>ENA-ORLW01001291-ORLW01001291.1-human-gut-metagenome-genome-assembly--contig:-NODE-1291-length-28616-cov-3.688531_pt1 | contig 28616 bp, 25 predicted proteins | sample MGYA00243017_ERZ508829 | MGnify/ENA primary metagenome ERZ508829 (study PRJEB26277, sample SAMN04329776) | human gut metagenome | biome: human-associated habitat | host: Homo sapiens | place: USA...
CAAAATAAATATAAATTAGATTGATTTCCCCGGCTCAGCTGGCAGCCGCACTTCACTGAAAACCGCTTATGTGCTTCACACCAAACGCACACTCTCTGAAAAGCTTTATCACAGATACTCTGACTGTTATGCTTTTTAATTCTTTGTTATAGTATATTCCAAAGTTTTTCTTTTGTCAACTGTTTGCATATCCAAAGTGATTTAAAATATCTATTTGCTTGAATCAATATACTTCCAATAAGCTGCAAGATATTGAATACCAGAAACAACAGTTAAAAGTGCTGCAATCCAAATTAATATTTCATTTACCCAAATATTGTGTATTCCAAGTCCTTCTAACAGCATAATTGCAACAATTGCAATCATAGTAAAAGCGGTTTTAAGCTTGCCTAAAATGCCCGCAGGGACAACAACACCCTCATTTGCAACAACAAGTCTTACTCCAGAAACCATAAATTCTCTGGCAAGAATAAGTATTACAGCGACGGCGTCAACCCACATAGGACGCTGTGCAAGAAAGCAAATAAGTGCTGTCACCACTAAAATCTTGTCGGCTAACGGGTCTAAAAACTTCCCGAATGTTGTAACAAGCCCATGTTTTCTGGCAATTTTACCGTCAAGCCAGTCAGTAACCGACGCTGCTATAAAAATGAAAAGTCCTATAAAAATGCATACATTGTAAAACTTCCCCGTGAGCATCATTGCGGCCACAAAAAACGGTATAAGTGCAACCCTTAAAACGGTCAATTTGTTTGGAAGATTCATAACTGTAAAATTTCCTTTCTTAAAGCTATATAAAATTTTATTAAGCTGTCAGCAGACATTAAACTATTTTAAACTTCTTCAGCAAACGAATAATATAAACCTTTTCCCTTAACTATCAATACAGCTTTTCCTCTGTTAATATTATTCTTGTATCTTAAAGTATAATCTGTTCCCTCTTTAAGCTTTTTCTTGCCTATCTTTATTACAATAGATTTTTGTTTTACAGGCTTTCCGATGTATTTAATATTTTTAACCTTGCCGATTTTGCACTTGCTTATACTTTGCTTATGCTTCATTCCGACAATGCTGCTGTCATTTGAAAAAATCTTTTTTCCGCCTGATGTTTTATAAGCACGAATATAAAAATAATACTTACTTCCCCTAGGCAGTTTCTTTATGTAAGAGGTAACATTGCTGCCTTTAACATATTTCAGTGTTTTAAAATTTTTCCTGTCTTTAGAATATAGAATCTGATATCCGTCTGCATTGCTTATTTTTTTCCATTGTAACATAATTCTGCCATTAGTCAATGACTTTTTTGAAAGAATTTTGGTTTTTTGAGGTTTTATTTTAAAATAAACCTTTTTTGTACCCGAATAATTCCCGATTCCCCTGACTGTAACAATACCCTCACCGACATAAAAGCTTTTAGTATATGAAAGCTTATAGTCTTTATCCTGTTTAAGCTTTCTGTTACCGTCTTTTATAACAACCTTAGGATACAGTTTTACACCTTTATATGTAACATCATCAGCATAAAAAGATGAAGCTTTTGCAATAGATTTTCTTTTTATTTTGAATGTTTTTGTTTTAACACCGTAATAATGTCCTTTTCCTGTACAGGTAACCGTTGCTGTGCCGACATTAACATTTTCGGTATACTTGCAAACATAATCCACACCGTTTACAAGTTCTATTCCGCCTATCGTTATTTTAACTTTCGGTGTACAAGCTTCTCCTGAATAGGTATAACTCTCTTTTGCAATTTTAATAAGTCCTGCCGGAATATATATCTGTGACTTCGGGTTTTTATTTATAGAATAACTTTTCCCGTCCGAAGTTGAAACTATTGTTCCGAGAAGGTCTGTTCTGTATATATCTGCATTTGACTTCTGAAGCCTTGTAAGTATTGTTTCAGCAGGAAGCCCTGACGAATTCTCAGAAACATCAGCTGTTATTACGGCAGACTTTGGCTTAACTGCGTTTAAAAATTTCTGTGTGGTGCTGGTATTTGAGCCATGATGTCCTACTTTATAGACATCACAGCTTATGTCCTCACCGCTATTTAGAATATCCTGCTCTTCTTCTGCCTCAGCGTCACCCATAAACAAATAAGAAGTCATTCCGTATTCAAGCTTTAAAACTATTGAATCATTGTTGAACTCCTTTGTATCGAGTTTACATGGTCCGATGCATTTTATTTTAAGCTTTTTTCCATCGACTGTTTCATCTAAAAGAATATCCCCTGCCATAGTTTCTATGGGCTCAATCCTCTTTGAATCCAAAAACTCGGTGAACTCGATAAATCTGGGAACAGCATTATCAAAAGCTTTTGTCATATAGATGTTTCCTATCTCTAATTCATCATCTTCAACAACAGAAATCAATCCTCCGACATGGTCGCCATGCGGATGGGTATTTACAAGATAATCTATCTTTGTTACTTTATGCTGTTTTAAGTAATCAACAACGGTTTTTCCCATTTTATAAGTTCCGCCGTCTATAAGCATAACTTCATTATTAGGTAATTCAATTAAAATAGAATCTGCCTGTCCGACATCAATATAGTGAACTTTTAAATGACCGTCAGAAGAAGCATATACCCGATTTGAACAAAAAATTATTAAACTTAACGAAAAAAACAAAATACAAAATGCATAAGCACTAAATCTTTTGCTTTTTGAAAAACTCATTTGCTAAGGCCTCCGTTGTCTAAATTATCTCTCCTAATAAGTCATAATCTAAAATATCATTTATTTTTACCGTTACATATTCGCCAAGTGACAGCTTTTTATCGCCGGTAAAGAATATTTTTCCGTCAATGTCCGGAGCATCCATACTGCTTCTTCCGAAAAAACACTCTGCATATCTGTCAAATCCCTCGACAACAACCTCAAGTTCACTGCCAAGCAAGCTTTGATTAAACTCATCGGAAATCCTGAGCTGAGTATCATAAATAATTTCACATCTATGCTTTTTGATATCTTCATCAATCTGATTTTTAAGCTTCGCTGCTGCAGTACCTTCTTCCTGAGAATAGGCAAAGCAACCGAGCCTTTCAAAGCGAACTTGGCTCACAAACTCACAAAGCTCCTCAAACTGCTCCTCAGTTTCACCGGGGAAACCGGCAATAAGCGTGGTTCTCAAAATTACATCGGGAATTTTATTTCTTATTTTTTCTATTAATTGAATAAGACTTTGTTTATCACCTTTTCTGTTCATGCGTTTTAATACTTCGCTGTTGCAATGCTGAATAGGAATATCAAAATATTTTACAAGTTTTTCTTCTTTTGCAATAGTATCAATTAATTCATCGGTAATGCGTTCAGGGTACATATAAAGAGTTCTTATCCATTTTAATCCTTCAATCTTACAAAGCTTTTTAAGAAGCTCAGCAAGCTTAGGTTCACCATAAATATCTTCACCGTACCGTGTAGTGTCCTGTGCAACAACAACAAGCTCAGTAAAGCCTTGCTCTGCGATTTTTTCAGCCTCTGAAACTATATCTTCAATCTTTCTGCTTCTGAATCTGCCCCTGATAGACGGAATGGCACAGTATGTACAGCAGTTGTTACAGCCTTCGGCAATTTTTATAAACGCAAAATTAGAAGGCGTTGAAATAATCCTTTTATCATCAAAACACAGGCTTTCTTTTTCGCCGAAGGAAGTTATCTGTGCACCTTTTAAAACATCACGGATTATTTCGCATATATTTTCATTGGAACCTAATCCCACAACAGCATCAAGCTCCGGAATTTCTTTTAAAACCTCATCTTTATATCTTTCTGAAAGACAACCTGTAACAATAACTGACTTTATTCTGCCCTCTTGTTTTAAAGTACAAAACTCTAAAATTGTTTCAATAGCTTCCTGCTTTGCAGATTCAATAAAACCACAGGTATTTATAATCACAACATCCGAAAGTGCAGCATCAGAAACAAGCTCATATCCGTCTTTCCTTAATAAATACAGCATTCTTTCAGCATCAACCTGATTTTTAGGGCACCCTAAAGATACCATTCCCACTCTAACCATAAAGATATATGCTCCGAATTAGGAACATTCCTCCTTTTTATCTTTTAACCATCTGACTCATTTAAAATTTCATTTAGTACAGCATTAATGTCTTCATACGAATAACCATATCTTACTAATGCATTCTTAACCTTTTTAACGCCTTTTTCATCATCAAGATAACGATAATATTTTTTATTAATTAACTCAAAAAGCCTTTCATACACTGTATCCTCATACTCACTTAAAGACTCATCAATAATTTCTCTGGGAATTCCTCTGCGGTTCATTTCAACTGACGCCCTGTAATACCCAAACTTTTTAACCTCAGAATAATGCCTTGCCAAACGCTCAGCATATCTTCTGTCATCAATAGTCCCCAGCTCAACCATACGCTCTAAAACCTTATAGCATATGTCCTCGCTGTAGTTCTTCTCAAGCTTCTCAAAAAGCTCTGTATAAGAATAGTCCCTATAGTCAAGGAGATACAAAGCACGCTCTTTTGCTTTTCTGAATTCGTTTGAAGAAATGATTTCTTCCAAAGCATCATCTGGAATATCCATATCCTCTTTCAAATGATACTCGCATATTATATCAAAATGCCAAAAGTATGTTTCACCGTTATCAAAATCAACCTGAAAGGTTTTACCCTTATATTTTTCAAGATTTATAATCTTCATAAAACTATCATTATCCATTATCAATTGTTTATTATATCGACTCGAAATTTCTGACAAACTTAAACCTCAACTCCAAAGTAAAGCCCGCCGTTTATCAAAATTTCTTGTATATGATAACTTGTCGAAGGCGGCAACACCCGCAGCGGTTCGCTGCTTCTGACAAACTTAACCTTAACCCCAAAGTAAATCCCGCCGTTTATCAAATTTCTTGTATATGATAACTTGTCGAAGGCGGCAACACCCGCAGCGGTTCGTTGCTATTTTACATCAACAGGTGCGAACTCTTCAAAATCATCGTCCGCATCGACAACTATGCTGTTTTCCGAAGCCTTTGCATTTTCAACAGCCTCTGCTGCCTTTTGAGCAGCCTCTTTTACCTTAGCCGATTTCTTATTCTTTTTCGAAACCATTACAAGGTCATTTTCTTTTTCTTTTATTTTATCTTCAATTTCATTCATCATTTCAGGATTTGCAAGCAAGAAATCTTTCGCATTATCTCTTCCCTGACCGAGTTTAACTTCATTATAACTGAACCAAGCCCCGCCCTTCTTGACAACACCTAAATCAACAGCCAAGTCTAAAACTTCACCGACACGGGAAATTCCCTGACCATACATAATATCAAACTCACACTCTTTAAACGGAGGTGCAACCTTGTTTTTAACTACCTTGCACTTTGTTCTGTTACCGATTACCTCAGCACCGTTTTTAATCTGTTCGGCACGGCGAACCTCAATTCTTACAGAAGAGTAGAATTTTAACGCTCTTCCTCCCGGTGTGGTTTCGGGATTTCCGTAAATAACGCCGATTTTTTCACGAACCTGGTTGATAAAAATAGCAACACAGTTTGATTTCGCAATAACGGACGTCAGCTTTCTCATAGCCTGTGACATAAGCCTTGCAAGCTGTCCCACATGAGTGTCACCCATTTCGCCGTCAATTTCAGCCTTTGTTACCATAGCGGCAACCGAGTCTAAAACTATACAGTCAATAGCACCGGAACGCACCAAAGCCTCAGCAATTTCTAAAGCCTGTTCACCGCTGTCAGGCTGTGAAACAAGCATATTGTCAATATCAACACCGAGCTTTTCAGCATAAACAGGATCAAGTGCATGCTCAACATCAATAAAAGCAACATCTCCGCCCAGCTTCTGAGCCTCAGCAACAACATGAAGTGCAACAGTTGTCTTTCCCGAGCTTTCAGGGCCGTATATTTCAACAATTCTTCCTCTCGGAACTCCGCCTATTCCAAGTGCCATATCAAGTGTCATAGAACCGGTCGGAATGGCGTCAACATTCAGTGTTGAATGCTGTCCGAGCTTCATAACAGCACCTGCACCGTATTGCTTTTCAATTTGTGCAATAGCAGTTTCAAGAGCTTTTCTTTTTTCTTCATTATTTTTCGGAACTACCAAGGATTTTTTAATTTCAGTTTTTTTACCAGCCATTTTAAATGCCTCCTAAAATATATTTCAACCTTATTTTAACAAATCAACTGTACACATGTTTGGACATTAAGCACCGGTATAAGGTGCAGTTGCAGTATATATAATTACTGCTATGTAAAAAATCACCGCTATCGGTACTATTATAAAAAACATAGGTTTTCTTATTTTATGACGGAATAAAAACATTCCGATAAGGCTTCCGAACGCTCCGCCCAAAACCGTTAATGCTAAAAGAAACGACTCAGAAATACGCCATTTTTTGCGAATAGCCTTGTACTTGTCAATACCAAAGCACACAAGCGAAAAAACGTTTATGCAGATTAAATAGAGTGTAAGCTTTATAGACTCTGACGCTAAAAAACCCCTGACAAGATCAAATTCATTCATCGGTTTTTTCTCCTATTATTACTCTGTTTACCCCGCATAAATCCTTTCTCACCCTGATATTTTTATAACCGTTTGCTATTAAGATTTCTGAAACTTGCCAGTCTTGATTTATACCTACCTCAAACATAAGACATCCGCCGATTTTCAGTTTATTCTTGTAAAGCCTTGATAATCCTCTGTAAAAATCAAGTCCGTCATCACCGCCGTAAAGTGCAGTTTCGGGCTCAAACTCAACTTCTTTTTGCAGTTTTTTCATGTCATCAGAATTCAAATAAGGCGGATTTGACACAATCAAATCAGCCGTAGGAAGACTATCGGCAATTCTGTTATCAAGTACATCACCTGTTAAAATCTCAGCCTTAGAATTGTTAAGTAATACATTTTGCTTTAAATAATTAATTGCATTTTCTGATTTTTCAACCAAAATAAGCTCTTTTAAATTCAGATTTTTCTCAAGTGCAAGTCCGATACATCCGCTTCCCGAACAAAGGTCAATTACAGTTAAATTCTGTCTTTCATTATAAATTTTAATCGCCTCATCAACCAGTGCTTCTGTATCCTGTCTTGGAATCAAAACACCCTTTCCTACTTTTATCGGAAGCGAATAAAATTCCCACTCCTCTAAAATATACTGAAGCGGCTCACCTGAAACCCTGCGGTTTATAAGAGAGGTTAAAAAACTGCACTTTTCTTCATCGGCGTCTGAATTTTCATCAAAGAATATATATTCTTTGCCAAAAGCCTTAGAAAACAGTTCCTTAGCTTCAAAGCCTGCATTTTCAATATTGTTTTTTAAAAGAATTTTTTTAGTATTTTGAAAAACATCTTTAACTTTTACCATCTGTCGTCTTCATGATCCTTTGGTATACATGGTTTCAGTGCCGCAATCGCAACCTCAATAACATCTAAATCAGGCTCTCTTGTCGTCAGTCTTTGAAGCCAAAGTCCGGGAGCAGAAATAAATCTTGTCAATTTATTATTATACCTTCCTGCAAGTCTTATAATTTCATAGCCTATTCCCACAATTACCGGAAGCAGAGGAAGCTTAAACAAAAGTCTTATAAACACATTGCTCCAAGGAAGTCTGAAAACAGAAAATACTATAATACTTATAAACAGAACAATAAATATAAAGCTTGTTCCGCAGCGAGGATGAAAGCGTGTATATTTCTTAACACATTCAGGTGTAAGCTCATCACCTGCTTCATAGCATGCAATGGTCTTATGCTCTGCACCATGATACTGATATGTTCTTCTTATATCCTTCATAAGACCTGTAAGGGCCATATATCCCACAAAAATCAAAATCTTTATAATTCCTTCAATAAGAGTTTTAGCAAAGGAATTCATAGGCACAAGTTTGCCGATTCCGCTGACTATAACAGACGGTACCCACATAAACAAAAGCAATGCAATCAAAACGCCGAAAATACTCGCTATTGTTGTAATAATAGGAACAAGCTTGTCTCCTATTTTTTCTTCTAACCATATTTCAAACTTTGTCTGAGGTTCTTCATCCTCAAAATCCATGGCTCTGTCTGCTGACTTTGAGAGGCATTTATAGCCTTCAACCAGACTGCCGACCATATTAAATATTCCTCTTATAAAAGGTGCTTTTTTATACCAAGGTGCGTCTTTTCCGTTTTTAGCATCCCACTCTTCAACTTCAATTTCACCGGTCGGAAGTCTGAGTGCCATAGCAGACTTATCAACGCCACGCATCATAATTCCTTCGATGAGTGCCTGACCGCCGATTTTTGATTTAAACTTCTCCGATTTTACTTTGTTTTCTGACAAAGAAATGTTCTTATCTTCTGCTGAATCGGTTTGAGAATCCTGATTGTTAAAATTGTTTGTCATCTTTTATATCATTCCTTTCATCTTCTGATGAGAAAATATTTACATTAACGCTTGAATCGAACGCTTCTTTAGATGTTGACTGTGACGCAACGGGAAGAACAATCACCACTGTTGTACCTACTCCCTCTTCACTGTTAATATCCAGAGTTCCGCCGTGAAGCGATATAATTTCGTTCGCAACAGCAAGACCTATGCCTGAACCTCTCCTTGTATGATTAGCTTTGAAAAACTTTGTCTTAACCTTTGGAAGATCTTCTTGTTTTATACCTATACCGGTATCGGAAATTGCAATAACAACTCCCCTCTCATCTTCAAATGCTTCAACTGAAACTGTATCGCCTGAATCTGAATATTTTATTGCGTTATCTACGATATTTATAAATACCTGCCTTAATCTGTTTTTATCTCCATAAATAAAAGGAAGCATTTCAGGCTCATAATAATTAAGAGTTATATTAAGCACTCTTGCTCTTTCCTTATAAATAAGAACTGTTTCACCAAGCTCAGCTAAAATATCAATAATATCTTTGCTCAGCTGAAGTCTTCCATCCTGAATTCTTGAAAAATCCAATAATTCTTCAACCATCTGAGAAAGTCTTTCGGTTTCACTTGTGATAACTCTCATACCCTTTATAAAAGTTTCTCGGTCATCAATAGTTTCCATAGTTTCAGACCAACCCTTTATTGCAGTTAAAGGTGTTCTAAGCTCATGTGAAACCTGTGAAATAAACTCATTTTTTATTTTCTCGGCATTAGAAAGCTCATCTGCCATATAGTTTACACTTCGGCAAAGTTCGCCCAATTCATCATTGCCCTTTGATTTGATTCTTTTTGAAAAGTCACCTGTAGCAAACTGCTTTGCAGTGTCGGTAATTTCAGAAATCGGGGTTACTATACTTCTTACAAAAGAAATACCCGAAAGAAAAATAAGTATTATTATGCCTAGTACAACAACCGTTATAACCGCAAATATGAAATACATCTGAAGATTGACACTGCTTAATGATGTTACCATCCTCACCGCAGAATACTCACTTCCGCTTTCCCCTATCATGACAGTGTATGACATGACCTTTTCACCGGTCAAATCATATTTAAAAGTTTTAAAAAAAGAATCGGCATTTGTGCTTTTAGCTTCTTCATAGTCAGAAAGATTGCTTTCGGATTCGGGAGAAAAGCCTGAAGAACTTACAACTACATCACCCGAATTGTTAATTGCCATAAGTTCTATCTGATCTTTGTCATCAAAAGTCTCAACAAGGGTTCTTACTTCCGAATTATAATTTATATCATTATTTTCTGCATATCTTGTCACAGCAGAAGTAATTATGTTCATTTTACTTGTCATGTACTGCTTAACTGAGGAGTAATAATAGTTTCTGACAATAAGCAAAGCTCCGACTTCTACAATTAAAAGTATAATTGCCATTACACCAAAGCTGTTAAAAAGCCATCGCCTTGTTATACTTTTTTTCACTTTTACTTTCAACTATTACTCCTCCTTTCATAAAACTTAAAGCAAATCAGTTAGAAACCCACTTATACCCAAATCCCCAAATTGTCTGTATATATTTTGGGTTTGACGGTTCTTCTTCTATTTTCATTCTGATTCTTCTTATATTTACATCAACTATTTTGTCATCACCGTAATAGCTGTCGCCCCAGATGTGATTAAGAATACTCGTTCTGTCAAGTGCGGTATTTTGATTGTTAAAGAAATATTCCATTATCTGATATTCAACCTGGGTTAAATCAACAGGTTCACCGTTTTTATAAACGGTTCTGCTTTTAGGATTTATCGTAAACGGTCCGGACTGGATTGTCGGGGAACTGTCAGTTTTCATGTGACTTATATCAACCCTTCTGCAAATAGCGTCAACTCTGGCAATAAGCTCAGAGATTGAAAACGGTTTAGTGATATAGTCATCTGCACCCATCATAAGTGACGACACCTTATCCATCTCCTGACTTTTGGCAGAAAGCATTATAATTCCCATAGTACTTGATTTCGCCCTCAGCCTTTTGCAAACCTCAAAGCCGTCAATCCCGGGCATCATAATATCTAAAAGTGCAACATCAAAGCGTCCGCCGTTTTCTTCAAAAGCAGTCATTGCATCTTCACCGCAGCTGACATCCACCACATCATAACCTACTCTTTTCAAGTTTAAAACAATGACCTCACGGATTGAGTCCTCATCTTCACAAACCAAAATTTTTCTCATCATAATCCTCCGCTCTTCTAATCTACTAAATACAGATTATTTTTTACAGTATCGAAATTAACATTAAGTTCATTGACAGAGTTATTAATTTTAGCAACATATGCAATTTGGTCGCTGAGTTTTACTATTGTATATCCTTGATCGGTATATTTATCTGCATCATATCTGTCAATAACATCAAGTCTTAAAAGCTCTTTTGTACTGTCTAAAAGATTTCCGTCGTATTCATAAAACAAAGTTTCACCGGTAATCTTATCAATCTTTACAGTTACTTTATTTCTCCAACTGCTCGGGAACATAAAAGCATATCCGTCTGAGATTTTATAAAAACCCATGTATTTTTCTTCAAGTGAATAGCTGTCCTTGTACACCTTCCACGCAGTTAAATAAAGCTTGTCTTCATTTAGGTCATCATAGCTTTCATATCCGGGTGCCGGCTTAGTTTCAGGAATTTCAACAACAGAATCCTTATCAATATCAACACTTACATACCTAGACGGTCTTGAAGTTTTTTTCATCAGTTTATTTGAAAACGTAACCATAGGATTTTGAAGCTTATTATAACTGTATGAAACTACCTCAGTCTGAATTATTCCGGTAGATTTAGTAGCATCTACAAATAGTGCCGAGCTTCCGTCAGCTGTTTTTCCGATAACAGAAGAAACATAAGCACTTGTACCGCTTGTCATTGCAATCTTATCAACAGATACTATTTTACCGTTATTTGAACGGAGCAATGAAGCAGTAGATTTACCTGTATCACTGTCTGTAGAAACAGTTATTATGTCATTGTGACCTTTTCCGTCTAAATCTATTACATGCATTATAGAATACTTATCTGTATATATACTGCTTAACTGACCTTCATTATAGCTGTAAATCTGAAATAGTTTTTCATCAAGATTAAGTGTTGAATAACCGATAATAATACTAGGCTTATCATCATGCCCAAGGTCCTTGATTTCTATCTGATCTACTACAGGACCTTCTCCCGGAAATTGATATACAGCTTCCCATTCGCCATCTGAATTCTGGTCTAAAATTTCTACCATAACCGTTCCTGTATCATCTTCGGGACCGGTATACTGAAAAAACACTATCGCTTCATCGGTAGGTTCATTATCGATATTTGCAACAACAAATGCAGAGCGATTATCTCCGTTTTTTGGGTATTTCAGTGAAATTTTATTTCCGACATGCTGTATTAAGGCCTGATGAATTTCAGCCTGCTCTTCTGTGAGCTTTGGTGCGGAAAGCAAACCGTCAATTCCGCCTTTGCCGATTGAGCAGCCGGAAAAGCTGAAAACTGAAAGCATTAATATTATTAAAGCCAAGAGCCTTTTCATATGATATATTACCTTTCGTGAAAGTTTATTAAAACATAAGAATGTGCTTTAAGGTTATGATAGTTTTATTGAACTACAAAACCTTACAGCATAACAACACTATTTAGTTTAGTATAACATAAATCACTTCATTTTTAAAGTCTTTTGGATAATTTTTTTGCTTTTTTGACAGACAGCACTAAATTCAAAAAAGAGATGCTCAAAAAGAGCATCTCAATTATGATTTTATTTAATTATTCACAGCACTTAATTATTTCACCCATCTGGTCTCTCGAAGCACCGACAGCATTAGATTCATCAGTATCAATATGCATTGCTCTTGCATATGAATCCGAAACTCTGCATACTGTGTCGCATAAAATCGCTGTTCTGTCAGCAGACTCAATCTTAACACATACTATCTGTTTATCTTTAACGCCAAGCTCCTCAGCGTCAGCAGGTGTAAGGTGAATGTGCCTTTTTGCAATAATAACTCCTTCTGTAATCTCAAGCTCTCCGCATGGTCCTACAATTTTGCATGCACCGCTTCCTTCTATATCTCCTGATTCTCTTACAGGGGCTGCGATTCCGATTGAGCGTGCATCGGTAGCCGAAAGTTCAACCTGAGTCTGAGGTCTTGTCGGTCCGAGAATAGAAACATTAGGAAGTTCCTTTTTTGGACCTACTATAGTAACTCTCTCTTCGCAAGCATATTGACCGGGCTGAGACAAGTCCTTTTTCTTAGTAAGTTTAGCATCCTCTCCGAAAAGAATTTTCAGTGCTTCATCTGTGACATGAACATGTCTTGCAGATGTTTCAACAATAAATTTTGACATTAATACTTCCTCCATATGTATATTTACTGAATATATTTTTCAATTGGTCAAGCAATATCTTTAATTAATATCTACTTGCCCAAAAAAGCCCGCTGTACACAGAACCAATGAACATCAGTGCACAAAGTATCATTAAAAAATATATTCCGCTGATTACTAAACCTGCAATCGCAAAACCTTTTCCTTTGCTTTTAAACTGATTCTTTGATGCAAGTCCTATTATTGAAAAAACCAATCCCAAAATGGCACAAATAATGCCTGCCTCATCTGTTAAAAAAGCACACAAGGATAAAATAAAACCTGCAATAGACATACCGTTAAATTTGGCATTTTGAGTTTGTGGCTGAGTGTTATTATAGCTCTCCTGATACTGTAAAGGTAAAGTAGGTTGAACTGCTTGATTCTGCTGCTGAGGTGCTACAGAATTATTAATTTCTGAAACATTATTCTTTTCAGCCAGCTCTGCCCCGCAATTAGAGCAAAAAGCATATCCATCTGAAACTTCAGTTCCGCATTTTGAACAATACATAATATTCTCCTTTAATATATAGTTTTTTATTACTTACCTATCATTGAAAACAGCTCTTTAACAGCAGCTGTTCCATAATCATAATAATCATAATTATCATAATAAAAATCTCTGAATATACGATGCAGTTCATAAGAACTGGTATTAGCAATATAAATAACAGCTAAAATTGTCACTATAATTGACATGCATCCTATAATTATTCCCGCAATAGCAAAACCTTTTCCTCTTTCTCCTCTTTCCCTCGTTTGGTTAAATCCTATTAAAGAAAGTATAAGACCGACCAGTCCTGCAAATCCCCAAAAGAAAATACATCCGCATGAGGTTATAAACCCTGCTAAAGCCATAGCGTTCATTTTAGAACCCGAATTGTTCGGTGTTTTGTTATAATAACTGTTCTGAGACTGATTATAATATGGATTTATATTCTGATTATATTGATTGTTTGTATTAGTATTTACATAAGATAAATTATTCTGATTGTTTTTTGCAAGCGGTGCTCCGCAAACCCCGCAAAAACTGCTGTTATCGTCATTTTTGTTACCGCATTTTGTACAATACATAATATTCTCCTTTCCCTTTTATCTAAACAATATTTCTCTGTAAATTATTTTTCTACATTATACATTATTTTTCGCAATAAGTCAATCAATTCAGCTTATTCTCATTATAGTTGACTTAGATACAAATTATGATATACTATACAATAATAAAATTGATTTGTTAAATTTAATGAAAGACGGTATGTTTATGTTAAATCCAGAAGAATTTTTATTACTCGAATCGTGCTGGGAAAAACTCGAAAAAACCGATAAACCTATCTTTATTTACGGAATGGGCGACGGATGTCTGAAGCTTATGAAAGAACTTGAGAGACGGAAAATCTCTATATCAGGAATTTTTGCAAGTGACGAATTTGTAAGAGGACATTATTTTGAAGGTCATTTGGTTCATAAACTTTCTGATATTGAAAAAAGTTCAAAAGAACAAGGATACGACTTCATAATTCTTCTTGCATTTGCAGCCGGCTATCAGGAGCTTATAACAAAAATAGACAAGCTTGAAAAAAAGCATTGCCTCATTATGCCGGATACAGCCGTCATTGGAGGAGAGCCGTTTTTAAAAGAGCACTTTTCAAAGCGTTTTGAAGACATCGAAAAAGTATACGATATGCTGTGTGATGATCAATCACGCATGGTTTTTAAAAATATACTAAAATATAAAATAACCGGAGAGCTTAAATACCTTCGGGAATCTACAACGACAACAGACGAAGCTTTTGAAAGTATTTTGAAGCTCGGAAACAATGAGATATATGTTGACTTAGGTGCTTTTAATGGAGATACAGTTTTAGATTTTGCTAACCGAACAAATTATAAATATAAAGCCGTTTATGCACTTGAACCGAATAAAAGAAACTTTAAAAAGCTTTCACGCTGTGCCGACGGGCTTGATAATATAAACATCTTCAACTCTGCTGCGTGGAGCTCCAACACAACCCTTACCTTTAATACAGGCGGCGGACGCCAATCTCAGGTATCGGAAAAAGGTGTTGAAACAGACGCAAAAAGCGTTGACAGTATTTTAAGAGGAAAACCTGCTACCTATATTAAATATGATGTTGAGGGTGCAGAAAAGGAAGCTATAAAAGGTACGCATCAAACAATTGAAACTTATTCTCCGAAGCTTTGTATAGCGGTTTATCACAGATTATATGATATGATTGATATTCCTCTTCAAATAAAATCTATCAATCCGAATTACAGATTTTATTTAAGACATTATCCTTATTATCCCGCATGGGAAACGAATTTGTTTTGTATCCCATGAATATAATCGAATATCACAAACAATATAATATATTATAATTGTGAAAAATACACAATTACAATACTATTGTTTTTTGTGCATATCGGCAATTGAATGTATCTTATAATTATGATAAAATATTTATGTTAAAAATTTAAATACAAACAACGAGTAATGTTAATCATGTAAATCCAGTTGATTAATATTGCTCGTTATTTTTTTGCAAAAATTTTGAAAGGTGATGATTTTATGTGTAAATCAGCAGAACAAAGTAAAATGGGGCTGGTTCCCGTTCCGAAACTTATGATGGCTATGGGAATACCTATGATTTTATCTATGATACTTCAGGCAGTATATAACATAGTTGACAGTGCTTTTGTTTCCAACATGACTAATAACGGAGAATCCGCACTTAATGCATTAACCTTAGCATTTCCTTTACAGATGCTTATGGTAGCAATCAGCATAGGTACAGGAGTAGGAACAAACGCTCTCCTTGCTAAAAGCCTTGGTCAGAATGATAAAGAAAAAGCAAGTAAGGTCTCAGGCAACGCAGTATTTTTAGCAATAGTAATTTATATTGTTTTTTTAGTTTTCGGTCTGTTTGGAGTCAAACTCTATATAACTTCACAAACATCAAACAAACTCGTTTACGATATGGCCGTGAATTATCTTAAAATTTGCTGTATAGCGTCTATCGGTATTGTTTTCTTTTCAATTTATGAAAAACTGCTTCAAGCCACAGGACATTCTATGTATTCAACAATTGCGCAAGTAGCCGGTGCGGTTACAAACATCATTTTAGATCCCATAATGATTTACGGTCTTATTGGCTGTCCTAAGTTCGGAGTAGAAGGTGCTGCATATGCCACAGTAATAGGACAGTGCGTTTCTTTTATTCTTGCCTTAATATTTCACCTTAAAGTTAATAATGATATTTCAAACAATCTAAAATATGTAAAACCGTCAGCAAAAATAATTAAGCAAATATATTCTATAGGGTTACCTGCAATAATAGCACAGGCCCTCATGTCTGTCATGACATATGGACTTAATATTATTCTCGGTACAATCAGTGAAGCTATGGTAACAGCCTATGGATTATATTATAAAATTCAGCAATTTATCTTATTTGCTGCCTTCGGACTTCGTGACGCTATTACTCCGATTGTTTCATTCAGCCATGGCATGAAAAACAAATCTCGTATCCGTGACGGAATAAAATACGGTATGATTTATACGTTTGTTATTATGCTTCTCGGAACAATTGTTGTTGAAATATTCGCTGTTCCATTTTCAAGAGTATTCGGTCTTTCCGGTGAAACACAAACACTTTGCATCAGTGCAATGAGAATAATCTCTATAAGCTTTATTTTTGCAGGTACCAACATCGCCTTTCAGGGAATCTTCCAGGCACTAGAGGGAGGAATAGAATCATTGGTTGTATCATTATGCAGACAGTTTATTTTTGTGCTTCCTGTCGCATGGTTTTTTGCACAGCTGATACAAAAATCGCCGGATTCTTCATGGCTTGTATGGAGTACATTCCCTATCGCCGAAATTATATCAGCTGTAATTGCTTTTCTGCTTATGCTTAGAATCTATAAAAAGCTTGATTTGAAAAATCAAAAATAATATATGTATGAAAAAACTGCAATGTTTAAACATTGCAGTTTTTTATTTATTATATCAAAGTAAAACACCTTGGTATCTTCGCTTCAAAAGTAACTACCTTTTCAGTAACAGGATGAATGATTTTCAGCATACTTGCGTGAAGTCCCAAACGCTTAAACGGATTAGTCAAAGCTCCATATTTTTTATCTCCTGCTATCGGGTGGCCCAAATCCTTCATTGCAACACGAATCTGATTTTTTCTGCCTGTTTCAATGTTAATTCTAAGCCATGAATATTTTTTGCTTGTCTTTATCACTTCATAATTTGTTATAGCCTTTTTACCGTTCTTGCCGAATTTATCAGAATAGACAATATGGGTTTTGCTTTCTTTTAAATAACTTTCTGCTCTTCCGCTTTTTTCTTTAAACACTCCCTCACAAACGGCTATATATTCACGATATAAAGTGCTGTCCCAGTTTTTCTGAAGCTTCTCCTTAACTTCCCTGCTTTTTGCAAATAAAAGAACGCCTGAGGTATCCCTGTCAAGTCTATGTACAACAAATACCGTTTTGCCGCACTCTTTTAAAATACGAAAAGCTGTATTTTCCTTTTCAGAATCAGTCGCCACGCTCAAAATCCACGGCGGCTTGTTAATTGCAATAAGATAATTATCCTCATAAATTACTTCAAAAGGTATTTTTATATTATTTGATGGTGTAATACAAACAGAAACACTATCACCTTTTTGAACGGGATAATTATATTTAGTTGTAACAACACCGTTTATTGAAACCTGACTATGCTCTAAAAAAGATTTTATTTTTCCACGCTTAAAGCTATTGCTTAAACCGTCATTTAAAATATCAAGCAATAAACCATTATCAGCAGACATAAAATTTATCTCTTTCCTTTTCAAATTGTTACCTCACTAAGTTTTTATTTAATAATATTTTATCACAGATTAAAAAGATTGTCACTAAAAATGTGACTATATAAAAAAATAAAACAGACTATGAAAGTCTGTTTTTATACTTAAAATTCATAAATTAATACTATTTAAAAATTCAGCTGGCTTTGTTTGCTGTTTACTGTCAAGATGTTCTATAATGAATTCAAAAGCCGAGAAGTGTTTTCACTCCAAAACCAAAATTGTATTCGGCTCGGAGAACTTACTGCTTACAGACTTATTTAATGTACCGGCTGACACTTTAAGCAGACTTGCTCCTTTCCCTGAGCTGTAAAAAGAATTAGCATAATAAAAATAAAGTTTTCCGTTTATATATTTATATCCGCAAATCACAATAAAATGTGCTGAGCCGTTTTTCTTTCTGACACCTTCGCTGTATTTCACTAAAGCTATTACTCGTTTTCCCGAATCGATTTGATTTTTTATAATATCTGAAGCTTTATCATACCTGTCATATATATTTTTTGAGTCAAAACCATAAGCCTTAATCAGTTTAATTAAATTAGGAGATGTCATGCCGCCCGTAATCTTTGTAAGCGAACCCTGGTCGTTAAGCTTTTTCTTTTTTGAGTATTTTATCAAATCGTCTTTGTGAAGCTCAGTATTCTTTTCAGAGTTCAACAGAATTGCAGCGGCAGCAGGACCGCATGCCGAATACCCTTTATATTTTCCGTCAATCTGCGAAATCGCAGCTGTAGGAAGCAGCTTTGCACCCTTAACAGTTTTTACTTTTGATTTCTTAACAAGATAGGTATCATAGTTATAGTCTATTATTATATATCCCTTATACTTCTCACTTTCATAACCTGTATAATAACCTGAAACCTTTTTTAATTTAACTTTCTTTTTCTTATTAAGAAGCTTAGCATTTTTAAGCTTATAAAGCTTTGTATTATTAATACTAAACTCTAAATCCTCAGAAAAATAACTGTAATCAGTACCTTCAGGAGTATTTACTACAGCTCTCACACGAACATAATAAGTTTTGCAGTTATCAAGTTTTTTTATAGTATACTCAGTAGAAGCTGTTGTCTTAATTTCTTTCCATCTATTATTTTCATACAAATATACTTGATATTTTTGGGCGTCGTCAAGTTTTTGCCATTTCACCTTTGCCGTAAGTTTTTTAACTTTTACACTCTTTATTTTAACACTTTTTCTTTTGTATTCTGTGATTTCCTGAGGCTGATTATAAGAACTTTCATTAGATATCTGCTTATAAATTGTGGATTTCTGCACTGATTCTTCTGCAGATACCCAATTATTGTTTGATAACACACATATTACCGATATAATTCCTATCATAGAAATTAAACAAACATAAAACTTCTTTATAGCAGTCATATTTCCTCCGAATAAAAAATCTATATCCAATAAAGTAAACCATATTATATTATAATCTCACAAAAACTATTATACTATGAGATTTTTCATTTTTCAACAATTTTTTCGCCCGGTAAAATATAAAATACTCCACAGAAAATTCTGCGGAGTATTTCAATTTATCTGTGTTCATCATAATAAACTTCAAATTCTTCAACAGGTAAAGGCTTAGAGAAATAAAAACCTTGTATCATATCACAGCCAACGCTTTTGAGGAAATTTACTTCATTTTCTTTTTCAACACCTTCAGTAACATTTTTAGCACCGAGGGATTTAACAAGCTGAATTACATTAGCAATAATCTGATGACTTCTCTCCTCATTATTATGACTGAATTTTAAAAACTCTCTGTCAAGCTTGATGACATCTACATGCATATCCTTTAACATATTAAGTGAAGAATATCCGCTTCCGAAATCATCAATTGAACATGAAAAACCTGCTTCATGGATTTTATTTATAATTTCAATAAGAAGCTTAACATTGTTAAAAACAATTGATTCGGTTACTTCCATCTCAAAATACTTTGCAGGAACATCGTACATTTCCAAAACTCTTACATACTTATCTAAGAAATTAATATTATTGAGTTGAATTCTTGACAAGTTAACTGAAATGGTAATAGGTTCAATTCCTCTGTCAAGCCAGCTTCTGACGAGTTTGACTGCCTGCTCGAAAATATACAAATCAACTTTTCTTACAAAACCGTTTTCTTCAAATATCGGTATGAATTCGCCCGGTGGCACAAGTCCGAATTTAGGGTCATTCCATCTTACTAAGGCTTCTGCACCTCCGACCTTATCGGTTCTTAAATCAATCTTCGGCTGAAGATACATAACAAACTCTCCGTTTGCAAGTGCCTGTTCCATGTGATTATCAATATATCTTTCTTTTGTTTGAGTGAGACGCTGATTTTCTTCATATATTGTATAATTGTAAAGCTCAGTTGTTCTTTTTTTCTTAGAAATCTTTCTTGCAACATTAGAACAAAACTCCATTTTAACAACATCAAGGCTGGTATCGTTTATAAAATAAATACCTGCATAGAATTGAAGATAATACTTATTTATCAAATCAGCATTAAAACTGTTAATCTCAGTGGAAACATTATCTAAAAATTCTTTTATTTCATAAATATCCGTTGTCTTTTTTAAAATATTAAAATTGTCACCGGAAATTCTTGATACTTGTTCATCACTGGCAAGATACTTTTTTATTGACTTATAAATAAAAGCTAAAACCTCATCTCCGGAGCTGATTCCAAACGAATCATTGATAATACTGAATTTATACAAGTCAATTGAAATAAGTGAGTATGTTAGAGGAGAATTATTCTTTATTAAATTAACGGCGTCAATATAAAACTTAACCTTAGTGCTTCCCTGAGTAACAGGATCAACATAAGCGTTTCTTTCTATTTCCCTTTTCTTCTTAATACTGTTAACAAGTATGTATGTTAATATCACTGCAAAAAGCAAAACTATCAGCACGCTTATAATCGTAACACGAATTATAGTATTTGTTATGCTTTTTGTTGCATACTGCGTTGGCACAATTGTCAATACATACCAATTGTTTCTTTCAAGTGGTCTATACACAGCAATTTTATCTGAATCATTGTGATTGTAATATACCAAACCGCTTCTTTCATTTGCAAAATCATCTATAATCCGGTCAGAATCCATATTTAAAAATTCACCGCTGTTTTCAATCTTAGTAAAAAAATTATAAAAGTTTTCCTGGTTTTCAGCTAACACCACTGAATCACCTTTATTAGTGATTATATGAGTATATCCGTTTCCGTCAAATATATTCAGATTTATTGCATGTTCAATACCCTGAATACTGGAATTTGCCATAAGTATCGCAACAACTTCACCATTTTTGTATACAGGAACACTAAGTATCAATGCAGGTAAACTATAATAATATGATTTAGTTTCATAAATAGCCATTTCTTTGCCGTCAAAGACATCTTTAAGCTGACCTGTTACAGTAACTTCAAAATCAGCTCCATTAGAATTGTATGCCTTCCCGTCAGGAGTAACATAGCTTATGCGTCTGAAACTCAGCTGCTCATTAGTTTGCCTTAAATATTTTTTAATCTCGCCTATATCATCAATTTGCGAGCAACCTTTTGAAGCTATGTATAAATTGTTGAAATAATCTTCAAATTTATTATCAATTGCAACAGAAACTATTTCAGAAACCGAAGATATCGAAGCTTCAAGCTCGGATACAGAAAGCTTGTATGATTGCCTGATAAACATTGCAAGAAGTGCTATTAAAGTTATTAAAATCAGCAGTACGCTTATTGCCGTTATCATCAAAGAATTAATGTTTTTCCTTAATTTTTTCAACATACAAACCTCCTTACTTATTAAAAATTGCAAATCAATTGCTTCTCAACTTTCTGAAAAAAGTTTTTATAATGTCCGAACATTCCCGGCTCAGCATTCCGCTTTCAAATTCAGGTGTATGATTAAATTCTTCGTCAAATAGATTTATTTTAGACCCGACCGCACCGAATCTGTAATCGGAAGCTCCGAAATAAACCTTATCAATTCTGCTGTTTATAATGGCACCGGCGCACATTGCACAAGGCTCAAGAGTAACATAAATATCACAATTAAAAAGCCGCCATCCGCCGAGCTTTCTGCTGGCTTCATCAATGGCAATTATTTCGGCATGAGCCAGAGGAGATTTGGCAGTTTCCCGCTTGTTATAACCTTCGCCCACTATTTTTCCTGTTCTTTTATCAACAACCACTGCACCAACAGGGACCTCACCGATTTTCTCGGCTTCGGCAGCAAGTTCCAAAGCCCTTTTCATAAAGATAATATTTTTTTTGTCCATTTATTCCTCAAAAAAGTTATAATTAATTGTTAACATAGTAATCCTTTAAACATTTTATCATTTATGCAATAAGTATACCACATTTTTTAAAATTTGTAAATAAAAAACCATCGGAAATAAATCCGATGGTTAATTTTATAACTTTGAAATTAAATTACTTAACTACAGCAGTAACAACTCCTGAGCCAACTGTTCTGCCGCCTTCACGGATAGCGAAACGAAGACCCTCTTCAATAGCGATTGGAGTGATAAGCTCAACACCGATCTCTACGTTATCACCAGGCATACACATTTCCTTATCAGCAGGAAGTGAAATAACACCTGTAACGTCAGTTGTTCTGAAATAGAACTGTGGTCTGTAGTTGTTGAAGAAAGGTGTGTGACGTCCGCCTTCATCTTTCTTTAGAACATAAACCTGACCCTTGAACTTTGTCTCTGGGTGAATTGAGTTAGGTGCACAAAGAACCTGACCTCTTTCGATGTCTTCTCTCTGAACTCCACGAAGAAGAGCACCAATGTTATCTCCAGCCTCAGCATAGTCAAGAATCTTTCTGAACATCTCGATACCTGTAACAACTGTCTTAGCTCTTTCTTCAGTTAAACCGATGATTTCAACTTCATCACCTGTTGTTAGCTTTCCTCTTTCTACTCTACCGGTAGCAACTGTTCCACGGCCTGTGATTGTGAATACGTCCTCAACAGGCATTAGGAATGGCTGGTCTGAAGCTCTTTCAGGTGTTGGAATATACTCGTCAACAGCATCCATAAGCTCAAGAATCGGAGCGTATGCTGGGTTTGAGATATCGTCCGGAGCTTCTAAAGCTTGTAGAGCTGAACCCTTGATGATTGGTGTATCATCGCCTGGGAACTCATACTCGTTAAGAGTTTCTCTGATATCCATTTCAACTAGGTCAAGTAACTCTGGGTCATCAACCTGGTCAGCTTTGTTCATAAATACTACGATATATGGAACTCCAACCTGACGAGCAAGAAGTAAGTGCTCTTTAGTCTGAGCCATAGGACCGTCTGAAGAAGCTACAACAAGGATAGCTCCGTCCATCTGAGCAGCACCTGTGATCATGTTCTTTACATAGTCAGCGTGTCCAGGGCAGTCAACGTGTGCATAGTGACGCTTATCTGTTTCATACTCAACGTGAGCTGTGTTAATTGTGATTCCACGCTCTCTCTCCTCAGGAGCACCGTCGATCTGATCATAAGCTTCGAACTGTGCAAGACCCTTGATTGAAAGAGTCTTTGTGATTGCAGCTGTTAAAGTTGTTTTACCATGGTCAACGTGGCCGATTGTACCAATGTTAACATGGGGTTTTGTTCTTTCGAATTTTTCCTTAGCCATTGGAATATCCTCCCTTTAAATAAATTATTATTTTTTAATATAATGTTGCAAAATTATTATACCCTACTTCACCAAGAATTTCAAGTGTTTTTCCATATTTTTTTGGTCGAACACTAAATTTAACCGTTATTCTTGCTTCTGTTAGACATAATCTTTTCTGCGATTGATTTTGGAACCTCAATATAGCTGTCAGGCTCCATTGAATACTGTCCACGACCTTGAGTTCTTGAACGAAGTTCATTTGAATAACCGAACATCTCTGAAAGCGGAACAAGTGCATTAATCTGCTGTGCACCAGGTCTTGCATCCATACCCTGAATTTGTCCACGGCGTGAGTTCAAATCACCGATAACATCACCCATATACTCTTCAGGAACAATAACAATAACCTTCATAATAGGCTCAAGAATAACAGGATCTGCTTTCTTCATAGCCTCTTTAAATGCCATAGAACCGGCAATCTTAAATGCCATTTCAGATGAATCTACCTCGTGATATGATCCATCATATAGTGTTACCTTAACATCAACTACCGGATAGCCTGCTAAGATACCACTCTGCATTGCACCTTGGATACCTTGGTCAACAGCAGGGATATATTCCTTAGGAATAGCTCCTCCGACAATCTTGTTAATAAATTCATAGCCCTTGCCTGAAACATTAGGTTCAACAAGAATTTTAACATGTCCGTATTGACCTTTACCACCTGACTGTCTTGCATATTTATGGTCAACGTCAGCATTGGTTCTGATAGTTTCTTTATATGCTACCTGAGGTGCACCGACATTAGCTTCTACTTTAAATTCACGAAGGAGACGGTCAACAATGATTTCAAGGTGAAGCTCACCCATTCCCGAAATAATTGTCTGTCCTGTTTCTTCGTCAGTATGTGTTCTGAATGTTGGGTCTTCTTCAGCAAGCTTTGATAAAGCAATACCCATCTTTTCCTGTCCCACTTTTGTCTTAGGCTCGATAGCCAAGTCAATAACCGGCTCAGGGAATTCCATTGATTCAAGAATAATAGGATGCTTTTCGTCACACAATGTGTCACCTGTACCTGTATTCTTTAAACCAACAGCAGCCGCAATATCACCTGCATAAACCTCATCAATATCTTTTCTGTTATTTGAGTGCATCTGAAGAATTCTACCGATTCTCTCGTTGTCATCCTTAGAAGCGTTATAAACAGTTGAGCCCTTTACAAGTACTCCTGAATATACTCTGAAGAAACATAGCTTTCCAACGAATGGGTCAGTAGCAATCTTAAATGCTAATGCTGCGAATGGTTCTTCATCTGAAGACGGTCTTTCTTCCTCTTCTTCTGTATCAGGGTTCACACCCTTAATTGCAGGAACATCAAGAGGTGACGGCATATAATCAACGATAGCGTCGAGAAGCTTCTGTACACCCTTGTTTTTATATGAAGTTCCGCATACTACAGGAACCATATGGTTAGCCAGTGTAGCCTTTCTGATGCAAACTTTGATTTCATCAATTGTCAGCTCTTCACCGTCTAAATATTTCATCATGATTTCTTCATCTTGCTCTGCAACATGTTCAATCATATCATCATGATACTGCTGAGCTTTTTCCTTCATGTCTTCAGGAATTTCCTCAACTCTGATGTCCTTTCCTAGGTCATCATAATAAACATATGCTTTCATTTCAAGAAGGTCAATAACGCCCTTGAATGTATCCTCAGCACCGATTGGAAGCTGAATAGGAACAGCATTTGTTTTCAGTCTTGTTTTAAGCATGTCAACAACATTATAGAAGTTCGCACCCATGATATCCATTTTATTAACATATACCATACGAGGAACTTTATATTTATCAGCTTGTCTCCATACTGTTTCAGTCTGCGGCTCTACTCCGCCCTTTGCACAAAGAACTGTTACAGATCCGTCAAGAACTCTAAGCGAACGCTCAACCTCAACTGTAAAGTCAACGTGTCCCGGGGTGTCAATGATGTTAATTCTATGATTCTTCCAGAATGCAGTAGTAGCAGCTGAAGTAATTGTAATACCTCTTTCCTGCTCCTGCTCCATCCAGTCCATAGTAGCAGCACCCTCATGAACCTCACCTATCTTATGAGTAATACCTGTATAAAATAGGATACGCTCTGTTGTGGTAGTTTTACCAGCATCAATATGAGCCATGATACCAATATTTCTGGTATCTTGTAATGAACAATCTCTTGCCATAAAATCCTCCTATAAATATTACCAACGATAGTGAGCGAAAGCCTTGTTTGCTTCTGCCATCTTGTGTGTATCGTCTTTCTTCTTGCAAGCTCCGCCGACGCCGTTTACTGCGTCAAGGATTTCTGCTGCAAGCTTTTCTTTCATTGTTTTTTCATGTCTTGCTCTTGAATAAGTTGTAAGCCATCTCAATCCCAATGTCTGGCGTCTTTCAGGACGAACTTCCATAGGTACTTGATATGTTGAACCGCCGACACGGCGAGCTTTAACTTCAAGACTTGGCATAATGTTTTCCATAGCCTCTTCGAAAGCCTCTAATGCTGGCTTTCCTGATTTTTCTTCTACAATTTCAAATGCTCCGTATACAATCTTCTGAGCAACACCCTTCTTACCGTCTAACATTACATTATTGATAAGGCGTGTAACCAGCTTTGACTTGTATATTGGGTCTTGCAAAACATCTCTTTTTGCAACTTTACCTCTTCTTGGCACTAGAATTCCCTCCTTCATATAATGATATCATAGGTACTCGCTCTGTGGCCTTAACCACAGCCCCGTCAGTCCAATGCAGAGGTACTTTATCAATATATATAAAATACTCCACATCAACTGTGGTATATGAGTTCTACCTTAATTTTGTCTGCAAGCTTACTTGCCTGCCTTTGGTCTCTTTGCACCGTATTTTGAACGAGACTGCATTCTTCCCGAAACACCTTGTGCGTCAAGAGTTCCTCTGATGATGTGATAACGCACACCAGGAAGGTCTTTAACTCTTCCGCCTCTGATCATAACAACACTGTGCTCCTGAAGATTGTGACCAACGCCCGGAATGTATGCAGTAACTTCCTGACCGTTTGTAAGCTTTACTCTGGCAATCTTTCTCATAGCTGAGTTAGGCTTCTTAGGTGTAGCTGTCTTAACTGCTGTACAAACACCACGCTTTTGCGGACAACTCTGATCAATTACAGCTTTCTTCTGAGCGTTAAAACCTTTTTGAAGAGCAGGTGCAGTTGACTTTGAAGTTGACACTTTTCTTCCGTTTCTCACCAATTGGTTAAATGTAGGCATAATCTATCTCCTTTCATAAAATTTTGAGCAGACCATACGAGGTCAGCATAAAGAATATTATATACTCAAAAAATCCCATTGTCAAGTGTTTTTTATTGCAAAGTACCAAATAACGCTAAAACAGCTCGAATTATTTTATTCGAGCTGCCTTTTATTATCGTTTTGATAAATCATATATACTATACCTTGTATTAATATTTGTCAGCAAAAAGAACAGCCCTATAAAAGAGCTGTTCTAAAAAGCATATTAAACTATTGAGGTAGTCTTTTCCGGAGCAGCAGTATTTGCAATCTGAACATTATTATAAACATCCATACCTGTTCCCGCAGGAATAAGCTTACCGATAATAACATTTTCCTTAAGTCCTACAAGATCATCGCTCTTTCCGCGGATAGCAGCGTCGGTCAATGCCTTTGTTGTTTCCTGGAATGAAGCAGCAGACAAGAAACTGTCTGAATTTGATGAAGCCTTTGTTATACCCTGAAGTACAGGAATGGTTGTTATCAGTCTTGCGTTGATATCACCGGCATCAATTTCGCTTTGAATCTCTCTGTTAATTGCGGCTATTTCGTGAACATCAACCAATGCACCAGGAAGAAGATAGCTGCTTCCCGGATCATCGACCTTAACCTTCTTCATCATCTGACGGACAATAACCTCGATGTGCTTATCGTTAATGTCAACACCCTGAAGCCGATAAACCTTCTGAACTTCGGTAATGATATAGTTCTGAACCGCTTCAACACCGTTAACTGCCAAAATATCACCCGGATAAATTGAACCTTCTGTCAAAGGTGCTCCTGCCTTAACTGTATCACCCTCACGAACCTTTATCTTGTATCCGTAAGGAATTGTATAGCTGTCCTGTTCAGGATTATTAATATCTTCATTAGTAACAACAATTTGCTTTGTCTTCTTAACCTCTTCGATGTGAACTGTTCCGTCAATGCTTGAAATAATAGCAGCACCCTTAGGCTTTCTTGACTCAAACAATTCTTCGACTCTAGGAAGACCCTGTGTGATATCTTCAGCAGATGCAATACCGCCTGTGTGGAATGTTCTCATAGTAAGCTGTGTACCAGGCTCACCGATTGACTGCGCTGAAATAATTCCGACTGCCTCACCGACAGAAGCAAGATTTCCGTTTGCGAGGTTAGCACCATAGCACTTAGCACAAACACCGTGCTCCGATTCGCAGTGAAGTACGGAACGGATTTTGATTTTCTTAATATCATGCTCTTCCATAAAAGCACAAACTTTATCAGCATCGCTTTCTTTCATAAGCTTATTGTGTGAAATAATAAGCTCTCCTGTTTCTTCATCTCTGAGGTCTTCAACTAAGAAGCGTCCGATAAGTCTTTCATGAAGAGGCTCAATAATCTCGTTGCCGTTTTTGATCTCAAATACTTCAATTCCGTTAGAAGTACCGCAGTCCTCTTCATGAATAATAACATCCTGCGATACATCAACAAGTCTTCTTGTCAGGTATCCTGAGTCGGCAGTTCTAAGTGCCGTATCGGCAAGTCCCTTTCTCGCACCACGTGAAGAAATAAAGTATTCCAAAATATTCAAACCTTCACGATAGTTAGCACGAATAGGCATCTCGATTGTAGAACCTGATGTGTTAGCGATAAGTCCACGCATACCTGCTAACTGTCTGATCTGGTTAATACTACCACGGGCTCCGGAATCAGCCATCATATTAATTGGGTTGTACGGATCCAAGCCGTCTTTAAGCGCGTCCGTAACCTCATCGGTTGCATTGTTCCAAATCTCAATAAATTTCTTTGATTTTTCTTCACTTGAAATATATACCCTCTAATACTGAGCGTCAATAATATCAACAAAACAATCGGCTATTTGAGAATCGGAAATGGTTCGTCAATCAAACACGGGAAAGTGATTGAATCAGAAAATGTCAGGAAGTACATCTTGCATAATTATTCAATATCTACATTTTTTAAATGACATTAATCTCAGCAATAAAAAATAGGTGTAGTCCAGAGGCAGCACCTATTTTTTGTCCGTTGTGCGAATTCAAAAGTGAAAACAATATCGGAAGATCGGATAAAGAACA
>ENA-ORLW01001294-ORLW01001294.1-human-gut-metagenome-genome-assembly--contig:-NODE-1294-length-28552-cov-4.393538_pt1 | contig 28552 bp, 23 predicted proteins | sample MGYA00243017_ERZ508829 | MGnify/ENA primary metagenome ERZ508829 (study PRJEB26277, sample SAMN04329776) | human gut metagenome | biome: human-associated habitat | host: Homo sapiens | place: USA...
ATGGTTTTGATGAGGTAAATTATAAAGATATAATTGAATTTAGATGTGAAGAGATAGCTGAAAAATTTATAACAAAAATGAAAGAGTATTATAATGGAATTATGAGAGGGTGAACAAATGAAAAATAAAGTTATAAATTCACCGATTAGGTGGGCTGGATCAAAAAAGAAAATATTAAATGAAATGCTTAACTTTTTTGATAAAACAAGTAAAATTTATATAGAACCTTTCTTAGGTTCGGGTGTTGTATTAATAAATTTAATAAATATTATTGAAGAATTTAGTTTTGAAGAGATTTATGTAAATGATATTAATTCGAATATTATAAATTTTTACCAGTTATTAAAAGATGATTATGAATATGCTGAAAAACAAATAAAGAAAATAATAAATAAATATAATAGTTTTTTTGATGAAAATTCAAAGGAAGAATTTTTTTATGATATTAGATTAAAATACAATAAGATAGATAAAAGTCATAAGATAAAGTCAATATATTTTTATTTTTTAATGAAATCAGGATATAATGGAGTATATAGAGAGAATAAAAAAGGAGAATTTAATGTTCCTTTTGGAAGAAAAGAAAAAATTAATTTTGAATTATTAGAAAAAGCTATTAATAAATTCATTGAATTAAACGATAGCTTTAATATTAGACTGCACTTTAATGATGATGGTTCAATAAAACAATTTTTTTCAAATTATACATTTCAAAAAATCGATTTAATTAATTTAAGTTCATATAATAATCTATTAAAAAAAGAAAAGGAACTAATTGAAGATCCATTTTCTTTATTAAACACCCCTTTATATAAGTTTATAATGTTTAAGTTTTCTGATGAAACTGGTGGAATTATTATGATTGTTCATCATTTAATTTCTGACGGTTTTTCATGTAATTTTGCTGCTAATAAAATAGCATTTATATATAATTGTTTATTAAATAATCAAGAAATCGATATACACTTCGATTCATATAAAGATTATATTCTTTCTGAAAAAAAATATATTGAAAGTATAAAATTTGAAAAAGATAAAAAATATTGGGATAAAATATTTGAAACTATTCCAGAAATAGTTTCTCTTTCAACTACTATTAATAAATCTAATAGTCAGTTTGAAAAAATAACTTCATCTAGAGAAATATTTACTATTCAAAAGGAATTGTTAGAAACAATAAATAATTTTTGTAAATCTCACAAAATAAGTAAATATAATCTTTTCATGGCTATATATTCGTTATATATTGGAAAAGTTAACGATATAAATGACTTTGTTATAGGAACACCTATCCTTAACAGAACAAATTTCAAGGAAAAAAATACATCAGGTATGTTTATTAATACAATACCTTTTAGATGTACTTTAGATCCAAATATTACTTTTGATGAATATTTAAAAGAGATATCTATGAAATCCATAAATATGTTACGTCATCAAAAATATTCTTATGAATATATACTAGACGAATTAAGAAATAACCGATTAAATGTTCCATCATTATATAATATTTCACTGTCATATCAAATAGGAAAATCTAACTGCACAGATACAGACTTTGATTATACTGTTAGGTGGACACATAGTTCTACAAACTCAGATGAATTATCTATTCATTTTTTCGAATATGATGATATCGACGATACATTAAATATTGCATATGATTATCAAAACAGAAAATTTTCAAAAAAAGATATATTATATTTGCATTTAAGAATAAATCACATTATAAATCAAATACTAAAAAACCCAAAAATTAAAATATCAAATATTGAATTAGTAACTCTAGAAGAAAAAGAATTCATATTTAATAAATATAACTCAAATCTTAAAATACCAATTAATAAAACTATCATTGATATGTTTGAAGAACAAGTGCTTAAAAATCCATATAATATAGCTATTTCCCAAAATGGCTATAGCATTAATTATTCTAATTTTAATAATATGATTAATTATACTGCTAAACTCCTAAAAAATGCGGGTATAACAGAAAATGATAAAATTTGTTTGTTTTTTAATAATTCAATAGAATTAGTTATTAGTATTTTCGCAATATTGAAACTCTCTGCATGTTATATACCAATAGATATATCATATCCAAATGATAGAATAGATTATATTATAAAAAATAGTAATTCTAAATTTATTTTAACTAATTCTAATAACAAAAATAAATTAAATAATTTTTTAGATAAATCTATAGTACTAGATTTAGAAGATATTATAACTGAATGTAAAAATTTAAATTTTAAAAATATAGAAAATAAACCTAAATTAGATACCCTTGCATATATTATTTACACTTCTGGCTCAACAGGAAACCCAAAAGGTGTAAAGATTGCACATGAAAGTTTAGCCAATTATATTCGGATGGTCAAATAAAACATATGTTAAAGATGAGATTACTAATTTTCCTCTATATTCTTCTATTGCATTTGATTTAACTGTTACATCTGTTTTTACACCGCTTGTAACTGGAAACACACTATACATTTATGAAAATTCTAATCCACAATTATTATTAAAACAAATTGTAGATGATAAAAAAGTACAAATAATTAAACTTACTCCAGCTCATTTATCTCTATTGCAAGATATCGTATCTAATACCATAATCACCAAATTAATAGTCGGTGGTGATATTTTAACTCAAGAAACTTGTAAAAGAATAACTAGTATTTTTGGCAATAAGGTCTCTATTTTCAATGAATATGGACCTACAGAAACTACAGTTGGATGTATGACATATACATATAAAGAAGATGATGATATAAATTATTCATCTGTTCCAATAGGAATTCCAGCTAATAATACACAAATTTTATTATTAAATAGTGACTTAAACTTAATTCCCTTTGGATATAATGGTCAAATGTTTATTGGTGGAAAATGTTTATCAAAGGGATATTTAGATTTAGATGCAGTAACTAAACAGAAATTTATATCTTCTCCTTTTGATATTAATACAACTTTATATGCTACTGGCGATATTGGAAAATTATTTGATAATGGAATTATGGAATATATTGGTAGAAAAGATTTTCAGATAAAAATTAACGGATATAGAATAGAAACTGGAGAAATACAATCTAAAATATTAAATTATAATAATATAAAAGATTGTTTTGTTACTGCTATAACTATAGAGCATTCGAAAGTACTATGCGCATATTTTATTTCAGAAGCAGATATAGATATAAATGATTTAAAGAATTTTCTTACAAATTATTTACCTAAATATATGATTCCGAAGTACTTTATAGAAGTTGATGAAATACCTTTAACTATTAATGGCAAAATAAATAAATCATTATTACCTTTGCCACCAAAAAATAATAATATTGAATATGTAAATCCATCTAATGAATTAGAACAATTATTATATGATATTTTTATTAAAATATTAAACTTAAAAAAAATTAGTGTTACACAAAACATATTTGATTATTTAATAGATTCGCTTACCATAATAAAAATACAAACAAAACTATATTCTTTAGGTATTTCCCTTGATACACAAGTATTTTATAATTATCCAACTATAAGAGATATAGCCAATTATATTGCACATAAATCAGATAGTAATTCTGATATGCTTTCAGAATTAGAAAAAATTAAAATACCAGATATTATAATACCTAATTATATTAATAATCATGAATATAAAAATATATTATTTTTTGGTACTACTGGTTTTTTAGGAATACATATATTACACGAACTATTAGAAAATACTAATGCCCATATTTACTGTATTATTCGTGAGAAAGATAATATAAATTCTATTGAGAGATTTAAACAAAAATATAATTTTTATTATAATAATTTAGATTCTATTATTGATAGAATTACTCCTATAACTGGAGACTTACATGGTGATAAATTTAATTTGTTAGAACAAACTTATGAGTATCTATCTAATAATATAGATTGCGTATTTTCTTCAGCTGCAATTGTAAAACATTTTGGAGATTCAGAACCATTCTATAAGACTAATGTATTAGGAACTCAAAAAATAGTTGATTTTTGTATTCAAAACAAAGTTCCTTTTCATTACATCTCAACATTATCTATATCAGGATATGGATTAACAGATACTCCAAACTACACTTTTACAGAAAACGATTTTTATATACACCAAAAATATAATGATAATATTTATGTTAAAACTAAATTTCAAGCTGAATCTATTATTTTAAATGCTTGTAAATATCAAAATCTACAAGCTTCAATTTATAGAATAGGAAATATAACCAATAGATATAGTGATGGAATTTTTCAAGAAAACGCTTCAGAAAATGCTTTTTTAAATAGATTATGTTCTATTATAAATTTAGATTCTATCCCTGAAGAATTACTACAATTCCCATTAGAATTTACGCCTGTTGATTATTGTTCTAAATTTATTGTACATCTTAGTAAAAAAATGGATAATAATTTAAATATTTATCATTTATTTAATAATAATATAATAACTTTTAAAGATTTTGCTGATATTATAAAATTATATGGATATAAATTAAAAATAATTTCTTTAGATGAATTTAAAAATTTAGTACTAAATTCAAATATAAATAGTTTCGGTATAACTAATTATTTATCAATGATAAATAATAAAAATAATTCATCCCTAATTATTGATAATGATTATACAAATAAATTATTAAATAATCTTCATTTAAATTGGCCTAATATTACATCTGAATATATAGAAAAAATAATTAATTATTTAAAAAAATATAATTTTATAGGAGACTCTTATGAAAAATAAAATTAATGATTCGAATAAAAAAAATAATATTTATTACAATAAATTAGCATTTTTAAATAGTTTGATAGCATTAGTATTAGTAATAATTTTATATTTTACATTACCCAAAATATTAAATTATCCTACTAATACTATTGATAATGACTTTCAAATAAAAGTCGTTGGAATTACTTATACCTCACAATTTATAATACTTGCTACTTTAATAGTAACATTTATATATTTATTTGTACGATTAATATATAAAAAATTATATAATGGTATTTCCGGTTCAAAAGATTCTATTATAAAAACAAGAAAAAAATGTTTTAATATACAATATGTCATGTTAATTATTGAGGTATTTTTACCTACTACTTTATGCTTTTTTTTACTAATACTTTTTAGAACAAATATAGACTTACTTTTAAGAATATGTATTGTAATTTTTTCTTTTGCATCAATATTTGGAATAACATCATATATGATCAGTAGGAGTTTTTTTAGAGACCTACTAATTAAATCTTCTGATTATTGTGTGAATGATTTAAATACTATTAGAATTAATACTCCTTTAAAATTATTAATTTTAACTTTACCATTATTTATATGCTCTTTTGTTTTAATATTACTAATTAGTACTACTACAATGACAATAGAAAAGGGAGACTTATTATACAATTTTTATAAACAAGAATTAATTAATTCATTATCTGAAGAGAATTTATCTTTAGATAATATAAAAAATAAATTTAACTCTCTTGAATATAAATCTGACAATGATTTTGGTTTAATTATGGATGCAAATAGTGGAGAAATAATTTATAAAAGTAAAAATATGAACATATCAGATCAATCATTTTTATCTAATTACACATTATCTTTTTATGATGAAACTGATGGTCAATGCTTTGAATACTATGGTCAAACTGCTCAATCTTGTATGCATAAAATAACTATAGATGAAGGAACATATTATATAGGAATACATTTTGAAACATCTTCAAATAGTATATTATTGCCATTCTTTATATGTATAATCATTTTAATAATTTTCATCATAATTTATATATCCTATATTGGAAAAACAATATCAACTGATATTACTAATATTACTAATGGTATGAATTCAATATTAAACTTAAATAATATCTCAAATGCCAAGAATTTGCCAATTACTTCGAATGATGAGTTTGGGGACCTAACTATTTCATATAATAAAATTCAAAATTTAACAATATCACATATTAAACAAATTGAATACAATCAAGATAAATTAATGGAACAGGAACGTCTAGCTTCTCTTGGTCAATTGATTGGTGGAATAGCTCATAACTTAAAAACTCCTATAATGTCAATTTCTGGTGCAACCAGAGGATTAGAAGACTTAATTCAAGAATATAATGACTCAATAGGTGATTTAGAAGTGACTAATGAAGATCACTATGAAATAGCGGGTGAAATGGATGAATGGATAAAAAAAATAAAAATATATACAGAATATATGTCTGATATTATAACTACGGTAAAAGGTCAGGTCGTAGCATTATCAAATATCTCTAACGATTCTTTTACTATTGAAGAACTTTTAAAAAGTGTCGATATATTAATGAAGCATGAACTAAAGAATGCTTTAATATCATTAAATATTATATCACATATACCAAATAACTTATCTCTAAATGGAAATATAAATAGCTTAGTCCAAGTAATTAATAATATGATTTCTAATTCTATACAAGCATATAATGGTAAAACCAATGAAAAAATTGATTTAATATTAAAAGAAGAGAATAACAATCTTATTATTTCTATTAAAGATTATGCATCTGGAATTCCTAAAGAAATTCAGGATAAATTATTTAATGAGATGGTCACAACTAAAGGAAAAAATGGAACTGGACTTGGATTGTTTATGTCATATTCAACTATTAAAGCTAATTTTAATGGCGATATTATTTTTGAATCAAAAGAAAATAAAGGCACAATATTTAATATAATTATACCTATTAATAAATAATATTTTAGATATTTTTTTAGATACTTTTTAAGCAACAAAATTTAAGAATTTTGTTGCTTTTTTTATCTTTTATTAATATAATTACTTTAATAATTTAATCAAAGGTTGGGATATAATGAGAAAGAATAAACATACTACAATATCTTCAAATTACAAAATTATAGCAGTAGATGATGAAATTGGAATTATTGATTCTTTATCCATTTTTTTAAAAAAGTCTGGATATGATTTTGTAGGTTTTACAAACCCAATGGAAGCTTTAGAAAAGGTTAAAACTGAACATTTTGATCTTATGATATTAGATTTTATTATGACTCCTATTCATGGAGATAAACTTGTTGAAGAAATAAGAAAATTTAATAAGGATCTTTATATTCTTTTATTAACAGGACATAAAGATTTAGCACCTCCTTTAGACACAATAAAAAAATTAGATATACAAGGATATTGTGAAAAAAGTGATAAATTTGATCAATTACTTTTACTAATTGAATCTGGAATAAAATCAATCTCACAAATGAATTTAATTAAACAAATTAATGAAGAACTTTCTAGTACATATACTGAATTAGAAAGAGCTTATTTAGAGAGTATCGAAACATTAAGATATACAGTAGAAGCCAAAGATCCTTATACTTCTGGTCACTCTAATAGAGTAGCAAAATATTCCGAACTAATAGGTAAATATTTAGGTCTATCAGAACAAGACTTAAAAAATCTTCACATTGGTGGTTTATTTCATGATATAGGAAAGATAGGAATTCCAGACAGCATTCTCCTAAAAGATTCTTCTCTTACTACAGATGAATACTCACAAATAAAAAATCATCCTGCAATCGGAGCACATATTTTGTGTAATGCTAGAATATTTAAAGATATTATACCTATAGTTAAACATCATCATGAGAAATATGATGGTACGGGTTATCCTTCTCAATTAAAAGGTAACAATATTCCTTATTTAGCTAGAATAACTACAATAGCAGATTCATTTGATGCAATGTCTTCAAAAAGAAATTACCGTAATGAACTAACTATAGAATCAATAATAAATGAAATAGAAAAAAATAAAGGATTTCAATTTGACCCCCAAATTTCAGATATTTTCCTTGATATATTAAAAAATCATTATTCTGAAATAGAAAAAATAAAAAATGAAGTTTAATTTATTTTTAATAAATGTAATAAAAAGAACAATTAGCATATTTCTAATATTAACTAACTGTTCTTTTTTGCATTAAATATTTAATTAATCTATAATATGAGTGATTCTAATAAACAAATTTTTAAGATCTAATATTTTAAATTTAATACAATTTTTATATCAAATAAATAATTATATTTTCATACTTAAACTTACTTTTTGTCTTTCTAAATCTATTTTTAGTACTTTTACTTTAACAATATCACCAATAGCTACAACATCAGAAGGATTCTTTACAAAACTGTCACTAAGTTCTGATATATGTACTAATCCATCATGTTTTACACCTATATCTACAAAAGCTCCAAAATCTATTACATTTCTTACTGTTCCGTTTAAAATCATACCTTCTCTTAAATCTTCGAATTTTAGAACATCATTTCTTAGAATTGGTTTTGGCATTTCATCTCTTGGATCTCTGCCTGGTTTAGAAAGTTCATCAATTATATCTTTTAATGTCATTTCTCCAATATCCAACTTTTTTGCCATATGTTCGATATTTATATTATTTAATTTAATTTTTAATTCCTTTAATTTTTCTTTATCTATTAAATCTTTTTTTTCATACCCAACTTCTGCAAGTAACTTCTCTGCTTGTTCATAGCTCTCTGGATGTACTGATGTAATTTCTAATGGATTCTTTCCATCAAATATACGAATAAATCCTGCACATTGCTCAAATGCTACTTTTCCAAGTTTTGGTACCTTTAATAATTCTTTTCTCTCTTTCAATCTGCCATTTTCATCTCTATATTTAACTATGTTATTTGCTATGGTTTTATTTATTCCAGATACATATGATAAGAGTGATGGTGTTGCAGTATTTACATCTACCCCTACTTTATTTACGGCATCTTCTACAACTCCTGTTAAACTTTCTGCTAATCTTTTTTGATTTACATCGTGCTGATATTGTCCAACGCCAATTGCTTTTGGATCTATTTTTACAAGTTCGGCTAGTGGATCTTGCAATCTTCTTGCAATTGATATTGCTCCTCTTAGTGATACATTTATATCTGGATATTCTTCTGTCGCAAGTTTTGACGCAGAATAAACTGATGCACCCGCTTCACTTACTATAGCATAATGAACATCTTCATCTATTTCTTTAATTAAGTCTGCAACAAACATTTCTGATTCACGAGATGCAGTACCATTTCCTATTGCAATCATATTTATATTATATGTGCTAATTAATTTTTTTAATTCCTTTTTTGCTCCTTCTACGTCATTTTGTGGTTCTGTAGGATATACTGTTGTTGTTGCAAGTAATTTTCCTGTTTCATCTATTACAGCTATTTTACATCCTGTTCTATATGCTGGATCAAATCCCATTACCGTTAAATTCTTTATGGGTGCACCTAATAATAATTGTTTTGCATTTTTTCCAAAAACTTTTATTGCTTGCTCTTCTGCTTTTTCCGTTAGATCAGAACGTATTTCTCTTTCTACAGATGGCTCAATTAATCTTTTAAAACTATCTTGTATCGTATCTATTAAATATGGTGCAAACTGACTATTAAAATCTTTAATAATATCTTTTTGAATTAAATTAAGTATTGTATCTTCTGGTTTATCAATCTTAATTTTTAAAAATTCTTCTTTTTCTCCTCTATTGATCGCTAGAATTCTATGACTAGGAATTCTACTTAGTTTTTCTGAAAAATCATAATACATTTCATAACTTGATTTTTCGTCTTTATTAGCTTTAACTTCTATAATTCCTTCTCTATAATAAATTCTTTTTATTTCTTTTCTGTAATTTGCATTATCTGAAATATTTTCTGCAATTATATCTTTTGCTCCTGAAATTGCTTCATCTATTGTATTAACTGCTTTTTCTTCATTTATAAAGTTTTTAGCAATCTCATTTAAACTATTTATTTCTTTTTGTTCAAAAATAATATTTGCTAATTCTTCTAATCCCTTCTCTTTTGCAATTGTAGCTCTTGTTCTCTTTTTTTGTTTATATGGCCTATATATATCTTCAACTTCTGCAAGTATTTTTGCATTTTCTAAAGCCACTACTATTTCATCTGTTAACTTTCCTTGTTCTTCTATAGATTTTTTTACTTCTTCTTTTCTAGTTTCAAGATTTCTAAGATAATTAAGTCTTTCACCTAATTGTCTTAAAATTTCATCACTCAATCCTCCTGTTACTTCTTTTCTATATCTAGCAATAAATGGAATTGTATTTCCTTCATCTATCAATTTAACTGTTGCTTCAACTTGTGATTCTTTTATATTTAATTCCCTTGCAATAGTCTCATTAATTAAACTCATGATTTATTCCTTCTTTCTTTTTTCATTACTTTTGTATTATATCAAAGACAAAATCTTATTTCAATAAAAATATTACTCTTCTGGAGCATTCGTTATTTATCTAATTAATTTTTATAAAATATCTATATACTTTTTTATATAATATTTTTCTATTATTTATTTACAAATAAAAATAAACGCTATATAATAACGCTTATTTTAATTTATTTATTCAATTCCCAAATATTCATTATATGTAACTTCTCTATCAATTAATTTATCTTGCTTAATATCAATAATTCTATTTGCTACAGTCTGCATTAATTGATGATCATGTGAAGTAAAAATAATATTACCTTTAAATTTAGTCATTCCATCATTTAGAGCCGTAATGCTTTCCATATCTAAATGGTTAGTTGGTTCATCAAAAATTAAGAAGTTAGCTCCTGAGAGCATCATTTTTGAAAGAACACATCTTACTTTTTCTCCTCCTGATAAAACATTTACTTGCTTCAAAGCCTCTTCTCCTGAAAATAGCATTCTACCTAAGAAACTTCTTACATATGTTTCATCTGGATCTTTTGAATATCCTCTAAGCCAATCTGTAATACTTAAGTTTGATTCAAATAAATAACTATTATCTTTCGGAAAATAATTATTTGTTATAGTAGTTCCCCAAATAAGTTCTCCTTCATCAGGCTCAATCTCCCCAGCTATTATTTGAAATAATAAAGTCTTTGCATTTTCATTATCTGCTAAAAATGCTATTTTATCATTCTGTTTTACTGTAAAAGAAATATTGTTTAATAATTTCTCCCCATTAATTGTTTTTGATACATTTTTTACTTGTAAAATCTCTTTACCAGGTTCTCTATCTGGTTTGAAATCTATATATGGATACTTTCTATTCGATGGCTTAATTTCATCTAATTGAATTTTTTCCAAAGATTTCTTTCTTGATGTTGCTTGTTTTGATTTTGACGCATTTGCACTAAATCTTGCAATAAAAGCTTGTAATTCTTTTATTTTCTCTTCCTTCTTTTTATTAGCATCTCTCATTTGTTTTAATACTAACTGACTTGACTCATACCAGAAATCATAATTTCCCGGATAAACTTTTATTTTTCCAAAGTCAACATCTGCAATATGTGTACATACTTTATTTAGAAAGTAGCGATCATGTGATACAACAATTACTGTATTTTCAAAATTTATTAAGAATTCCTCTAACCAATTTATACTTTTTAAATCTAAGTCATTTGTTGGCTCATCTAAAAGTAAAATGTCTGGATTTCCAAACAAACTTTGGGCAAGCAATACTTTAACTTTTTCTTTAGCTTCTATTTCGCTCATTTTCTTGTAATGTTTTTCTGCTTCAATTCCTAAATCATTTAAAAGCATTGCGCTATCTGATTCTGCATTCCATCCATCTAATTCTGCAAATCTTTCCTCTAACTTTGCAGCTTTCATTCCATCCTCTTCTGAAAAATCTGGTTTTGAATATATTGCATCCTTTTCTTTCATAATTCTATATAATTCTTCATTTCCCATAATAACTGTATCTATTACATTAAATTCTTCAAATGCAAAGTGATCTTGTCTTAATACAGATAATCTTTCTCCTTTATCTAAAGTAACTTCTCCTTTACTTGGTTCTATCTCTCCTGATAAAACTTTTAAAAACGTAGACTTTCCTGCACCATTTGCTCCAATAATACCATAACAACATCCTTTATTAAATTTAATATTTACGTCTTCGAATAATGTTCTTTTTCCAAATCGTACAGTTACTCCATTTGCATTTAACATTTCATTTCCTCCTAGAATCTAATTTGTTTCATATTATACCTTATTTTATTCAATTTTTCAATACAGCAAAAAATATAGTACAAAATATTTTTATCTTGTACTATATTTTCTAATCTTTATCAAATAATAATTTTATTCCCCATAATCCTGATATTCCTACTAATATATATATAATTCTAGATATTAAAGTAGCTGTTCCAAATATTGTATCCACTAAATTAAAATTAAATAATCCTACTAATCCCCAATTTATTGCCCCAATTATTATTAAAAGTAGTGCGATTTTATCAATTATTTTCATGAATAATCACCTCTATTGTTAATTTATATTTATTATCTTTACCATTGTAAAAAAAAATATTCATGAATTTTAATAATTTTAAAACTTTTAATTTAGCATATCTTTCCTTTTAAGCCATATCATTGCAATAATAGCTGCTAGAATAGAAACTAATGTAATAATTAGAAATCCAAAAATATTGTCTTGCATTGGGACTCTTACATTCATACCCCAAAAACTTGCAACCATTGTTGGAATAGATAAAATAATAGTTATTGATGTCAGAAATTTCATAACTCCATTTAAATTGTTTGAAATAATAGAAGCATATGCATCCATTGTTCCATTTAAAATGTCACTATATATTTTACTCATTTCTATAGCTTGTTTATTTTCTATAATAGCATCCTCTAATATATCTTCATCTTCTTCATACAATTTTATTATCTTTCCTCTTAATGTCTTTTCCATTACAACTTCATTTGACTTTAATGATGTTGTAAAATATACTAAACTTTTCTCCAGACTTAATAATTTCAATAGCTCTTTATTTTTCATCGAGTTTTTTAAAACATTTTCTGCAATTTCTGTTTCTTTATTTATTTTTTTTAATAAATCTAAAAATGTGGCTGCATTTTGATACAATATTTGAAAAATTAGTCTACTTTTTTTATAAGTAACTATATTTTTATCAATTTTATTTTTTAACTCTTTTATTATGCTATTATCTCTTAACGACACTGTTATAAAATAATCATCTCTTACTACAATCATACCTATTGGCATAGTAGTATACATTTCTGAATCATTTTCTTTCTCGATTATTGGTATATCTACTATAAAAAGCATTGTACCATCATCTTCTATATCAATTCTTGCTTTTTCTTCAGAGTCTAAAGCGTATCTAATAAAGTCATCTTGAATATTAATCTTTGAGCATACATCTCTAATCTCCTCTTCAGTAGGCGAGACTATATTAATCCAGCTTCCTTTCTTGTATTCTTTTATTATTTCCGTCTTATTACTATTAACATTTGTATAATAAATATTAACCATATAGTATCACCTCTTATTCTTATAAATCTACTAAAATTATAACATATAGTTATATTATCCGTCTATAACCAATTATTTGAAATATTAATTTCACTGATTCTAATTATCCAAATATTTATAAACTACTATCATCAAATAATATATTAAAGTTGTTTAATAAAATAATTATAAATATATTAGTTTATAACTAACTTTATTTGTAAGAACAATACTTAGCTAAATTATACTTTATACTTAATTAATTCTCTTCTTGTATATATTTGATTATTGTGCACCGATTTTCAGAAAAAATTGTGTGTAATTATTTTATATAATAGGAAATCTCTCTTAGTTAAATTTTACTCTACACCCAAAAGTCCCTATTACAAAAAAACAACTTACAAAACACTATGATTTGTAAATTGTTTTTTAGATGGTGCACCATCGCGGGATCGAACCGCGGACCTTCTGATTAAGAGTCAGCTGCTCTACCAGCTGAGCTAATGGTGCATTTTCAATATTAGTATTATACTTCTAATTGATAATATTGTCAATAAAAATTATAGCAAATTATTATTATAAATTAAAAATATAGAAAAACTTCAATCTACATAAGTTCTTCTATATTTTATTTATATTTTTTGAAATTATTTATTATATTATTATTTGAAAATCTGTATTAATCACTAGTAGTAACAACTATATTATTATTCATTTGATTTTGAATTGTATTAATATCAACATTCTCTATTGTCACTGATGTATTATTATTGTTATTGCTGCTATTGTTATTACTATTATTAGCAGTATCTGATTTTTTAGTCCCTTTTACTATAATTTGTGGTTTAGCGCTATATCTATCTCTTGAGATTAAAGTCTTTGACACTACTTTTCCATCTTTTTTTAAGATTTTATACGCTTCTCCAATACATCCATTTACTCCATTTTGCGTAACTTTTTCCTTTCCTTCTTCTAAAGTATCACTTTCTTCATACTGTGTAGAATATTTTATTGAAGATGTTACTTTAGATTCTATTGAAACCTCATAATCATCATCTTGCTTTACACCTAGAATGTCAACTTTCACTACGCCATTACTAGCATATGCTCTTATTTTTATAGGATATTTTCTATTGTTTTTAAATTTAAAATCCAAAGTTCCCCATGATACTGTTGCATCTCTACTTACTGGTACATATGAAGAAACATAACAATGGTTAGTTCTACTTGTAACTTCTAAATTAGCTAATAATACTGTATTATATAGTGTAGAAGATGTTTGACAAATCCCACCACCATACTCATTTACAACTTTACCACCTACATATGATGCTGCTGGTTTATATCCAGCTGCTGCTGTTCTCTGACCTAATGTTTTATTATACGAAAACTCTTGCCCAGGCATTAAAACTACACCATTTATTTTTGCTGCTGATAATCTTAAATTCGTTGATCTATTATAATTACTAGCATCATATGTTGTCGAATATGTAGCTAATCTATCTGGGAAAGCCTCTTCTCCTAGCATATCAGTAGTTTTAGATGGTTTTGTCACTTTTAAAGGAATAATACATTCATTTTCACTTTCCTCTATTTTTTTCTTTGCTTCCTCTATACTTATTTCAAAATCAACGCCATTTACATGAGGGTGTATTTCAAATGGATCTTTACTTATATATGCATCTTCTGGTTCTTTATGTACTTCATTATATATCACGTCTATATCAATAGCATCTGGTGACTTTGTCTCTACAGGTATCTCTATATATTGATCATCTTTTATAAAAGATTCCATTTTACTTATAACCAAATCTTTTAATTTTTCATTATTAGATACCACTCCTTCTTTACCTTCTGTAATAATTAAACTATTATCTTCTATATAATAGCTAGATTGTTCTACTCCTCCTGGTAAGTTACCATTTATATCTTCTACAAGCTTATTCCATAATTCATCATTTATCTGTACTGTAAGTCGTATATCATTTTCTTTAAATTCGTATTTCAATATATTATAATTATTAATAAATATATTACTATCTCTTCCCACTTGATATGCTTTATCAACTATCTCATCTACATTAAACTTTGCGTCTATTTGTTTTGTATCTATACCAATTTCATAATCTTGATATTTTAATATTATTTGCTCTTCTAATAACTTTGTAACTTCTTCATTTATTTTTTGTTTAGCGTTATCTTTGGTCATTCCTGATATTTGTATTCCGTTTATTTTTATTCCATTTATTATTTTTTCACTATTTCTATTTATTATCGCAAATATACAAGAAAGTATTAATAAAATTATTAATATAGAACTAAGCACTAATATTACTATCAATTTGTTTTTCTTGCTTTTTTTATTCTCTTCATTAATATTATCTTTAATTTGATTTGAAGATTCTTCTAAGTCTGTTTCGTCCTTTTCTTGTCTCTCTAAGATCTGGCTTTTACTCATACACTTAAATTCCCCTTTTTTTGACATTATATTATATATAATAACATATGAAAAAATTTTTTACAATTACTTTTAATATTAATATATATGTTTTATTCATTTTTTTATGATATAAAAAATATAGACTTTTGTACTATTTTTGTATATAATACTATAAAAACAGTAAAGGAGTATTTTTATGATTGGCAGTATGATAAAAAAAATAAGAAAAGATAAGAATGTAACTCAAGCTGAATTATCTAGGAATACGAAAATAAATTTAGGTCACATAGCTCATATAGAAAACGGTGAAAGAAATCCAAGTTACAAAGCACTAAAAAATATTTGTAAATTTTTAAAAGTTCCATATACTTTACTAATGAGTATTTATGATAAAAAAATAACTGATGATCAAATAAATTACAAAGTGTTTAATCACATAAATTATAATAAAATAATTTCTATAGATTCTTCTTATTCTCTTATTGATTGTCCAGAAAATATGTATACTGCATCTATAGCTATTAAAATTCATGATGATTCTATGGAACCTACTCTCAGAATTAATAGCCAAGCTTTTATAGAATTAGGTACTCCTCTTGAAAATAAAGATTTAGGATTATTTTTATATGATAATGAAATATTAATAAGAAGATTTATGATTAGAAAAAATTCTTTGGTTTTAAGAGCCGACAATAAAAATTTACCTGATATTGTATTATCTAAAAATGATGATTTTAAAATAATTGGTAAGGTGCTAGGTACAAATTAATAACAATTTTTACAGAAATTATAAAAATATTACAAATACCTCTTGAAATAGATAAAATTTAATAATATAATACTTTTAACAAAAGATAAAATGAGGAGAGATTATTATGGAGTTAGTTAAAAATATATTTTTTAATACAGATAAATTGCTAGAAAATACAAATATAAAAATATCTTATACTGGTTCTCTTTTTCAAAATAATTCAGAAGAAATATATCTTCATTATGGATTTGAGGAAGATTGGAAAGACATTAACGAAATAAAAATGGAGAAGACAGATTTGGGTTTTCAAGCAGAATTGTATTTACCTGAATATCGATCATTAAATTTTTGCTTTAGAAATTCTAACAATGAATGGGATAATAACCAAAATTGCAATTATTCATTCCCAATTGAAAAACTTGAATTATCTTTAGTTCCTCAAGATACTAATATGCAAATAGCAACACATAAAGGACTAAGAAAATCTTATATATGGAGCAAAAAGATAAAATTAGCTGTATATAAACTTATAAAATATTTTCCAAGAATTATATCTGGTAATTATAAAAAGAAAGTATCTGAATAAAATAACAAACATATCAAAATTGATATGTTTGTTATTTTATATATTCCATCCACCATTTATCCCTATTATTTGTCCTGTAGTATATTCATCTTCTATAATCCATTTAACACATCTTGCTATATCTAATGTTTTTCCTATTCTTTCTAATGGTATTTCTTCTATTATTTTTTTTATTTCCTCATTTGATAAATTGCTATTTATTTTTGTATTTATCATTCCTGGTGCTATACTGTTAACTCTTATATTTGATGGTCCTAACTCTTTAGCTAATGATTTAGTCATTCCATCTAATCCTGCCTTTGCTACTGAATAGTGCACTTCGCATGACGCACCTGTAGTTCCCCAAATAGATGAAATATTTACTATACATCCACTCTTTTCTGAAATCATATATTTCACACTTTCTTGAGTCATATAAAAAGCTGATGTAAGATTAACTTGTAACATATTATTCCAATCAGAATCTGTTATCTCAGTAAATAATTTTATTTGACTTATCCCTGCATTATTAATTAATACATCAATTCTATTAAATTTATCTATGCAATATTTTATTAATCTCTGCACTTCTTCCCTTTTTGAAATATCAGCTTTAAATATATGAATGTTATTATTATAATTCACATATATTTCCTTTTGTATTTGCCTAGCTTTTTTTTCTGAATTATTATAATTTAATATTACTTCATAGTTACTTTTTGCAAGATATCTTACTATTTCCTCTCCTATACCATTTGATCCACCTGTTACAAGAACTACTTTTCTTTGTATTGTATCTTCATCCATATAAAACTCCTTAAAAAAAATAAAAGTCAATAATTAAGAGTTTTCTCAAAATTACTGACCTTCTATGGAGCCACTTGTCCGATTTGAACGGACGACCTACTGATTACAAGTCAGTTGCTCTACCAGCTGAGCTAAAGTGGCATATGTTGGTGACCCGTACGGGAATCGAACCCATGTCTCCGCCGTGAAAGGGCGATGTCTTAACCGCTTGACCAACGGGCCTTAATTTTTAAATGCCTAGGATTTAAGTAAAATCTTAAATCCTAGTATTTGGTGAGCCATCGCGGACTCGAACCGCGGACAACTTGATTAAAAGTCAAGTGCTCTACCACCTGAGCTAATGACCCAAGTAATATTGATTAACAATTCTATGTCAGTCAACATGTTTTATATTTTAAATGATTTTTTTCGATTTGTCAATACATTTTTAATTTTTTTTATATTTTTTTTAATACCACTAATTTTTAGTATTATAACCTTAAATTAGTGGTATTTCTTATATTTATAATTACTACTTTTATAGTGCTTTTATTGCTTTGTTTAATTCATCACGCATTCTAATTGCTTCTGCTCTTGTCGCCAAAGCATACTCTTCTTCTTTAAATTGTGTTTTCCATTTATCTAATTTATATGCACACATAAGACTTCTTGATGCATTTACAATTCCACCTAGACCTTTTGCATCAAATCCTAGTGCAATATCCTTTGCTTTTCCACCTTGTGCTCCATATCCTGGAATTAGAAAATATGTATGAGGAGCACTTTCTCTTAAATCTTGTAATTGTTTTGGATATGTAGCACCTACTACTGCTGATACACTACTATATCCATATTTTCCTCTTAAGTCTTCTCCCCATTCTTCTACTAAAGCTACTACTTTGCTATATATTTCTTCTCCTGTTTCTAACTTTAAATCTTGTATATCTCCTGAAGAAGGATTTGAAGTCTTTACTAGAATAAATATTCCTTTGTTATATTTTTTACAATCTTCTATAAAAGGTTTAACACTATCAATTCCCATATAAGCATTTACAGTAACAAAGTCCACATCATATATACTCTCTTCAAAATTTCCTATCTTCGTTTTTCCTAAGAAAGCGTTAGAATAGCACTGAGCCGTTGTTCCTATATCTCCTCTTTTTATATCTGTAATTACAATCATTTCTTTTTGTTTTGCATATTTACACGTATCTTCAAATATCTCCATCCCTTTTAATCCATACATTTCATAAAAAGCAATGTTAATTTTTACAGCAGGAATAATATCATAAACAGCATCAATTAAATTTTTATTAAATTCTATTATACCTTTGCAGGCACCTTCTATATCTTCCGTATATTTTTCCTTGATACAATTTGGCAATTTTTCATATCCTGAATCTAGCCCTATTACTGTTGGATTATTGGTTTGCTTAATTTTATCAATTAGTCTATCCATTGCATTTACCATTTTTCTATCTCCTCCTAATATTTGCTTATTAATTCTATTTTGATTTATATACTATCTTTCCAGAAACAATTGTATATTTTACTTTTCCTTTTAATTTTTTTCCTATAAAAGGTGTATTTTTTGATTTTGATACTATCATATCCTTTGTATAAGAATATTCTTCATTAGGATCATATATTGTTAAATCTGCTATTTTTCCTTCTTTTATCTCTCCTCTATCTATTTTTAATAATTTAGCTGGATTATATGAAGTTAGTCTAACCATATCCAATTCGGTTAATAACCTTTTATCAATTAAATTAGTAACAATTGATGCTAAAGCTGTTTCAAATCCTATAATTCCATTTGGTGCTTTTGATAATTCTCTATCTTTTTCCTCTTCACTATGTGGCGCATGGTCTGTAATAATAACATCAATTGTTCCATCTTTCAGTCCTTCTATAATAGCTTGTTTATCTTTTTCTTCTCTTAAAGGAGGATTCATTTTAGCATTTGAACCAGATGTTAAAACTTCATCGACTGTAAAGCTAAAATAGTGAGGACATGTTTCTGAAGTAATTTTCACTCCCCTTTTTTTAGCATCTCTAATCATATTAACTGATGTCTTAGTACTTATATGACATATATGTGCTCTAACATTATTTGTCTCAGATATAACAATTTCTCTTGCTGCCATTATTTCTTCTGCTTCAGGAAGGACACCTTTTATTCCCAAGGTTTCTTGCACTTTACCGCTATTTATTGCTCCTTCTGCTACAGATTTTTCTTCACAATGTGATGCTACAAAAGTGCCTAAACTGTCAGCTTTTATAATAGCTTCTCTCATTAATTTAGAATTTACTACAGGCATTCCATCATCTGAAAAAGCTATCGCTCCTGCTCTTTTTAATTCCTCAAAATTAGTTAATTCTTCTCCTTTTTCTCCTTTAGAGACACTTCCATATGGTAAAACATTGCATAAATTTATTCTTTTAGCTTCGTTTATTATTTTTTCTAAAATAAAAGCACTATCAGGGGTAGGATTTGTATTTGGCATAGGACAAATAGTCGTAAATCCTCCCTTGACAGCACTTTTAGATCCAGTTTCTATGGTTTCTTTATACTCAAAACCTGGCTCTCTTAAATGACAATGCATATCAATCATACCAGGTATAATAACTAAATTATTGCAATCAATTATTTCATCTGCGTCTTCTAATATCTCTCTTTGTAATTTAATAATTTTATCATTTTCAATTAGAATATCCATTTTTTCATTTGTATTTGATGCATAATCAACTACTTTTCCATTCTTTAACAAAGTTTTCAAAATAATTACCCCCTTTTTAATTTAACTTGTATCAAATATATCATGTTATTTAACAGTTTTCAAGTGAAAGTTTTAAGAGAAAAATAGTTACAAATAAATTGTAACTATTTTTTATCCATTTAATTTTTTTAATAATTCTTCTACATCAATTCCATGTACCTGACACGCTTCTTCTAAGCTTTCACCTTGTGACGCTGGGCATCCTAAACAATGCATTCCAGCTTCTAATAATATTTCTGCTTTTTCTGGAGCATTTTCTATAATTTCTCCAATTTTGGTTTCTTTACTTATTATCATTTTTATTCCTCCTAAAATTTTATTTTATAATTATACCAAATTTTATACAAATATGCAATTTTTATATTTTTTCTATTTCTTGACCATTTTTAGTATCTTTTACTGCATATCCTTTTTCTTTTATTTTGTCCCTTAGTGAATCAGATAATTCAAAATCTTTATTTTCTCTTGCTTTTTTTCTATCATCTAATAATTTAATTATTTCTTCTGGAATAATTAAATTATTTTCTTTCTCAATATTAAGATCAAGTGATAAAACTTTATCAAACTTCATTAATAATTCATAGTATTTTTTTGATTTCTTCTCTTGTTTTGCTACTTCCCATGCTATCGAAATAGCAAGTGGCATATTTAAATCATCATTAATTGCTTCTAAAAATTCTAATTGATATTTGTCTATTTTTTCTTGTTCTATATCTTCATTTTTATTCTTATGTGTTTTTGTTAGATTTCTTAATCTCTGTAATGATTTTTGTGCAGAATCAATTGCTTCCCAAGTAAAGTTTAATTTATTTCTATAATGTGAAGTAAAGCATAAGTACCTATATGCTAATGGTTCTATTCCTTTCTTTTCTAAATCATCGATTAAATATACATTACCTAAACTTTTAGACATTTTACCATTATCAATTAATAAAAACTCCACATGCATCCAATAATGAGCTGGATTTTTTCCAGTTGCTCCTTTGGATTGAGCTATTTCATTTTCATGATGAACAGGTATATGATCTACACCACCTGTATGAATATCAAACACGTCCCCTAGATATTCTCTAGACATCGCACTACATTCTATATGCCATCCTGGATAACATTTTCCAAATTTGCTATCCCATTTCATAATATGTTTTTCTGGAGCCTTTATCCATAAAGCAAAATCTAATGGATTCTTTTTCTCTGGATCTACTTCAATTCTTGCACCAGCTTTCTGATTTTTTAAATCAATTCTAGATAATTCTCCATATGATTTTAATTTACTTGTATCAAAATATACTCCTTTAGAAGTTTCATATGCATAACCATTATTCATTATTTCAATTACATAATTCTCCATTTGTTTTATATGTTCTGTTGCTTTTGCTATATGTTCTGGAGACTCTATATTTAATTTATTGATGTCATCAAAAAAATCATTTGCATAAATTTTTGCAATTTCATAAACAGACATATTTTTTTCTCTTGCAGATTTTTCCATTTTATCTTCTCCCTCATCTGCATCAGATGTCAAATGGCCTACATCCGTAATATTCATTACATGATTTAATTTATATCCATTATATTTTAGCACTTTTCTTAAAGTATCCATAAAAACATATGCTCGCATATTTCCAATATGAGCTCTATTATATACAGTCGGTCCACATGAGTATATACTAACTAAATTATCCTCTTTGTTTATTGGTACAAAATCTTCTTTTTCTCTTGTTAGTGTATTCCAGACTTTTAACATTTCATCACCTCTTATTTATATAATATGAAAATTTTACCACTTTTTTTCAAAAAAGTATAGACAAATTTGAAAAATTATTGTATTATCCAATTAATTTGAGAGGAGTGATATTAATTCAAAAATTATTTAATTTATTTCTTCTAATTTTTATATTCAACATTTTCATTATATTTTATACAATTTATACATTCTTTGAAACGAATATTTTCCATAAAAAGCAAGGTTCTAAATTATCAATAAAAAAAGAAGATCTAAAATAAAGTTATTATGAAACGCTATACTTTTATTTTTATTTGTTCATCTATTTTATTTACATTAGGTATTATTATTTTTTTTCCTATATATTTATCCAATGATTTAATTTTTTATTATGCTATTCATCCATTTAATATTTGTAAAACATATCCAATTTTTTGGAATAATATAAAAATTTTATTTATTGTTACATATTTTTTTTCTTCTATTATTATTTCCAATTATGTATATAGAAACATTTATAAAAAAGAAAACAAAAATTCAATACCAAACAACCATGAAAAAATAGATTTATCTAATTCTAATTTTAACTTATATATAGGATATGATCAAAATAATAATGATATATATATTCCTGAAAAATCACTTTACCAAAATATATTAATTACTGGAACAATTGGTACTGGTAAAACAAGTAGTGCGATGTATCCTTTTACAAAGCAGATAATAGAACATAATCATTTTAATAATTCAGAAAAAATAGGTATGTTAATTCTAGATGTTAAAGGAAATTATCATAGTGAAGTATATAAATTTGCTAAAATGTATAATAGATTAGATGACATAATTGTGATAGAACTTGATGGAAAATACAAATATAATCCTTTAAATAAACCTAATTTAAAAGCTTCTGTTTTAGCAAATAGATTAAAAACCATATTATTACTATTTTCAAAAAACAATACAGAATCTTATTGGTTAGATAAAGCAGAACAAATATTAACAGAATGTATAAAATTATGTAGAGTTTATAACGATAATTATGTAACCTTTATAGAAATTCATAAATTAATCACTAGTAAAGATTACTATCTACAAAAAATTAAAATATTGAGAAACATTTTTTTAGCACAAGAGTTTGATTCTGAAAAAAATCACGATTTATTATCTTCTATTACTTTTTTAGAAGAAGAATATTGGAAGATGGATGAAAGAACTCTATCAATATTAAAATCAGAAATAACAAGAATCACAAATTATTTTATTTCTGATTATAGAGTTTCTAAAACCTTTAATCCAAATAGAGATGAAGAAAATTTCTCTGGTTTCTCAGATCTAATCAATACTGGTAAAATAGTGGTTTTAAATATGAATATATCAGAATATAGAAATTTATCAAAAATAATTGCAACATATTTAAAGTTAGATTTTCAGACAGAAGTATTATCAAGATTATCGAGAAAAACATCAATGAGAACTGTAGCATTTATATGTGATGAATACCATGAATACGTAACCTTTAATGATGCAGATTTCTTTGCTCAGAGTAGAGAAGCAAAGTGTATTAATATTGTATCTACTCAAAGCTATAGTTCTTTGTTAAACACACTACAAGATAATACAAATTTAAGAGTTATACTACAGAGTTTAGTAAATAAATTGTGGTTTAGAAGTGATGATCTTTTTACTATCGAAGAGATACAAAAACAAATAGGCAAAGAAGAAAAAGAGAAAATCTCTAAAACAATATCTGAAAATTCCAATGAAACTTCATACAATTATCTTACAAATTCTTTTTATTCAAATAAATCTAATATATCTGAAAGCATTAATCAATATTTTCAATCAGATTTTATTTATAATACAAATTTTTTCACTCGTGAATTACAGACATTTACTTGTATATCTTTTATTTCTAATGGAATTGATATTATTCCTTCTCAAAAAATAAATTTAATTCCATATTTTAAAGAAAGGAAGACATATGAAAAAAAATAAATTCTTTATATTATTTTCAATTATATTTATTCTTATTTTATTGTTTTTTTCTACTCAATTTTCATTTGCAGCCGATCCTAAAATTGTAACAAAACTAAATTCAGCTTTCACAAAAATCAAAGGTTGGATTTTAAAACTCGCAACCCCTGCAGCTGCTGTTGCCGTAGGAACAGGTATTTTTATGAAAAAATTTAGTTTCGGAGATGAAGAAAGATTAAGAATTGGTAAAAAATTGATTAAAGGATCATTATTTTCTTATGCTTTTATTTTAGCAACAGATTTAATACTTGCAGCAATAAAAAGTTTAATTGGTTAGGAGGTATAATTTTTGAACTCTTCATCAGAAAATATAACAGAAATTATTGCCAATAGTATAAATATTTTATTTGGTAATTTGTTCTCGTCAATTGACAACAATATTTATTTAATCTTAGATGAAATTACTTTTATAAACACAGATATTTTTAGTGATTCTTTTTTTCAAAAAATTTTCGGCACTAATTCATATAGTGGAATACTTTTAATTTGTAATTCATTATTAATTTCTTTTATTATTTTTTATTGTATAAGATTACTATATTCACATTTCACTTTTACTAATATAGAAAAACCTTTTCAATTTTTATTTAAATTATTGATTTTTGGAATACTAATGAATTCATCTTTTTTTATATGTGAACAGATTATTAATATAAATTCTTTAATCTCTTTGGCTATTAGGGAAATAGGCGAAAATATTTTTAAGACTAATATTAATTTTACAGAAATTATAAAAAAAATAAATTCTGTAATAGTTATCGGAAAAAATGATTTTAATTTATTTTCGATGGATGGTATTATAAAAAGTTTTATATCTTTTGAATTAATTAATTTACTTTTTACATACTCTCTTCGTTATATACTTGTTAAAATTTTTATTCTTATTTCTCCTTTTGCATTTTTATCTCTTATTTCAAATACTAGTAATTGGTTTTTCAAATCTTGGTTTAGAGGTTTTTTTGCTTTATTAATTATTCAAAGTTTTGTTAGTATAATTTTATTAATAATATTCTCAATAAATATTGATTCAAATAATATACTTTTAAAATTATTATATTTATCTTCTCTTTATGCTCTAACAAAATCTAATATTTACATAAAAGAATTAGTTGGCGGTATAAATACAACTTTTTCTAATAGCATTTATACAATAAAAAATTTATTCAAATAATTGGAGGTGATCTTATCAACTTTATAATTCCACAGAATTACAAATATAAAAATAAAATACTTGGTTTCATAGATTATCAAACAATTATTTTTAACATCATCTGGGATATCATAATATATTTTATTTTAAATTTGTTTTCTACTAATCTTAGTATAAAAATATTTCTTTTTATAATACTTTGTTTTCCCCTTTTTCTTATTAGTATTATTAGTTTTAGTAATGAAAGTATAATTTATGTGCTAGCTTATATTTATAATTTTTTTATAAGTAATAAAATTTATATTTATAAAAAAATTCGTTCTTAGTCAACTAAAATTCTCTCAAAATTGATTTATCACTCGATATTCTTAAAATTTTATAAATATAAACTTCCAATATATTTAAATCTATATTTTCCTTGCAAATTAAAAGTATGAAATCGTGTATAAATTCATATTTATATTTTCTCTTTAATATATTGTAAAAGTTACTCTAAAATGATATAATTTGACAAAATATTTTAGAGAGGAAGTATACATATGAAATTAGAACAAAATGACAAGCCACTTTTATTTTCTTATACAGAGCTACCAGATGTTTTCTTTACAGAATATATATCTCAGACACCTGGCGATTATATTAAAGTATATTTGTATTTGATATTTTTATCAAAATATGGAAAAGACATAAAAATTAATGACTTATCAAAAAAACTAGAATTACCCTTAAAAACCATTCAAGATGCAATAAAATATTTAGAAGATGAAGCTCTTATTACAAAGAAAAATTCTGGTTTTATCATTAATGATTTACAAGAATTAGAATTACATAAATTATATAACCCTAGAATTACTTCTTCTCCAGAACAATTACAAAAAACTGCTGAAAATCAGTACCGTGCAAAAGCAATCGAAAATATTAATAATGAATTTTTCCAAGGAATAATGTCTCCATCATGGTATAGTGATATTGATTTGTGGTTTAGTAAATATAATTTTGATGAAGAAGTAATGATTGCACTATTCAGATATTGTTTTAATAGATCCGCTCTTCATAGAAACTATATTCAAGCAGTTGCAGATGCATGGGCAAAAAATAATATTAAGACATTTAATGATCTAGATATTTATTATGAAAAACAAGAAAAATTGAAAAAAATATCTAAAACTATTTCTAAAAAATTAGGTATTACTAGACAATTATCACAATATGAGGAAGCATATATTGAAAAATGGACCATTGAATATAATTATCCTATGGACATTATTGAAATAGCATTGAAAAAAACAACTTCCAAAGCTAATCCTAGTTTTGATTATCTAGATAAATTGCTCTCAGATTGGCATGAGAGGAAATTTTCTACTACAGAAGATATACATAAATTTTTAAATGATATGAAACAAAAAAATAAAAGTGTTAAAGAATTAGAAAAAAAATCTGGTTATCAAAATTATGATCAGAGAAATTATGATAATTTAAATAATCTATATGCTAACAATATATAAAAAGGATGTGAACTTTATGATTAATACAAATTTGAAAAAACTTTTAAATGAATACGAGAAAAAACGTATACAAGAAGAAAATGATTTAGAATATAGAAAAAATAAATTATATGATTCTTATCCTAGATTACAAGAAATAGATAGAGAGCTAAGCTCTTTAGCAATATCTTCAGCCAAAGAACTTATACAAAGAAATAATAAGGATATTATTAATAATTTAAATACTTGCATTGATAATTTGAGAAAAGAAAAGAAAGAACTACTTTTTTCTATAGGTAAAGATTACAATTATTTAACACCTAATTATGAATGTAATATTTGTAAAGATACTGGATATGTAACAAATAATTATGAAACTAAGATGTGTAATTGCTTAAAACAAAAACTATTCAATTTAGAATATAATAAATCTAATTTTGCAAATCTAGAAAAACAAAATTTTTCTACCTTTAATTCCACAGTTTATTCAGATGTTGTGGATACTGCAAAATTTGGATGTGACAAATCTCCTAGAGAAAACATAGAAATTATTAAACAAATATGTTTTAATTTTATCGATAATTTCGATAATTTAGATGAAAAAAATCTACTCTTTACTGGAAACACTGGGCTTGGAAAAACTTTTTTATCTAGCTGTATAGCAAATGAAGTTTTAAAGAAACAAAAAACTGTTTTATATCAAACAGCTCCTATTATGCTAGATACTATTATAGATTATCGATTCGGCAAAAATCCAAATAATATTTATAATAATATTTTAGATGTGGATTTATTAATTATAGATGATTTAGGTACTGAATGTATTAATAATATGAAATTTACTGAATTATTTAATATTATTAATACTAGATTATTAAATCAAAATAATAGAGCTACAAAAACTATTATTTCTACCAACTTGAGCATACAGAATCTATTTAATTCTTATGATGAACGTATTGTTTCAAGATTTATTGGCTATTATAATATATGTAGATTTTTCGGAGAAGACTTGCGATTTAAATTGAGAAGTTAGATAATTATCCCCTAGTTTACATTAACTGGGGGTTTCATATGTCCTATAATACCTTATTTGTATTTTTTAGCTATTTATTTTGTATAATAGTGATCTGATTTCTCAAGATCAAATTATCACTGAAAAATTAATAAATTTATCAACTATTATATTAACCTAATTTATCTCTTTTTTAGTAATTCAATTTTATTTAATTATTTATTTTTTGTTTTAATGGCCTATTTTTTATTTTATTTAATTATATTTTTTTCTATTTTTAATTTTTTATTCATTATTAAATATTTTTCATTTGATTTATCTTATATAATTTTATTTCATTTTTTATTTTTATTTTTTTATTAATTACTTATTTATTATTTTTTTGTTTTAGTAATCTATTTTTTATTTAATTTAATTGTATATTTCTTCTATTTTAATTTTTTATTTATTTCTTATCT
>ENA-ORLW01001297-ORLW01001297.1-human-gut-metagenome-genome-assembly--contig:-NODE-1297-length-28486-cov-16.123482_pt1 | contig 28486 bp, 39 predicted proteins | sample MGYA00243017_ERZ508829 | MGnify/ENA primary metagenome ERZ508829 (study PRJEB26277, sample SAMN04329776) | human gut metagenome | biome: human-associated habitat | host: Homo sapiens | place: USA...
CATCGTCCTTTGGATGAAAAGCTCCTCCCACGTGTTCACCGACAGGCTTTTCATGCTTTTTCCGTGGCTTTGGAGACGGGTGCTTACGCTTCTTTTCCATACGCTTTTGTGACTTTACGGGCTTCTCTTTTGGCTTTTTCTGACCACCTTCCGCAGTTGGCAGACTCTTCCCGCACTCCATGCAGAAAGAAGCGGCGCCATCTGCAAAATCGGCGCCGCAATAGGGACAATATTTCATACTCAGCACTCCTTTGGGCAGTATTCGGCATTCATGCCGGGTTTCACGACCCATTGGGGGACGATACGATTATACCACAGCGTCTTTTTCGTGTCATCGGCGCAAACCCTGCCATTTAGTCTGCCATTTCGTGAGACCTTTTGTCCTTTCCAAAAAAGCAGAGGGCAACGGAAAGTCTCCCGTTGCCCTCAATTCATTCACATCTCCTGATGCCAAAGTGATTTTCGTAAACAGAAAATCACTTGACCGCTTCGGCATGCGGATTCAAGAACGGCGTCGGTGAACGCTTATAGGTGGCAAGACTTACAATGACCAGCGCCGCAGCACAGGCAAGTGCTCCAGGAACCGTTGCACCGAGACCAAGGGGCTGCCCCGCCAGTTTCCAGCCGATGCAGACCGTAAAGCCCACAACCATTCCGGAGAGGATCCCTGCCGTGGTAGCTTTCTTCCAATAGAGTGCGGCAAACGCAGGAAGTCCGGCTGCCGCAGCGTAAAAGCTCCATGCAAACATGAGAATATTATAGGCGTTTTTGATATATAGCGCGATAAGCAATGCGCCCAGCGGCATGATGACCGCAAAGACGCGGGTCAGAATCAATTCCTTTTTCTCCGGGACATCCGGCTTGAATGATTTGTAAACATCATGCACACAGCTCTGCACGGACACGATCAGATAGCTGTCCGCCGTGGACATGATAACCGAAAGGATGCCTGCAAGAGCAAGCCCCGTAAGCCCAATCGGCAGAATCTCAATGGCAAGAGCCGGAACGACGGCATCGGTAGTGCCGTACATGGCAATCTTATCTCCGCTGACAAGCTGATGCGCGACCACTCCCATAAACCAGACGAGAGGGATGGTGAGACCGTACACGAAGGTGCCGAGGAACAGGCCCTTCTTTGCCGCCTTCTGACTCTTTGCAGCAAAGGCGCGCTGCCACATTTCCGCACCCGCCAGCGTAAACACAAAATATGTAATAATGTCTCCGATGATATTGCCATCGACATAGGGAGTTGCCAGCTCCGGCGCGAGATTGCGGAAAAAGGCGGCCGGTCCGCCGAGTTTCAGGAGCGATGCGCCGGGAATCAGGATATAGACAAACAGAATCAGCATGATGAACTGGAACACATCCGTGTAGATCACGCCGAACAGTCCTGAGGTGGCAGTGTAAATGATGAATACCGCGCACGCAATGAAAGCGCCCATCTCGTAGGAAATGCCGATCTCTCCGCCGAGCATATTGATGATTGTCGCCGTTGCCGTGACCTGAGACGCGACGGTGCCCATCATGGTGAAGGCAATCATCGCGCCGAGAATGACCTTGGCGGCTTTTCCGAACCGACGTTCAAAAAGATCGGGAATGGAGGTAACGGCAAAGGTCGTACCCACAGCGGAGATGCGTCCGGCAAAGGCGGAAAACACGAACATCCCAAGAAGATAGGGTAGTGCCGTCATAATGGCTTTGAAGCCACTGGAATAGGCAACGCCGGCGCGACCCATCAGGCCGCTGCCGCCGATGATAGTGGCGCAGACGGTCGCCATGAGCACCAGAGGGCCGAAGGAGCGTCCGCCAAGGTAATAGTCGTCCATATTTTTGACCTTTCTGACGACAACGAGACCTACCATGACCATCGCGATAAGATATGCGCCGATGATTACAAGATCGACCGTATGCAACTGATTATGGATCATATAAAACTTCCTTTCTTGCCCGGCACTGGCGCCGGGTATTATTCGGTGTTGAAAAAGAAGCGGGAGACCGCTTCCCGGGCTTCGTCGGAACCGACGAAAATAATTTCATCGCCGCCATACAGTTCTGCATACGGGCCGGGAGATACGATGCGGGAGGTACCGCGCCGGATAGCTACGATTGTCGCACCTGTCGCCTGCCAGAAATGCAACTCGCCGAGATTCCTTCCGTTGCCATTCCATCCCTCTGGAATGCGGAAAATATAGTTTGGCAGGGTATCGTCCGCCTGAACAGGAAGCACGGCATAGTCAAGAATACTGCGGCACAAATCGGCAAGTTGGTGTGAGATGTGGCTCTGCTGCTCCAGTAGCTCTGTGAGATGCCGTCGCTTATTGAACACATCCAACTTTGGCTCAAAATCATGCAGATAACGCTTGGCATTGTCTGCGGAAAGCACATATACGCCGCTTTGCTCCCGCACATCCACGACACGCATGTCTCCAAGCAGCCGAACGGCTTTCCGAATCGTTTCCGGTGAGACATTGTACTCAGAGGACAGCTTGGATCGCCCGGAAATCTTCGCTCCCTCCGGAACATCCCCTCCCGCAATCCGCCTGGCAATGGAAAGCGCAATCTGTATATATTGGGGAAGTGTATCGTTATCCATCTGAAGGTCCTCCTCTAAATCGGTATATGATTATTATATCAACTAACAATCTTGCAATCAAGATAGGTTTTCAGTTTTGTGTATATTTATAGTTTTCCTTCAGGAAAATTAACAAGGCGCATTTCCAGAAATATTCATGGAATAAATGCGCCTTGATTCCTCTTTCTGCTGCGTTTTCTTAAACTTGAGGTTAGCCTTTCTGAAGGCTTATCCACTGCATATTAGTCTTACTTCAACGCAAAGCGACATTTCCGACCTTCCTCAAGGCATAGGCACATCCCTTTATTATGCTTCTCGAAGAACTGTTCCACTCTACAGGAAGTTTCTCTATCTCGGCGTTGCATTCCTCGATGGTCTGCGGCGTTTTCTTCTTCGTCATGGGTGGTCGCTCCTTTCTTGATTTTGGGTAAAAAAAAGACCTCTGACTGTACGCACAGGGCGCGAGCCAACGGTCTGATGTTCGGTATTCGGTTGTGGGGTAGTAGGTTACTTTGATTTGAACTCTATCCATTCATTATCAATGAGTACAACTACCATACCACCTTCAAGAACGGCATAAGGATTTCCAGTGTCTCTGTTGAAATTTGCTTCTCCATCCTTTTTCGGAACACCATCCTCTGCATAAGAGGTAGTGTATTGAATGGCACTTTCATCCACCTCAACAGGAACAGCATTCCCGGTCGAATAGTAATTTGTCCCATTTACCATTATAGTCGCAGGGCAATCACCGCTTTTCGGATTTCCACAACTGACTAATAGGAATACGAGCGCAAGACAGAGGGTTGCTGCTATCCATTTTTTCATATAATCACCTCCTACAAAAATCCAGTTTTCGTTTTTAAACTTGCTGGCGGCGAACAGCATTTTATACTGTTTGCGGACGGCAAGTCCACGAGGGAGTGCAGTTCCCTTAACGGAACGAAGTGACGAAGCATTCTCGGTCTGGCAGTTTTCTTCTGCTGGCGGAGAATGAAGCTCCGCAGGACGTGCGATACTCCCGATAGGAGAGTATGGACGTGCGTCCTTTAGTTCCTAAAGGGAGTTTGAAATTCCTGACAGCATATTACCACTTGCCATTTTTCAGCCTTCCGCCAATCAGAATACCGGCAAAGAGGACAACAGCAGTCAATGCGGAAATCCAGATTGGCGAAAGCACCCATATCCAGTGCCACTTAATCACGCCTGACAGCTTCAGAACAATGAATACAATCGTCAGGATGGATACGATGCCAAGCTCGCCTTGCTTTGTTTTTGTGTTCATAGCAGTCCTCCTGAGAATGAAGTTTGACGTTCTTTAACTCCAACGGTCACCTAACTTGACAGCCGCCCCACTCCACTGCCGTGAAGCCGGTGCGCACCGGGGCGGTGAGGTTCTGTGTAGAAATATCCACGGCGCTCTCAAGCGGTTTCCACGCCATAAATACCCGCAGCAGCGTATCGGGTACTGGCTCAATGGATAGCTGCGCCGTTTGCGTATAGCTGTCGGACTGAAATGCAATGAGATTGTAAGGATTCCCTTTCATCAACGGCAGCCAGTAAACGATAAACTCGTTTGCTTCCTTGTTTTCATCTGCCGCACCCCTTACCTGTCATAGACCTTGTTCCAGTCTTTCTGCGCCTGCCAACCAATATCGGCCGCGTCCACGCCCTGCTCCGCGCAAGCCGCGGCAAACTCCGTCTCTGTATAAGGGCCGCTGACCGCGCCGGAATCCAGCGCCACCGCGTAATAGGCCATGTCGCCCTTGTCTTTCTCCGCACGCTGCTGGACATAGATGGTACTCTCGTCCCAGGCCACGGCGTATACATAGCCCTCCACCACCGGCTCGGCAGTCAGACCATCGTCATCCACACAGACCAGCGGGATCTCTTGGCTATTGATCCGCCACACGGCATAGTCGCCCGGCAGGTCCTCATATTTCCAATCCCCCGCCCCGGCGCAGGCAGTCAGCGTCAGCATCAATGCCAGCAGACACACGATACCCGTCAATTTTTTCATGATCCATCACCTCCTCCACATCATAGCACACAGCCATGAGCAAAACTCCAAAAGAGTAGTAATATCAATGGTTCCCGGCCATGACTGAAACCGGAAATCACTCATACTGCGATTTTCCCAGCGAACACTGGACCCGCATCCGTACCAACAACGTGATCGAGCGGCTGAACCGTGAGATCCGCCGACGGACGCGGGTGGTGGGGACATTCCCGGACGGCAACTCCGCCCTGATGCTGGTCTGCACGAGGCTGCGCCATGTGGCAGTAACCCAGTGGGGCAACAAGAAATACATGAACATGAAGCACTTGGAGGCGGCTCTGGACGACGCCTCTATTGCCGGCTGACTTCACTCAGCCGGAGCCTGCAAACAATTTTGCGCATAAATCTTGACGGGACCAAAGTTACAGCCCGGTTCAAATAAACAACGGATGCCGCAAGCACTACAAAAGCTACGAGGAGCGCAATCCATAACTTCTTTTTCTTCATACTGTTCACCTCCAAGAATCAGGTCGGTTTCTTTTGCTTTGTCGGCGGGCAGAAGGATTGTTCAAATCACTTATAACTATCTAATATAATTATACCATGCAAAGCGCGAACTTTTCAATTCCTGTCTCCATACAAATGTGCAACTTTTCTATGAACGCCGTACTTTTTCGCCGCTTCACTTGCTACCCTCCGGCGTTCCTCGCTGTATGGGGCGGTCAGTGAAAAAGCGCAACCGCTTTTCGCCGATTGCGCTTTGCTGGGTGGAAATTGTTCTATGAACTTTTTTGCAAAATCACTCCTGCTGGAAATGCCGCAGGAAAACCTCATTCGCCGCTTGCAGGGATTTGTGATACTCGCGGTAAGCGGGGCTAAGCCTCTGCATTGCTGGGATGAATACATCGTTATAGCCGATCTCCCTTTGGAATTGCTTTAGATACTCTTGCAGTCGGTAGGAGGGAGATGCCTTATATTCCTCCGATTCCGCAACCGCCCGATATTGTTCGAGCATTTCCTTGTTGTCGTAAATATACTTTTCCGGGTCTGCCATAGCTGCCGCAAGTGCGGCAGATGCGCTTTGCGTCACAGCTGCATCAGCATTTTCTCTAATCTCATCAAGATACTGCTGCACATCGCTGGGAACGGCTATTGAAATGCCGTCCAAGTATCGGATGATCGTTTCAAACGCTTCCCTCTGCTCAGCTGTTGTGATTGCTTCGCTCAAAAACGGAGCGAAGTGCAAGCATACGAATTTTCCATAGAAGCCCGGAAACTTATCAAGGATACGGTTCAATATGGATTGCTTGTTTTGAAGCGCCTCCACTTGTCCTTCAATATGCTCCCAATCGCCGCTTTCCACAAGTTGTTTTATCAATGCCTGCTTTGTTTGCAGCTCGACGATTTCAAGCTCTTTCCTGTTGAGGACATCGTAAATTGCTGTACGGCTATCATTCTCAAGAATTGTGCGAATCTCTGGAACGGAAAAGCCCAGTCCACGCAAAACTGCAATTCGCTTGAGCTTCAAAGCATCTGTCTCGGAGAACTGCCGATACCCGTTTTCTGTTATCCTTGGTTGGATTAGTCCCTGCTCTGTGTAATACTCAACTGCTTTTTTGGTCAGGTTACATTCTTTGCATACTTCATTTAGGAGCATTGTACTCACCTCCACATATAGGATAAGCTATCCCCCAAGGTGCCAGTCAATAGGTTTTTCAAAAAATGAGTTAGAATATTCCCTTATTGTACTTGAACTGTGCATACAAGATATAGCCCAAGCCGATGACGAGCGCCGGAATAACAATGAAATACATTGCCTTTTCGCGCCAGAAAGTTGTGACAAATGCCGCTATCAAAGATACGCCGATGATAAGCGTACCTGTGCCGACGGCTCTCCCATACTTCGGTACATCTTCTTCCTTGACCTTTCTTCGGTTGTAGGAATGTATTGTGCTGATATTTCCAGTCATATTCACGATTCCAATAACGGAGATGAATATGCCTAAGATCAACAGAGCGATATTATCCATTCGCTTCCTCCTTAAAAATAAAACAGTTCTTCAAATTTCTTGTCCAGAGCAATGCAGAGGATCAATGCCAGCTTTGCGGTCGGATTGAATTGCCCCGTTTCAATGGAACTGATTGTGTTTCTCGATACACCAATCATTTCCGCCAGTTGTGTTTGGGATAGCTTTTTCTCTGCGCGTGCTTCCTTGAGGTTGTTTTTCAATTTCAGCTCGTCATTCATCCCTTGACCTCCACAAGCCGCAGGACAAAAAAGGCAAGAAATGTAAGGCACATCGCTAAATAGAGAATACCGAGGATCAAGTCGGTTTTTCTCTTTAGCCTTGCATACTTTACAAGAGTGTGGGTGGTAAGGATGCTGAAATAAACAACCCACGGACTTAGAAAGTACGTTTTTGTGAAGATACGAAAGATAAGAGTGAGAACAACGCAGACCGTAGCACCGACACGTCCGGCAATGTTTCCTGCCTGCGCGGTCACTTCCATTTCTGCTAAATCTCTATTTTTGTTTTCTCTGCGACTGCTTTCCAAAATCTTCTCTTTATTCATTGAACAGAATCGCCCCTTTCCAAGTTTTCTTGTCATTATTATATCGTTGCCAAGTAAACTTGTCAAGTGCAATTATCTTACCGCCCGGCGTTTTTTCCATGAACGCCGCACTTTTTCGCTGCCTCGCTTGCCGCCCTGCGGCGTTCCTGTGTATATTACAAATCATCGAGAATCTGAGGCTTCACTTCTTCTGATGCTTAGAGGCAGCTCAGGACAATGCTTCTATTGCCGACGGACTTCATTCCGCCGTAACCTGCGGATAATCTTGCGCATAAATCTTGACGGCTGGAACAGAAATCGGTTGGCACCTGATTGCGCATGACGAAAGCATTTGGATGCCGAAATAGACCGTAGAGATGTAGACGCAAAAACGGAGGAGCTTGCAAAAGCAAGCTCCTCCGCACTGGTATACTGTATCGCTGAAAGGTCAGTATTGAGGATACTGCTTCCACAGGCAATCCTCAATCGTTTTGATGGCATGAACCGTCTCGACATCATCGGCTCCGTTTGATAGAAGGGGCAACCCCGATATACGCAGCCATTCTTCATCCTTAATTCTTCGGCATACACGCCGCTGTAGTCCCAGCCTCCATTGAGCCAGCAACAGCTGATTGTACTGTCCCTCTTAGATTTCTCCGGATACTCCGGCAAAAAAGCGGCAGTATACTGCGATTGTGTCTGTGCAAAATACACATCGTTACCTGTCCACAGACCACCCATGTTTCGGATACTTTCTCTGAATGTACGAAACCTCATGGGCTGTACCTCAGAAGAGTGTATTCGGGGCGTTATCAGGCGCTGCATACGTTTCCTGCGCCGGCAATGTCGCTGATTTTATCGGGTTCTGCAGATAGTATGCCGTCAGCCACGACTGGTAGTGGGTTTTGGTCATCAGCATAATCTCGCTGAACAGTTCAAAAGTCATGCTGACCGAGACATGGTTTTCCGGATTCTTTCCGAACCGCGGTACGATCAGGCCTTTGGCGTTGGTTTCTCCGGGACCGCTGTCAGCAACGAAAAGAAAATCCGTCTTACTGCCGCAGACGAGCTGCGCAGTCCGCGACAGGCTTTTCCCATCCGCTCGTGCCCGTCCGTACCTTGCGAGCTTTTCCGCCGAAGTGCCGCCAAGACACTGATAGAGCGGCGTGCTGTCACCATTTTTCTTCTTAGCCTGCATTAGATAGCGCAATTCACCACCCATCAGCTTCCGGCACAACTCCAACACCTCCGCCATATCGATGTAGATTTGAATGCTGTTGGTCTGACGCTGGCCGGAGGGCTTGCTGAGGTCGTAGGAGGCAAATGTAAAATGCGCCTTCCCGATCTCAAAGGCATCATTCAGGCTTTCCACAAAGCAGTTGCGTGCATCGATGCGAATGATTTGGCTACGGTTGCGGTCATCATTCATGGCTGAGCTCCTTCCACAATACCGGCAGATGTTCAAGTGCGTCGATAAGACGGTCGCTGTTTTTTTGGAACTGTTCCCGAAAATCTTCCTGAATGTCATAATTGAGATACAGCGCCTGATAGGTAATGGACCAGACCCGCTCCATGGATTTGTCAGGAAGCATTTTCTCCAGCTCCACGATTTGCTGTCTTACAGAGAACAGCGCTTTCTGCCATGCAATAAAATCGTTGTCGTGGATGGGTATGCCGAAGCTTTCTACCCACTCGCGTACGGTATGCTCTTCGGAACGATCTCCGCACTCAATGGAGTTGATGATATACTGGATCCTGGCACGCTCAATGGCGTTCGGATCCGTTTCTTTCGCATCCAGCTTTATGCTGCGGCCCAGTGGGAACAGGGCGCAAACCGTAGGCTTTGCATTATGAACAGAACATTTCCGGTCCCTGAGCAGCGGGCAACGCTTAATAGATCCCCTCGGCTTGAGCCGTACAATGGGGATTCGGGAGTTTTGCCCCAGATATACCTCGCAATATTGTGCAATGGTGTCCCGTGGCGCAAGTCCCAGCTCCTTGGATATGTTGTAGAGGTCTTTGGGATTCAGGAGAATATCCTCCCGGTTGATGCAGCACTTCCCGCACTGCTTGCAGTGAAAACGAAAATGCTCATCCGTTCCGATGCACATCTCGTCGTAGTGCTCCACAATGTGTTGTAATCTTTGATTCATTTTACTTCTCCTTTTCATAGAATAATCGTCGGTTTGTGTTGGTTATGGCTGCTCCGCCAACAGGGCCAGTGCGGCCTTGAGCTGTTGAAGATTTTTTGCATATTGCTTTAGGAACGGCTGATCTAAGTCGAAATCCGAATACTTATATCGCCAGAACAGGAGCATCGCCTGTTGCCGATGGAATTCGGGTATCCGACGCATGAGTCGTGCAATATCCCGAGCAGAACTAAGATCCATTCTGAGAAAAGCTTTGTCTTCCTCGGTAAACCGCCGTTTCATCCATGTCTTTATATGAACGACCGGGCCTTTGAAATGGTGTTCCTTTTCGCGGCTCACCAGATATTCCGGCTGGCCGTCATCTCCGATACCGGCAACGAATGGATAGATCCGGCAGGTTCTTGGTTTTGCCGCATGGACCATACACCGATTTTCTTTCAGAAAAATACAGGCGTCGTCAACACCTGTAACTTTCAGCATGAGCATGAAATACCCACATTCGTCCAGTAGGGCAAGTTCGGTATACCGCGCAACAAAGTCGTCCATGCAAATGATTCCCTTGTCCTTTTCCCGCAGCAGCCGTGTCAGCCGGAATACATCCGGACTTTCCAAGGGAACGCTTTGCCGGACATGGCGGCAGCACTCGCCGCAGCAGGCGCAGTGAAAGGGGACCCTCTCACGAGGAGAGATTCTGTGCGTTGTTGATAAGACTTCTTCGATGTTCATTGTGATATTCTCCTTTTAGGCCACAGGAGGCGCCGATAATTCGACGCCTCCTGTTTGTGCTGTAAAGCCTGATTTATTTTTGTGCTCAGCGTTTGGTTTACCCCTTTCCAAAGTGAATCCGCTTGAACCCGATTGGCTCACAGTAATAGAACTCACTTCCTCCTGATGCAAGAAATATTTCCACTACATCGGAGACCGAGAGCGACCGCCCTTTGTAACCGGAAGGGTGCTCCATGTTGAAGACATAGAAGATATCCTCCAGTGTTTGCGCAGAAACTTCTCCGGCAAAAACGCAGTCGTAAAGCTCTGCAGGGACTCGACCATTACTGACCGATATGATGTGATTCAGGCTCTGAAACGCAAGACGGTTCTCATCGCGCTCTATCGCAATCTGGTAGATGGCAATTTTCACGACAACATACCTTCTCGCTCATACAGTTCCTCTGTGTCAATACTCTGCAGTCGATATGGTTCTTCGCACTGTGGATCTTCCGGAAAGCGATTCTGCCGATCCGGTATGACTGCACGCAGCACATTGCGTCCCGTTTCCCGAAATTCATCCAGACGGATATCGCAGTCGGCATAGATGCCGGATACATACCTACCGGCCTGAAAGCGTTCTCCTTCCTGAACCCTAAGCCCCAATGTGTTGAGGATCCTTCCGATTTCACGGGGAGGAAGACTCAGGACCACTTGAAAATCCGGGTGGCCATATTTCTCCATGCCATGAGTATGCGCATTGCAGGTATAGGGCAGGAACCCTTTTTCCTCCTTCCCGCACTCATCACAGGCTCCGTTTGCTACAAGATGGATGATCCAGTCGATATTGTTGTTCATACTGCACCTCATACTTTCTGAATGGAATACACGCTATTGCGCGTTTCAATCACGGTAGCTTCTTGTGTGTCTGCCAGAATAGCACAGACTGCGGAAGTCCTTCGGTATCCGTCAGTCTCCTGAATATATGCCGGCAAGCCGATATGTACCGGATACAGAAGCTTTCCTGTCAGACAGATCTCGGGTTTAACCGCATCAGGCATCCTCTTCGCCCCCTTCCAGAATGCGGCACATCTCGCGCATGGCATCCGTCAGGTCGGCAGAGAAATCTTCCCAGTCTGACAGGAATGTAGTAAGCGATGCCAGATCGTGAAATACAGCGTCATCCAATACCAGGATTTCATAGTCTTCCTCGTCCATACTGTTGTAGGGGAGACTCAGATAGCCGTCTTTTGTGGCCAGGATAAACGCACCGGCATGGATCCCGTCGCTGATGGGATAGCGCCAGCACAGCTCATTTCCGTGCGCGGCATAATAGCGAAGCCTAATATCACTGAGCGTGCAGTCAGTGCTGTCGTTGTCTTTCAGGTATGCCAGAATATCTTTGGCCGACATCAGCGTATCCGCGGGGATCTTTCTTAAAAGACCACTCATCGTGTAAGGCTGTGTTTCTGCGCTGGCAAAACCGATCAGCCAGAGGGCATCGTCCTCGACCATCTCACACTTCCAGTCCGCCTGTAAAGAGGCCTTCAAAAGAAGTGAGCCAAGCGTCATGCCGAAACCGTGTACGTCCTCTGAATCCTCCGGCAGAGTTTCCATGCGGGTCTCCGCGTCTGCTTGTACAGCATCCAGCAGCCGATTCAGATCAGCAACCGAAAACAGCCCATGCAGTGCACGGGCACCCCAGTATCCTTGATCCTCCGGCCACACACGCAGAAGAAACCTTCGGCCCAGAACAGCCTTGATCTGATCTGACAGCAACTTTGCGATATCATCCCACGCAAGTCGGTAGGTTTCATATGCCCGGCTTTTATCAATCACCTTTTCCATACTCCGTTTCCCTTTCCGGCCGATATGGCCCATAATACTGTGTGTCCTCCGCATCGGAGGTGTAGACGCCGATGCAAAGCTCGTGGCAGGGGCTGTGCTCCGAGTTGTATTCCGCAAAGCATACGAGTTCCTCCGGCTCACCATCCCGCAGTAGATACAGATTGATGGCCGGATAGGTCGTATCTGCATAAGCGACGGCTCGAAGATGTGTGCCGTCCGGCAGAGGCAGAGTGATGTGCGGATACGAAACGGTGTCCGGCATCGGCGCTTGCGAAAGAGAGAACCGATTTCGTCCCGGTCTCCCGTTTTCAGAGAATCGCTTTCTCGCCTGATCCAGTTCGATCTGCAGTGCCGTGAAGATCTGCTCAACGGCATCGGCGTCATAGGCATAGGTGTTTGTTCCGGAGCAGTTGCCCAGAAGGCGCAGCATCCGGATAGTTTTGTTGACGCGCGCCTCCGCCACGCGACGGAAACGTGCATTCTTGGTTTCTTTCATTTTGTGACCTCCTTGCTTTCTACGCATTTCACTGTAAATGCGCATTTGCACGCGGAGAAAAATGCGTGATTGGCTGTCAGATACTTTTGTGCTTTGGCCTCTGTTCTGAACTTTTTTACGCACTCTGCCTGTGCGATCAGTGTCGCCCAGACACGGCGGCTGCTGCGCTTAACAAAGAAGCCTTGTTCGGACTGCAGGACATAGTAGCGATCAAGTGTGCCAAAATCAAACGGCTGCTTCTTTCTGGATATTTTCGGGTAGAAGATATTTCGGTCATCCGCAAAGCCGATACCGATATGATCACTCTCCCTCTGATCCAGAAGTGCTGACAGTTCTGCGGTCGAAGCAATGGAAGCCTTTGACCAATTCCGTTCATAGTCGATGACGACAACGGAATTGCCGTATGCGCGATATTCCTCTACTGTGTGGGCGGACTTGAGCCCGGCCAGTATCCAGCGGCCGAATTCGCCCACCTCAAATGCACGGTTTCGGCTTTTACAGGTCCCGCCGCGATTTTCTGTGTTAGCTTCCTCAAATGCGGCTGCGATCTGCTTGATTTCCGCTGCCGTGAAGGCAAGGCGGCCACGAAAAGGATAGCTGAGGACCGACCAGTGTCGTTCTGGGATCTCGCGGCCACGGCTATCAAAGTCGTAGCAATTGGAGGAGCCGTGATTGACGACAGGAATGAAGCGGTCGCCGACCCGAAGGAATGCCTTGGCATAGAATATTTCACTGCTCATATGTCTGTTCCTCCTCAGAGAAAGCGGACTTCCAGCGCGGTGATCTCGCCATCCTGCTTATAGGCATACACGCCATAGCATCCATCGCCGTACCCGGACGAACTGTAAAAGCCGTCCTCGGTCAGCCACGCATCGCCATGACGGATCCTGTCACAGAATTTGCTCCATGCCTCGTCGCTGTAATCCGGTTTGTTGTGGAAGAAGCCTGCCAGCCCGGCATCCACGCCGATGCTGCCGATCTTCTCCATGTCTTTCTGACGCGGGATGTCACCGTTTCGGTAGATCCCGATCGCGCCGACCAGTATATACGAATACGGCGTCCCGTCCTTATATGTGCCTTTGTCGGTATGATGCCAGACATTGCAGGTATATTCGCCGTCACTGATCTTCACATCGTTCATCCGGCACCAGACATCTTTGTCATAACAGGGGTCGGTGATATCCACGCTGCCGTGGAAATCCATGACTCCGATTTTCTTTCTTCTCATTGTGTGTCCTCCTCGGTGTGAGAATTTACAAGAAACATTTTGCCCTCTACGTGAAAAGCACGGTAAACCGGAAACGGAGCAGGTAATCCCTGCTCCGCAACCGTTGTGCCGCCTTCCATTCAGGCCAGCATGTCCTCGAATTCCTGTTCAGTCAGCGTTTTTACGCCCAGCTGCTGTGCTTTGGTCAGCTTGCTGCCGGCTTTTTCGCCAACGATCAGATAATCGGTTTTCTTACTCACGGCACCGGACGGATGGGCGCCCAGAGAAATCAGCTTCTCCTGGATGCCGTCACGGGTGTAATGCTCCAGCTTTCCGGTAGCAACGACGGTCTTGCCTGCGAAGGGGTTATTCATGGTGGTTTCCATAGTCAAATTCTCCTTTGTTTCAAATTGAATTTTTCTCAGCAGCGGACGCCAGAGCTTTGCCTCCTGAGCATCCGCATACCAGGTATAAATGTTGTTGTGCATGGTCTCGCCAAAATCCGGCAGCTGTGTGAAATCGAAGCCGTTGAGAATTGCCGCCTCAAACTCAGCCCATGAGCCATGGAAATAGCGATCCAGATCCCGGCCTGCATGGCGCCCGACCATCGGGATACCGAGACCGGCGATAAACTTTGCCAACGTGCAGCGGCGGCTCTTTTCAATTGCCGCCTGCAGTCGGTCAAAGGATCGCTCGCCGAAACCCTCGGTGCGTACAATATCCTCACGGTGTTGCTCCAGCTCGTATAAGTCTCCGAAATTTCGCACCCAGCCGTGACCGATGAGCTTCTCCAGCGTTGTTGCTGAAAGTCCTTCGATATTCATGCGGGTCTTTTCACAGAAATGCGCAAACTTCTGCACCAGCTTGGCTGCACAGTGCGGATTACCGCAATATAGCTGCCGCGTGCCGCCCGATGTGTACTTTACCGTTAGCGGTTTGCCACAGCAGGGGCAGGTCATGGGCAGCATATAGGTGTTGCTCTGCGTTTTATTGTCCGCAATCTGCGGAATGATCATGTTCGCCTTATACACGCTGATCTCGTCACCGATGCCAAACTGAAACTCATCGAAGATATCAAGGTTGTGCAGGTAAGCGCGGCTGACGAGTGTACCGTCAATACTGATCGGATCGAACAGACCGGTGATGCTTACCATACCGGTTCTGGTCGTGGCCAACTCCACGCCGCGAAAACGCGTGCTATAGAGTTCATCGGCCCACTTGAGCGCAATCAGGCGATTCTCGTGATGTCCGGTTGCTCCAAGGCTTTTGCCATAGCGGAGGTCTTCATATTCCATGACGAGACCATCCACCGGATATGCGAAGTCTTTGGGTTCCATGCCGGCGACTGTATCTCGGATGTCCTGCCCGCTGTGCCCGGCATCCAAAAAGATATACGGCACAACCGAGAAACCGCTGCGCTGCAGAAATTGCTGCTGCGCAAGCTTGCTCTCAGGTTCCAGATGGTCGCTGACCAGTTCGAAAGCCCAGAACTCCAACCGGCGTTTGCTTGCCTCACCGGCGTCAAGCTTTCGCGTGCTGCCGGAGGCCAGATTCCGCGGATGGGTATAGGGCTCCTCCAGACTGGCATTGATTCTGTGGAAGCTCTCCCATGAGATGACGCCCTCTCCGCGCACCTCAAACGATTCCTTCGTGGGGATCGTCAGTGGTACGTTTCGGAAGGTGCGCACCGTATGGGTCACATCCTCGCCGATGATACCCTCGCGGCCGCGGGTGATGGCCTGCTTCAGTTTTCCGTACTCATACCGCAAAACCAGAGTAAGCCCGTCCATCTTCCAGCTCAGCAGAACAGCACGTCCTGCTGCAAACCGGATCAGTTCCTCAATGGACTTTGTCTTGCCTGCGGACAGCATGGGCTTTGTATGCCGCACCTCCGCCAGGCTTTCCAAATTCTCTCCGGAAACCTTCTGCGTCGGCGAGCCGGAAAGCACCAGTCCGGTATCATGCTCCAAAGCGGCGAGCTCCTCTGTCAGTCGGTCATATTCCAGATCCGTCATAATAGGAGCATCGTTTTTGTAGTAGGCGATGTCCGCCTCCGTGAGCCGCTCGATCAGTTCGCGCATCTGTTCCAGATTGGTATTGTTCTTTTCTCGCATAATGCTTCTCCTTTTTGTTAATAGATTTTGCTGAGATACTGCCGGACAGTCTGAAGCCGATCCTGTGCGGCATTCTCTGCGTCAGGGTCGGCTCCGTTAAAATCCATGTCCAGGATCTCAACATCGAATTTGTAAGGGCAGGCTCCGAATACTTCCCAAACCATTCCGTCCTTGACAACGATGACGACTTTATCCGTTCCCATCACCCCCTTCCTTAGGATGAGCGCATGGGTGGACCGGCATCCAATCACCGCATTTCCGGCAGTACAGCTGACTATTGCTTCTGTCACGGATATTTTTGAGCTGCGTTCCCGTCATTTCGTGGCGTTTTCCGCACCCGGAACACTTGACCCATAGAATCTCTGCTTTGCAAAGCACTTCAGGGCGATATTTCCGGTTGAATGGAATAAAATCGCACCACGCCGGATTGTCCGGCAGCCGCGCCATATGCAAACTCAGCACATCCAGTTCAAACTGAGAAGGACTTTGTTCCCAATGGCTTTGTTCTCTTTCCCATGCGAAAAGCTGCTGATATAGCTCCTGCTCACCGGATTGCCGGATCAGTTGTTTTGCCAGCCGGGTCCATTCGGTTTCCGGCAGATCTCCGATATCGGTCATCACGCCGTGCCGATAGCCGAACACCTTATCCCGGCCTTCGCCGTAGATGAGGTAGCTTCGTCCGGTATAGTAGTGAACACGCAGATCCGCAAAGGTCAACGCATGCTCGGTATTCCCGATGTTATCCATCTGTATCACCTCACAACGCGAGTCTGCGGCTTTCCTCCGGAAGCACCTGCTTAAAAAGCTCCATATACCGCTGAAAGCCCTCTGCGGTCAGCGGCCCTTTCAGGGATGTTTCGCTCCAACAGATGAGTTCTTCCTCCGGGACACTGTAAGCAGCTGGGATAAATCCGGCTCCGTCATAGTGCGGACAATTGGGTCGGATTAGCTTTTGCATCTCCGCCTTGGTTGTGGCAGAAACTATCATCCGGCATTTCTTGTCTGCAATGGCATAGAGCAGCTTCGGCATATAGCCAAGCTGCCGATAATAATGCAGATACCGCTGAAGCTCGCTAACGGCTCCAAGGCGGAGCTTTTTGACTCGTTCAGGCGTATCTGAGGCGGCAATCTCCGCAATACACGGGATGATCACCATCATGTAATCGTCTTCCACTGGCATTTCCTTTCTGCATTCCTGCATGTAATATCTATCTGTACGGGTATGCCGAAAGGCTCCCCGGAGCAAAGGGTAAGGGAGCGGTTAGGCTCCGATCTATATAAAAAAGCGCTTAAAGAACCGAAGCTCTCTAAGCGCTTTTGGACCCAAGGATCCCAGATATGAAATTGATAGCAGGGAGGGGGCATACTCCCCGCCGTCCCCGTCTGTGCCTCTGTTTGTGAGAGGCAGAAGAAACAAAAAAGTGCCTGAAGATGTTCATCCTCAGGCACTGTGTTACTCATTCACTGTAATTGCTCGGTGGCAATTCTGAAACTTACATAAACATTATAGCAGGGATTCTGCCATTTCGCAAGTGGAACCTTGAAAGTTCCTGCTATAGGCTTGAAAGTTCCTGCTATAGGCTGAATGCTGCAAAGTCAATGCTCATATACGGTGAAGAAGCAGAAGACAAAGATATGGTCAAAATGCCTCGCTATCGCGCCGATAGTCAGTTCAATAGCAAAACAGGCAGCTTTCGCCGACTCTCACGCAGAAATACGACTTAGGCGGAAAGCTGTCTGTTTTTTTGCAGGCTGCTGCTTTATTGCCCAATCATTTCCGCATCAACCAACCGACAATATCGGTTGTCTCCTTCCTCATATAACTCAAATGTACCACTAACCGTAATCTCGCTGCCCAGCTCCGGATAATCATCCGGATAGGTATGCTTACCGGTCAGTACAAACTCCAATCCTTGTGAGCAGCAAGCCATTGCATCGCCAATGATACAGGTGAAGTATTGGGCTTTCGTATCAGGGTTTTCGTAATATACAAATTGTCCCGTCATTTTAATGGTTTTTCCAATATAATCACCGGGGGCGTTCATCATATTATAGACTTCGGAATATACCATTGTACTGCTAAGCCTTGTGAGGTCAACATCAACACCGTCTGTGCTTTGCGTTGGTTCAGAGGCTGCAGGCTTAGACTCCGATTTCTTTTCTGAGGGCTGTTTTTGTGAAACAGAAGCCTCTGGCGCTTGGTTATCGGCTGAATCAGCTGCAGCAGTCACTTTATCTTTTTCACCTCCGCAGGCGGCGAGAGGTACAAGAGTTAGGGCAATCAGCAAAACACACAATAGTTTTTTCATCTGCGAACACCTCCCAACACCGTGCCTGCCAGCCACGACAGACCGAAAGCGCCGATCTGAACGGCGACGATGGTGGAGCCTACCGGCGTACCGGCGAGAATGGACACCAGAATGCCGAGCAGCGCACAGAAAACCGAAAGGACTGCCGAGCAGACGGTCACGCTGCGAAAGCTCTTGAACATCCGCATGGCGGACAGTGCCGGGAAGATCACCAGGGCGGAGATCAGCAGGGAACCCACAAGGTTCATCGCCAGCACGATGATGACCGCAACGACGACGGCGATCAGCAGGTTGTAAAGCCCCGCCCTCGTGCCGGTCGCCCTTGCGAAGCTCTCGTCAAAGGTCACGGCGAAGATCTTATTGTAGAACAGGATGAACACCGCCACGACCAGCACCGACATTCCCACGCACAGCCATACCTCTACGGGGGACAGCGTCAGAATGGAGGTGGAGCCGAACAGCGTGCTGCACACATCGCCCGAAAGATTGGACGAGGTGGAGAAAATGTTCATCAGAAGATAGCCGATGGCCAGTGCCCCCACCGAGATCATGGCGATAGCGGCGTCGCCCTTGATTTTCGTATTCTGCCCGGTGCGCAGGAGCAGCACGGCGCTGAGGATGGTAACGACCATTACAAGGGGCATTTTGTTGGTGATCTGCAGCACAGCGGCAATCGCCATTGCACCGAACGCCACGTGGGACAGACCGTCACCAATGAAGGAAAACCGCTTCAGCACCAGCGTCACGCCCAGCAGGGAGGAGCAAAGCGCGATCAGCACACCGACAATGAGGGCATAGCGGACAAAGGGATATGCCCAATAGAGAGTCAGCTTTTCCAAGATAGCGGTCATTGGCTGTCACCGCCTTTCTTCACGTCAAACAGCCGCCCTTGCGGGCTTTGGAGATAGTCCACCCTTGTCCCAAAGAAAACAGTGTCGCCAATATGCAGAATATGGCTGGCGTATCGGACGGCGGCAGCCATATCGTGCGAGATCATGATCACGGTGATGCCGTCCTCACGGTTGAGCTTTTCGATGAGCGTATACATTTCCGCCGTCACCTTGGGGTCAAGCCCGGAAACAGGCTCATCCAGAAGCAGCATTTTTTGCGTGGCGCACAGTGCGCGGGCAAGCAGCACCCGCTGCTGCTGCCCGCCGGACAGCTCCCGATAGCACCGCCTTGCGAGCCGGGTGATCTGCATTTTCTCCATGGCGTCCACCACAAGTTTCTTTTCTTCTTTGTTATAAAAAGGACGGCTGCCGCAGCGTCCCTGGCATCCGGAGAGAACGATCTCTCTCACGGCTGCCGGGAAGTCCTTTTGTACCACTGTCTGCTGCGGCAGATAGCCGATCTCGTTTTTCCTCAGCCCGTCACCCGTCAAAATTCTGCCGCTGATGGGGGCCTGCAAGCCGAGGATCGTTTTCATAAGGGTACTCTTGCCGGAGCCGTTTTCCCCTACGATGCAGAGATAGTCGCCTGCCAGGAGCTCAAAGCTGAGGTCTTGGAGAACGGGCCGTCCATCGTAGCCGGCACAGAGATTTTGACAAGTGAGCTGAGCCATAGACCTACCTCCTTACCCCAACGCTTCCTTCAGCACGGAGAGATTTTTCTCCATAACGGAAAGGTAGGTGGCGCCGTTTGCCACGTCCTTGGAGGTGGTGGACTGCATGGAATCCATGGTCAGCACCTTCTGATTCTTCCCGGCGGTGTTCTGGACGATGGTTTCCGCGATCCTGTGCTGTGCGCCCTCGATGGTCAGCACGCAGGGAAGTCCCAGCTCGTCCACCTTCTTTGCAAGGAACGAAACGGTTTCAAAGCTGGCCTCGGTTTCGGCAGAGCAGCCCGCAAAGGCGGCATAGTAGCGCAGGCCGTAATCATCCACCAGATAGCGGAACGGGAAACGGTCGCCGAACAAAACGGTCTTATGGGCCGCACCGTCCACAGCCGCCTTATAGTCTGCGTCAAGGGCGGCCAGCTTGTCCCTATACGCCGCGGCGTTGGCGATATAGGTGTTCTTGTTGTCCGGGTCGATGGCACACAGCGCGTCCGCAAGCGTCACGCAGAGTGCTTGGGCATTCTTCAGGGACAGCCAGACATGCTCGCCCTTTTCCTCCCCATGGTCATGCCCCATCAGCTCGTCAAGGATGTCCTCTGCGGAAAGCGCGTCCTTCACAAAAAACGGATTGGTCTTGCCACTCATCAGCGCATCGAAGCCGTCGTTGCCGAAGTAGATATGGAAATGCTCCGCCTCGCCCGGCTCGTGGCCGTGGTCGTTGAACTGCACATATTTGGGTGCATCGGCACTGGTGGTTTCGAACTGATAACGGACGCTGCGGATCTTACCCTCGTCATTCCGCTTCGGCTGATAACCGGCATAGGTGTATTCAGCGGAAACGGTTTTTCCGTCTCCATAAGTGAAGGTGATCGTGTTTCCGTTGATAGAGATCTTCTCAGCGTCGCATTGCCACGAAGCCTTAAACTTCTCCAAATAGGTGTCCTTTGTGGTCGAGCTGTCCTCGTCCTCCTCCGCCCTGTGTTGGCAGAATTTGTCCAGGTCGCCGTTCAGCAGATAGGGGTGCAGAGACTTCCACGCACCGGCGAAATCCGAGAGGGTGCGATCCCTGATGTCATCCTCCGTGAGCTGTTCATCGTGGCTGTGACCGTGGTCGTGGCCGTCCTCCTGCATACCCTCAACGGTCTCCTCCGTTTTCACGGAATCACCCAGCACCTCCAGCAGATTGATGACCTTCATATTCCTGTTGGCGGCGTTTTTCAGAGCGTTTTCCACCCAGCCGTCGGACTCGCCGCCCACATAGAGGAAGAGGTCGCAATCGGAGATCTTGACAATATCATCGGCGGTGGGCTGATAGCTGTGCAGGTCAACGCCGTTATCCAGCAGCATGGTGATCTCGGCGTTCTCCGCCTTGTCGCCCAGGATCGCCCTGACCCAATCGTATGCGGGAAAGATGGTGGTGACGACCTTCAATTTGCCGGCTTTTCCGGTATCCCTCGGCTTTCCGCAGCCGGCAAGGACGCCGGCCAGCAGCATTAGCGCAAGCAGCAGCGCAGTTATCTTTTTCATAGGCTATATGTACCTCCAGATTATGATAAGAACGTAAAAATGGGCGCAAAAATACAAGGGTGACGGCAACGCCGCGAAAGCCTATCCGAAAACGGATAGACTACACCCTCGTAAATAGTTCTTATTTAATCTGAGAGCTTGACCTTGAGTGAAACCAGAGTAGACGTGCGGACAACCTCCGCGCAGGAGGGAATGACGCTGCACGGGGCATACCTGACCGCCGCGGCGAAAACCGCGGCAGCACCGGCAAGCCCAATGCTCTTGAGCAGATTTTCGCAGACCTGCAGCTGGTGGCAGATGGCGCAGTCCTCGCCGGAGCAGTTATGGTTGGCTTCGACCGCAATATAGACAGCGGAGGACAGCATGACAGCCGCCAGCACGGCTGCCAGCAAGCCTGTGATCAAACGAGATTTTTTGGTCATAGCCTGTCCTCCTTCCGAATGTTATTCTTCCCTGCAATCCGCGCAGGTGCCATAGAGAACCGTGTCGGCGGCGTCCAGCGTGAATTGCTCACTCTGCGCCAGGTGCTTTGCAAACAGGGCGGCGTTGCCGCTTGCCATGTGAAAGGTTCTGCCGCATTTTACACAGCTCATGTGCAGCGCACCCTTGCAGCTTTCGGCGTCAAGGTACTGAAAGTAGACCTCCCGCGTGCCGCTCTTGCTGCTGCGCCGCACTTTTTCTTCCGTCTCTAACTGTGCAAGGTTCCGATATACGGCGCTGAGGCTGATTTTTTCATCCGCCAGTGCGTCCGCAATTTGCCGTGCGGACAGCAGCTCATCCGAGTGCCGGCTCAAATAGGCAAGCAGAGCCTTCCTCTGCTGCGTGCTGTAACTGGACAAGTCACCACGCCTCCAATTTGCAATTCATTTGCAAATTAGTATACACAAGGAAAGCAGAAAAGTCAATATGCGATTTATTCGCAAATTAAACGCTTTCAATGAACGCCGCCGTGTAAAAGCACAACGGAAGCATCCGGCAGATTTTGGACTGAGGGTTTTTATCGTCTTTGCCAGGAGCCCCGCCTAACTGCGGTAATGGTGCACAGCGGCAGGTTTTTTCTCAAATGCTTTATGCTAATGTGTCCCAAAAGCGTGTTTGAGATTGCACTAACAGTAGAAGCATGGCAAGCCGAGAGGGCGGTATTAGAACAATTATTTTTTCGATGCTTTCCGGAATTGCCTGCATTGTTTACGTAACCGATAATCGTGGTGAATAATACAACTTCCACCTTATCAATCAAACCCTCGAAACACGAACGGCGGGACGGGCTTTACCGTCGCGCCGCTCTGCTTTTTCAGCGGTCGAGGTCCTGCCTGTGCGTAGGCTGCTCTTTGGGGTTTTCCTCCCGCAGCATCGCGCAAACGCCCTTCTGCACCACCGTTTTATTTGACGATGGTGCGGAAGGGCCATACCTTTATTGCAGCTTCTTCAATCGCTATTGTTCCGTTCTGCCTTTTATCTATTCTTGAAAAATGCCACCACAACGGCGCCGGGACCGAGGTGTGTTCCGATCACGCTGCCCACCGTTGTGTAGCGAACCTCCCGCAAATGCCCCTCCCAAATGTGGCGGCTGTCCTCTATGTACTTCAATAAAAGCGCATCGGAAAGTCCGCTGTAGCCAAGCAGCACCGGCTTGCTGAAATCAATGCCGCCCGCCTCATTGATCTCCTGAACGAGCAGATTGTTTCCCATCTTAGAGCCGCGCGCTTTTCCAAGCAGATGTATTTCACCGTCGGTGACGGAGATCACGGGCTTGATGTTCAGTATCCCGCCGGCAAATGCGGCTGTCTTTGAAATGCGACCGCCCCGTTTGAGGTATTCGAGGGTATCCACCAAGGCAACAATGACAATATTTTTCTTCTCTTCCTCCAAAGCCTTCGCAATTTCCTCTGCGGAGGACCCCGCGTCCAAAAGCCGGAACGCAAGCTCTACAAGGATGCCGGTCCCCATTGCCGCGCTTGCGCCGTCCACAACATAGATGTTTTCATATTCCGCCGCCGCAATTACGGCGCCTTGATACGTGCCGGAGAACTTGGACGCAAGGGTGATGACAACGGCGGCTTCTCCCGCCTGCCTTGCCGTTTCAAACGCGCCGATGAAGTCGTTCGGGGTTGCCTGACTGGTGGTGGGCAGTACATCGCTCTCGACCAGCTTTTCATAGAAGGTCTTGTGGTCGATGGTCACGCCGTCGATATATTCCTCCTGACCGAAGTGAACGGTGAGGGGAACCGTATAGACCCGCTCTTTGATCTCGGGGCCCAGGTCCGCGGTGGAATCAACAATGATCCTTGTTTTCAATTGCATCACAGCTCCTTTTCTTCACTGTTTTGGACGATAGCCTCAAGGCTTCTGCTGATGGTGGATAGACAACGGTAGAATTCAATCCTTTCATTCTCCGTGAGAGCATGGCTGATCGTTTCAAGAATGCCGCCGATCTTCTCTGCAATTCTTTTGCCGGCATCCCGCCCCTTATCCGTCAGAAGCAAGGGGCTTTTGTACCGTTTGGCGCCGGTGTCACGCAGAAGAAAGCCGTTGGTCTCCAGATAGTCCACCGCACGGGAAATGGTCGCCTTGTCCTCTTCACAATGCTCGCACAGCTCCGCTGAGGTCACGCTTCCCAGCGAATAAACGTAGTACAGACAGGACACATGGGCGCTTCTGAGGTGATAGTCGGCCATCTCCTGATTTTTGATTTTCCGTATGTCGCGGCTGATCCTGTTGATCAAAACTGTAAAGGTTTCAAATCTCTCCTGCATGACTGTCCTCCACTTCCATAAATGTTGAAGTCTCAACAAAAGAACTTTAACACAGAGACGTTGAAATGTCAACATAGTCCCTGTATAGCTTCTGTTCTTTGATTGTGGCATCCCACGGCGTGAGGTGGCTTTGGCGCGGTTTTCGTGTTGCTCATCGAGAGGAAAAAGCGGGACGCCGAGAAAACTGCAAAGCCCCGCCGGAATTGCTCCGGCGAGGCTTTGCTTTTGACCACATAAAATGCCATAGGTAGATGTGGAACACAAAGTGTTAGGAAGGGATTAAAATCAAGAGGAAACCGCTAAAAGCGGCTAAGAAGTTCAGGAAAGTGTTGCGGCAGCTCTTTGCGTATATAACTGCAGTTGTTCGACCTTGAGCGTATTCTCCTCGTTGCCGCCGCTTCGGAAGCTCTCCATTTCCGAGCTTCTGATACACACAATAACCTTATCATTGACCTTTAATTCCTCAAAAGATATCCTTGCGACCTTCTGCGTGGCAAAGTCACAATAGACCATGGGAATGGATGAACAGTCTACCAGACAGCCTTCACCTAAAGCGCTTTCATCGGCATCGTCTTTTACCATTATGGTTTGCTTTCCTGTATCGACTTCAGTGATCACTGCATTGACGGTCAGGAGCGTGTCATCCTTCAATGAGCCGCACCCGGACAGGGATAGCAAGAGAGTCAATAAGCACAGAGCGATTCCGATTCCTCCTACATTTCTATACAGCAATGTCTTATCCTCCTGTTTTTTGCTGCGGAACTTATCCAATCTATGAAAAAGACGCTTCTTCCGCTCCTCGTGTCAGGCGGGACAACGCACAGACCGCGTACATATAGCCTGCAAGAATCAGCGGTGCTGGCAGCCCGTAGAGTAGCGGCGCCGGGATGATACGCCAAAACAGCTTGAGCACACCGATCTCCGCGCCGTAGGTGAAGAAGTAGTTCGCCTCCGGGCAGAGCGTGAGGCGTAACAGGAGATTGATAAGATGAGCGCCTACGGCAAGCAGGCCAAAGGTCTTGAGGATCCGCGGGATATCCTTGGGGTCGGGGCGGTAAAAGCCCAGCGTCGCCAGACTCAGGCCGCAGACAACAAGGAGAGCGTGCGTCACATAGTAGCCAAAAATTCGCGGCAGGAACAGCGAAAAGCCGGAGAACAGCGGCTCCGGGAAGAGCAGCGCCATCAGTGCGCCAAGGGGCGCTACAAAGAAGGAAAACCCCATGATCGAGCGATTTCTCTTCCATAGTCCGATGGGGATCAGGAACAGATTGATGTTGCACAGGTGCAGCGGCAGCTCATTGAAAATGTTGAAGCCATTGGGATAGTAGGCACGGACATACGCTGCGTCCATGGACAGCGAGAGCTTGTAGCCGGCAAACAGCGCGAGATTAAAAAAGCACACACCGATCAGAAACCGGGAGCGCCGTGCTTCCGGTTTTCCGCGTAGCAGCAAAAATATGAGCAGCACCGCCGCTGCCGTAAGCAAAAGCAGAAGCAAATGCAGCCCTTGAAAGGGCATTATAGTAAATTCGTTCATTTCACACGCCGGAACGTCTTTCCGGTCTTCTCCTCAAGAAATCGTTTGAATTCCTCCACCGTCCCGCCGGTAAGAGTACGCTTGTCCAGAGGCTGCGCATAGCGTTTTTTCATAAGAAAGATGATGTAGTCCTGCGACTCAGCCAGTGCGTCGATCAGCTCGTAGCGGAAGGTGGAGGTGGTGGCCGCCGTAACGACAGTATAGGAATCCTCGCCGAATGCGACATGATATTCCTTTGTGCCCGCCAGCGCGTTTTTGCGGGCGATCATGCCATTGAATCGGTCCTGAAACAGCAGAACGGACAGCAGCATCACCTCTACCAGCAGGGAAGTCACCGTTCTGACATCAAGCGCAAAAGGCTCTCCATCAAATGGGATCAGCAGCAATGCGTTGAATAAAAAGACGCTCCAGCCGAAGATGGCCCAAATAATGTTTCTCTTTCGCCGCAGCACCCTGCGCATCGCGCGGGCAGCTACGGTCATAGATCGATTTGTGATATTGCTGTGAATTTCAAATGTCATGCATATTCTCCGTTGTAAGTAATTCTGCAACCGCAGGGCGTTGGGGGCCTTGCAGCTGCTGCCGGGCAGCGCGGCGGGCTCTCGTTCATCGCATCAGCCGCATCTCATTCTCAAACTGCTCCATGGCCTCCTGCCGGCTGGGGACTTGTGCAAGCGTACAGGAAAACGGCTGGCCGAATAGGGGGTGGGACAGTGTCTCCGCCCAATGCGTCAGCACCTCCGGAGTGAGGGGGCGCTCCTCCCGGAGAAAGATCACCCCGTAATAGGGCGGTACAGACGGGGAAAGCAGCTGTGTCAGCGGGACGCCGCTCCGGACGGAGGTGTTGCAGAAATGCATCTCCGGTGAAAAAAGCGGATAGTACAGCGCCCCGATGAACCAGTCCTGTTCACCGCTTCTGAGCCGCCTTGCCTGCTCCAGAAAGTGCGGAAGATCCGGGTTATCCGGCTCCACAAACTCACCGTCAAGAATGGTCTGGTGAAGGGCAGAGAGGTTATGGAAATCAAAGTGGAAAAAGGGCGCCTTTCCTGCCTCGTCCTCGGAAAGAGAAAACTCCGCCGCATGGAAAGGTTCCCAGTCCTTACAGCAGCGGTAATAGCCCCACCAGTAGTTCCAGTCATAAATATGCAGATATTTTTTTGCTTTGCAGTCCATAGATGTACTCCATTCTGACAATGTGGGCACAAGAGGAAATCACAGGAAACTCTCCACCCGGTACCAACAAAAGTCTTTTCTAAATCCGTCCTTTTTTCAAGAAAGGTGCCCAAAGGCGGCGCGGTGATCTTCTTATCTGCTCACCGGAATGGAAATCTCGAAAACGGCGCCGGTGTCCCCGTTGTAGGCGCGGATCGTTCCCTTATGCAGGTGGATGATCTCCTTCGTCAGGGCAAGGCCGATGCCGGATTTTCCGCTTTTTCCCATGTAGAAACGGTCAAAGATGTGCGGCAGGTCCGCTTCGGCGATGCCATCCCCGTCGTCCTGTATCCGTATCGTCACATGCCGTTTCTCCGTGCGGCAGGTCAGGCGCAGCTGGCTGTGGGCATAGCGCACGCCGTTGGATAGGATATTGGTGACGGCTCTGCGCAGCCGGGTATCATCGCAGCTGACCATAACGGGCTCCTCGGGGAAGTCCGGCACGATTGCGATGCCGCCGGCGGCTGCCGGCTCCACGGCGCGTATGCTGTCGTAGAGCAGCTCCCGAATATCCATCTCGGAAAGGGTAAGCGGCTGCCGCCCCATGTCGATTTTCGAGATGTCCAGAAGCTCGTCCACCAGCTCCGTCATGCGGTCGCTCTCCGCCAGGATCACCTCCGCCGCGCCGCCCGCGTCCATCACGCCCGCCTGTATGCCCTCCGCATAGCCCTGTATTGCCATCAGCGGCGTTTTCAACTCGTGGGAGGCATTCTGGAAGAAGGTTTGCTGCCGCTCCGCCTCCTTCTCAATATTCCGACCAAATCGAAAGCCCAGCAGGCACATGACGGAGGAGATCGCCAGCAGTACCGCAAAGAACACCCAGTTCAGCGTTACGATATAGCGCGTGATGGGCCCGATGTCTATGTACATGATATAGACGTACGGCGTTTCCCAATCGTCCTGCTCTTCCTGCACGGACATGAAGATCAGGTGATGCCTGTCCGTTTTGAAGGTATAGCATTGGTTGAGCGATAGATCCCGCCCCTTGCAGTATTCCAGCAGTTCTTTCTCCAGACGATATGCGTCCCTGTTCCAACCGCTTGATTGATTGGCATTATCCAGCTCTAAAAATACGATGCTTGGCGTAAGGAAGTGCTCCTCCGTGTCATTCCATTCATCATCAAAAAAGGATCCATCGTCGGTATAGGGGATGGTGCGGTTTTGGTACTGTGCCTCGCCGATGAGCGCCTTTTTTGCCTCGTTTACAAAGTGGGACGGGATGATCACGTTTACCGCCAGCACAAAAAGGGCAGACAGAAGTAAAGCTGAGCCGAGGATCAGGTACACGATCCGCAACTTGATGTTTTTCATACGCTTCCCGCTCCCTTCAGCTTATAGCCAAAGCCCCAGATGGTGCTTACGCTGACGGTACTGCCTGCTTGCAGCAGCTTTTTTCGGATACGGCGCAGCGTTTCGTCGGTCACGCGAGTCTCCACCTCCGAGTCGAAGCCCCACACCGCGCTGAGCAGCTCCTCACGGGAATAGGCCTTTTCCGGCTGCTTCAGCATATAGCTGAGCAGCCGCAGCTCGGTCTGGGTCAGCGTCACGATCGTGCTTCCGCAAAAGACGGAGTTTTCCGTAGCGGAATAGCGGATATCCCCATAATGCAGCTCATCCTCTGCCGCCGCCGTTTTCCCCCTGTCCATCTCCACGCGACGCAGCAGCGCCTTCACCTTCATCAGCAATATCGTTGGACGGAAGGGCTTGGTGAGATAATCGTCGCTGCCCTGACTGATGCCCATAACGTAATCCAGTTCGCTGTCCTTGGCCGTGAGCAGGATGATGGGAATATCAGAAACAGAGCGAAGCTCCCGGCACACGGTAAGGCCGTCCGTGCCGGGCATCATGATGTCCAGGATCACAAGCTCCGCGGGCTCCTGACGAAACGCCTCCAGCAGCGCGTCACCGCTTTCAAAGGAGCGCACGGTATATCCGTCGCTTGCGAGGAA
>ENA-ORLW01001306-ORLW01001306.1-human-gut-metagenome-genome-assembly--contig:-NODE-1306-length-28326-cov-3.355198_pt1 | contig 28326 bp, 21 predicted proteins | sample MGYA00243017_ERZ508829 | MGnify/ENA primary metagenome ERZ508829 (study PRJEB26277, sample SAMN04329776) | human gut metagenome | biome: human-associated habitat | host: Homo sapiens | place: USA...
GCAGTTTTAGGTGCAGGATATGTTATATCAAGAAAGAGAACTAAGTAATTAGTTTATGGTATAAAATTAAGAGTACAGAAAATTAATAAAGAAAACCCCAATTGTTAGACATGAAAGTTTAATAATTGGGGTTAATTTTTTATGTTTTATATTAATATTTACTATTGTAAATATTTTTGAACAGTGGTATAATTAATATTTAGAAATGCTGAAAGGAAAGTTATATGAAACGCTGGGAAATTAATAAACCTGATATGCAAAAAGTGAATGAAATTTTGGAAAAAAGCGACTTAACTTCACTGTGTGCTGAGGTACTTGTATCAAGAGGATACGATAATATGGAAATGCTCGTTGATTTTTTTAACAGCGACGATTTTTCAGACCCTATGCTGCTTAAAGATATGCCTCAGGCAGTTAAAATTATTTCCCGGGCAATAGACAGCGGTGATCTGATTTGTGTTTATGGAGATTATGACTGTGACGGTGTAACATCGACTGCTATTTTAGTTAAATACCTTGATTTCAGCGGAGCAAATGTAATGTATTATATTCCTCATCGTGACGAGGGATACGGAATGAACACTAATGCGGTTGACAGACTCAAAGAACAGGGCGTTTCACTTATTATTACTGTTGATAACGGAATATCGGCAATTGAGGAAGCGAAATATATAAAACAACTCGGAATTGATTTGGTAATAACCGACCATCATCAGCCGGGCGATGAGCTTCCGTTGGCTGACGCAGTTGTCAATCCTCATAGAGAAGATTGTCCGTCGTCATTTAAAGATTTAGCCGGTGTAGGTGTAGCATTTAAGCTTTGTGCAGCGCTGGACGGAGATTACTCGATAATTTCAGAACAGTTTTCAGATTTAGCGGCTGTTGGGACTATAGCAGATATAGTTCCTTTAAAGGGCGAAAACAGAACTTTAGTCAAAAACGGACTTCGTATGTTTCAAAACAGCGAAAGCTTAGGTTTGCTTTATTTGCTTGACAAGTGCGGAATAAATAAGAATAATGTTACTTCAACTTCTGTTGCTTTCGGAATAGCACCCAGAATTAATGCAGCAGGCAGATTCGGTTCTGCTAAAACAGCTGTTAATGCTTTAATTTCCGAAGACGAAAGTGCTAAATTTGATATAGATAATCTTATGCTGCTTAATAATCAGCGAAAAGAAACTGAACTTTTGATATTGAAGGATATTTTTGAATATATAGACTTAAATCCCGGAATATTAAATGAAAAGGTATTGGTAATCAGCGGAAAAGGCTGGCACCATGGTGTAATAGGAATTGTTTCTTCAAGATTAATGGAACTTTACGGAAAGCCGAATTTTATAATATCTGTTGATGAAAACGGAACAGGCCGGGGTTCTGCAAGAAGCTTTGAGGGATTCAATGTTTACAAGTGCCTTAAATCATGTGAAGATATTTTGATAAAATACGGCGGTCACAGCTGTGCAGGCGGTCTTACAATAAAGGCTGAAAATATTCCCAAGTTTATTAAGAAGGTTTCGGAATTTTCTCAGTCTTGTGATAAACTAAGCGGAATGATAATGACAGCAGATAAACTGCTGAGAGCAGGCGATTTTGACATTAAAATGGCAGAAAGCTTAAAGTTATTAGAGCCTTATGGTGAAGGAAATAAAATGCCTGTATTTGCTATAATAGGTGCAGTTGTCAGAAAGATTATTCCTCTTTCTCAGGGAAAGCATTCAAAGATAGAGTTTTCATATGACGGTGTTTATCAGACTGCACTTATGTTTTCGAGAAATGTATCAGAGCTGCCTTTTAATGTGAATGATAAAATTGACATGCTTGTTAATATGGAAGCTTCAGAATATGGTGGCAGAAGCCAATTGACTATCAAAGTTGTGGATTTCAGAAATCATGGTATTTCCGCAAAACAATATTTTGCTGCAAAAACATGTTATGAGTCTTATAGACGGGGAGAAGCAGTTCCTCAGAATGTAATACACCGAGTTAAACCTACCAGAGATGAGCTTGTAAAGATTTATAAGTATATTAAAGCAATAAGACGGGTTTCAATTGATAAGCTGTTTATGAAGTTTAACACTCAGTCTATGAATTATTTTAAACTTCGTATTTGTCTTGACACTTTCAGTGAGCTTGGGCTTATAAAAATTATTGAATCAAGACAAGAGGTACATATTGTTGAAGTTTCAAAAAAAGCAGATCTTGCAAAATCAGAGGTTTTAAACAAAATTTATTCTTTATAATAAGGACTGAAATTGAATATGGGAAATTCAAAGAATTATTCGATTGATTTGTTAATCGAGAAAATCACCAGTGAAGATAAAAAATATGATTTAGATAAAATCACTCGTGCATACGAGCTTGCAGAGAAGAAGCATGAGGGTCAGATGCGTGATTCGGGAGAGCCGTATATAACACATCCTGTTGCTGTTGCATTAATAGCCATCGATCTTGGAATGGATACAGATTCAATAGCAGCAGCACTTTTACACGATGTTGTTGAGGATACTGATTTCACTATTGAAGAGGTAAAAAGTGAGCTGGGTCCTGATGTGGCTATGCTTGTTGACGGACTTACAAAACTCAGAAAAATACCTCTTGCGACAAGAGAGGAACAGCAGGCTGAAAACGTGAGAAAGATTATTCTTGCAACCAGCCAGGATATAAGAGTTATTATAATAAAACTATGTGACAGGCTTCATAATATGCGAACGCTTCAATACAGAACCGATGCTAAAAGAAGAACGACTGCACTTGAAACCATGAATATATATGCTCCTATTGCACACAGGCTGGGAATCCGTTCTATAAAAGAAGAAATAGAGGATTTATCATTTCAGTATCTTGACCCTTATGCATATGAAGAAATTGACAATCAGATGCAGATGCGTAAGGAAAAGCGCATAGAATTAATTGAAAAAATAAAAGACAAGATAAGAACTCGTCTTGCATTGGATTTCGATCCTGTCCCTGAAATTGAAGGAAGAGTTAAAAGCAATTATGGAATATATAAAAAGATTTTTCGGGACGGCAAAGACATAGATCAGATTTATGACAAATATGCGGTTAGAATAATTGTGAATACCGTTACAGAATGTTACAGCATTTTGGGTATTATTCATGAGATGTTCAATCCTATTCCTAATAGGTTTAAAGATTATATTTCCACTCCTAAGCCCAATATGTATCAGTCGCTTCATACAACTGTAATAGGCAGAGAGGGTATTCCTTTTGAGGTTCAGATAAGAACATGGGAAATGCATCATACGGCAGAATACGGAATTGCTGCTCATTGGAAATATAAAGAGGGAATTACTAAAAAAGATAAAAATGATGAGCGTCTTGTTTGGATACGAAAAATTCTCGAAGCTCAGAAAGAAGCAGACGATGTTGAAGAAATTGTAAGAACGATTAAAAATGATCTTGCGCCTGAAGATATTTTTGCCTATACTCCAAAGGGTGATATGATTTCTTTGCCGATAGACTCGACTGTTATAGATTTTGCATATGCAATTCATACGCAGGTAGGTCACAGAATGATAGGTGCCAAAGTTGATAATAAAATGGTATCTATCGATCACAAAATTCAGGCTGGGGAGATTATAGAAATTTTAACCTCTAACAATGAGAATCATGGTCCCAGCAGGTCTTGGCTGGATATTGCAAAAACAAATGAGGCAAGGTCTAAAATTCGTTCCTGGTTTAAAAAAGAACGCCGTGAAGAAAATATTGTTGAGGGTAAAGCAGAGCTTGAGCGTGAATTTAAGCGTAATTTTATTCATGTTCCGGAAGGTGATTTAGAAGAATTTTTATCTGCCGATATGAAGCGTCATAACTGTGACAGTCTGGACAGCTTTTATGCAGCTATTGGATACGGCGGTGTTCAGCTTCACAAGGTTATCAGAAGATTAAAAGACGCATATAACAAAAAATATGAAAAGCCCAGAGAGATTGATAAATCGAATTTTGATATTCAGCTGAGCACAAGCAAGAGTAATTCATCAGGGATAATTGTTGATGGTATAGGAGACTGTCTTGTTAAGTTTGCAGCATGCTGTTCACCGCTTCCGGGCGATGATGTGGTAGGATTTATTACCAAAGGTCATGGAATATCGGTTCATAAGCGTGATTGTGTGAATTTTATTAATCAGACCAAATCTGAGGAAAATCGTCAGAGATGGGTATCTGTGCATTGGGCAGAGGATAGGAATACTTCATATTTCAGAACTACTCTTGATGTTGTCGCATATGACAGAATCGGTCTTCTTGCTGATATATCCAATGTTCTGGCTGCAATCAAAATTCCTATGCATGAGGCCGTTGCAAGAGAACTTAAAAACGGAAACGCAAATGTTATAGTTACAATAAGTGTTGCGGGAAAAGAACAGCTTGACAATGTAATGGGCAGATTGAAAAAAATAGACAGTGTTATTTCAGTCGATAGGACAGGAAAATAAAGAAAGCTTTTTAAAAGTTTTATCTGACATAAGTTAATGTGTAAATGTGTTAAAATTGAGATTATGTAAAAGGTGGTTTATAATAGGTGTCAGGTGATAGAATAAATACAACAAAACGGATTTCAGGTTTACCTGATGGTCACATTGCAGGTCTTGACGGCTTGCGTGCAATTGCAATAATAGGAGTTACTCTTTATCATATGTTCCCTGATATAATAAAGGGAGGATTTTTAGGTGTATCGTTATTTTTCGTATTAACAGGTTACCTTTTGGCTGTTACAAGTGAGCGAAAAAGTAATAACGAAGATTTTAAGATTGGGTCGTTTTATAAAAAGCGTATAATCAGAATATACCCGACTTTGCTTTTAGTGATTTTCTTGACAATAAGTACCTTGAAGCTATTAGCTCCCGAAGTACTTAACGGAATTATACATGAGATATGCAGTATAATATTCGGGTACAACAACATATGGCAGATAACGCAGAATTCTTCATATTTTGCTAAAATAGCCAATGCTTCTCCATTTACGCATTTGTGGTTTCTTTCGTTGGAGATGCAGTTTTATGCTTTATGGCCTTTTATATTTTTGCTTTATCAAAAATTAAGAAAAAGCAAATTAAAATCGCTCAGCGACAGTGTTTTTATCGTTGCGGCTGTTTTGTCTATGCTGGCTTTAATTATATTGTTTGACCCGGGCCAAGATGCAACAAGAGTTTATTACGGAACAGATACAAGAATATTTTCTTTGTTTTTGGGAGCACTGATAGGTGTCCACCAGAAGGATTTCAGAAATTACAGATGGTCTGATAGCAGAAAGAAAAAGAATATTATCTGGTTTGCGGTTTTTATGCTTATTACTTTGGTATGTTTTATATTTATGGATGGTCAGGCGAATATTACATACAGAGCAGGTTTGATAGTTACGAGTATTATATTCTGTCTGATTATAAAATTTGCGGTGAATCCGCAGCTGCCAATCGGTAAATGGCTTGATTGCAAGCTTTTATCCGGCATAGGTAAAATAAGTTATGAAATATATCTTTGTCAGTTTCCTGTAATATTTATTTTTCAGTATTTTAAGCTTAATTCTGTTTATGATATTCTGATTATGACAGGTGTTATTCTGATATTATCCATATGGTTGCATATAATTATAAATGTAATCTTAAGAAAATTCAGAATAGGTGATTATAAAGTGGTTAGATTTGCATTAATAGCACTTATAACAGCAGTAATAGGAATTGGTGCCTATAATACTATTACTGCACCGGATACTAAAAAAGAATCTCAGGAGAATTTAAGGAAAGAACTGGAAATCAATTCAAAGAAATTAGAAGAACAGCAAAAGCAAACAACGACAACGACTGCTAACACATCAGTATCAGAAGATAATGTTAATGTAAACGGCAATGCATACAAATCAATTACAGCTGTCGGTGATTCTGTTATGTTAGGTGCGTCACCTTCAATTAAAAATGTATTACCTGATTGTATCATTGATGCTAAGGAATCAAGACAGGTAGACGCTTCACAATCAATATTTGACTCTCTTGGAGACAAGGGAAAGCTCGGAGATATTGTTGTCATAGGTTTAGGCACAAACGGACCTTTTGACTTTTCAACAGGGCAGAAATTAATAGATAGCTTAGGCAAGGAACGATTGATTTATTGGATTACGACATATGGAAAGCATCTTCAGTGGCAGGATAAAAGTAATTCTGTTATATACAAGCTTGCTGAAGCGAATTCAAATGTTCAGGTTATTGACTGGGCAAAATCGGCTCAGTCTCATCCGGAGTGGTTTTATGATGACGGAATTCATTTAAGTCCTGACGGACAGAAAGCGTATGCTGACTTAATATTCAAATGTATACCTGTCAGACAGAATGTTCAAAAGGTCAATAAACCGGTAACGAGTGTAAGCAAATAGGTTTTTACAGTATTAAAATATCAATTAAATTTAAGGAGACTGTTAGAAGTGAAAATAATTAAACTTGAACCTTTAAGTCAGTTTGCGACAAATTCTTATATAGTATCTTCTGATAAGAAAAATGCAGTATTGATTGACGCTCCCGACAATGCAGATTATATTATGTCTCAGCTTGGTGACAATGAATTAACTTTAAAAAAGATTTTGCTCACACACGGTCATATTGACCATACAGGAGCAGTTTCCGATTTAGTTGAGAAAACGGGCTGTGAAGTTTATATTCATAATGATGATTTAAAAAAGCTCAGCGACTGTGAACTCAGCTTGTCAGATTATCTTATGATACCACTTAAAAAATTCAATTCAGCTTTCGCTTTAAGAGACGGTGATACGGTTATTTTAGATGAACTTGAATTTAAGGTTATTTCAACACCCGGTCATACAAGCGGCTCTGTTTGTTATATATGCGGTGATATAATGTTTTCAGGGGATACACTTTTTTACCGTTCAATCGGAAGAACGGATATGATAGACGGTGATTACTCTGAAATGGTAAGGTCTCTTGAAAAATTAAGGAACATTGAGCTTGATTATACGGTTTATTCGGGACACGGAAGACCGACAAGTTTGTATGATGAAAAAGCAAATAATCCATATATGGGAAGATAGAAAAATATGACTTTAATTTTCAGCGGAAATGATTTCAAATATGAACTGGAGAGCGTAGTTAAGCTTTTTATACCTGCTACGCTTTTTGACATATATTACGATATAAAACCGGAATATTTTGAAGATGATTTCTGTTTTATAAGAAGAAAAAAAGGTAAATCAAGAACTTATCTTTATACAATATGCAAAATCGGGAATAGAACTGTCAAAAAAGCAGAGCAAATATTAAATTCAAAACATAATTATGAAGGTGTTTGCGAAATTACACTTGCACAGCTTCTTTTTAAAAGTCTTAGTTTGCTGACCGGCAAACCAGCCAAGTGGGGGATTTTAACAGGAATTCGTCCTGTCAAGCGAGTTAATAAAATGATCGATGATGGTATGTCTAAGCATGAAATTGAGGAAGAACTTTCAGGTGTGTTTTTATGCGACAAAGATAAGATTGACTTAGCCTATAAAACAGCATTGACTCAAAAGAAAGCACTAAAGAATATGAATGACAATTCATTCAGCTTGTATGTTTCAATACCTTTCTGCCCGTCGAGATGCTCATATTGTTCGTTTGTTTCTCAGTCTGTTGAAAACAGTATTAAGCTTATTCCCGAATATGTTGATAAGCTATGCGAAGAGATTAGTTATACAGCAAGTAAAGTGTGCGACAAAAATTTAACACTGGATACTATATATTTCGGGGGCGGAACACCAACCTCTCTTGAAGCTGAACAGCTTGAAAAAATAATGAAAACAATTTCAGACAGTTTTGATTTATCCCACCTTAGAGAATATACTGTTGAAGCAGGAAGAGCTGATACGATAACGAGAGAGAAGCTTGAAGTTATCAAATCCTGCGGTGCTGACAGAATTTCTATAAATCCTCAGACTTTGAATGACAGTGTTTTAAGAGCAATAGACAGAAGGCATTCTGTTAAACAATTTTTAGACAGCTTTAAGCTTGCAAGGGAAATTGGATTTAATAGTATTAATACTGATTTGATAGCAGGTCTGCCGACGGATACTCTTGACAGCTTTATGAAAACTATTGATGAACTTGTATGTCTTAATCCTGAAAATATAACTGTTCACACGCTTTCAATCAAGCGTGCGGCGTTTTTAAATAGAAAGAGTGATACTGTTATCAATAATCCTGCTGAGATGATGGTTGAATACGCTTCAAAAAGGCTTTTTGAAAGCGGATATAATCCTTATTATCTTTACAGGCAAAAAAATATGCTGGAAAACTTAGAGAATATTGGCTGGGCAAAACAGGGAAAAGAAAGCCTTTACAACATATACATAATGGAAGAAAATCAGTCTATAATCGCAGTTGGTGCAGGAGCGTCAACAAAGATTGTTTTAAATGACGGACATTTGAACCGAATATTTAATTATAAGTTTCCGCTTGAATATATTAAGCACTTTGATATTATGTTCAATAAAAAGGACGAAGCGGTAAAGCTTTTGAATATGAAATAATTCAAAAATAAGATTTTATATTAGTAAGTCTGCACTAAAAACCACAGGTATTGCAGGAGGTAAAATGTTTCAAAAAGCAATTGTTATCGGAAGTCCGGGTGCCGGAAAAAGCACATTTTCAAGAAAGCTCAGAGATATGACAGGTTTTCCGCTTTATTATCTGGACATGTTGTGGCATAAACCTGATAAAACAAATATTTCAAAAGAGGAATTTGATTTTAAGCTCAAAGGAATTCTTATGAAAGATAAATGGATTATAGACGGCAATTATAACCGAACGATTGAAATGCGGCTGAAATACTGTGATACGGTTTTTCTTTTGGATTTTCCTTTAGATGTATGTCTTTCGGGTGCCGAATCAAGAATCGGAAAAGAACGTGAGGATATACCTTGGTGTGAAAAAGAGCTTGACAGTGAGTTTAAGCAATTTATCATAGACTTTCCCAATAAACATTTGCCTCTGATATATGAGTTAATTGAAAAATATAAAGAGAATAAAAGAATAATTATTTTTAAATCCAGAGAAGAAACAGAAGATTATTTAAAAGGACTGTCACGCAGAAACTAATATTATAAAGAGGAAGTATATGAAGAAAAACGATATTATAAAACTTAAAATAGACGGAATTTCCAACGAGGGCAACGGAGTAGGCAGGTATGAAGGAATGGCTGTTTTTGTTCCGTTCACTGCAATCGGTGATGAAATTAACTGTCGCATTGTAAAGCTTAAAAAGACATTTGCTTATGGCATTGTTGAAGATATTATTAATCCTTCGAATGACAGAATAGAACCCGATTGCTGTACATATAAAAAATGCGGAGGCTGTTCATTTCGTCATATAAGCTATGAGGCTGAACTCAAAGCGAAGCAGAGCTTTGTAAAAGATTCATTTGAGCGAATAGGAAAGTTAAGTGTACCTTTTGATGATATTGTTGGGTGTAAAGATATATATCATTACAGAAACAAAGCACAGTATCCTGTTTGTGAGAAAAACGGCAGACTGAGATGTGGATTTTACTCAAAGCGTTCTCACAGAATAGTTGATAACAGGGATTGTTCTTTACAGCCTGAAAATTTTAACGAGATTGCAAATTTCACGGCTGAGCTGTTAAGTGAAAAAGGCTTTACAGCTTATGATGAAGAAAGCGGAAACGGTCAAATCAGACATATTTATATAAGACACGGATTTCACACAGGGGAAATAATGCTTTGCATTGTTGCCACTGAAAACAGTAAGCATTTTAAAGATATTTCCGTGGAAATATCAAATAAATTTTCTGAAATAAAAAGTATTGTTTTAAATATAAATCCAAACAGAACAAATGTAATTCTGGGAAGTCAAAATATTGTTCTTTTCGGAAAAGATTATGTAACAGATATAATGTGCGGGAACAAAGTGCGTATTTCACCACACTCATTTTACCAGATTAACACACCGCAGGCTGAAAAACTTTACAGTATAGCAAAAGAATATGCCGACTTAAAAGGGGACGAAACTCTGCTGGATTTATACTGTGGAATCGGAACTATAGGCTTTTCAATGGTAGAAAGCATAAAAAAGCTCATAGGTGTTGAAATTGTTCCTGATGCTGTTGAAAACGCAAAGCTGAATGCTGAACTGAACGGAATTGGAAATGCTGAATTCATCTGCGGCGACGCAGGTACTGTTGCAAACATGCTGATTGAACGAGGGGAAACACCTGATATAATTATTGCCGATCCTGCAAGAAAAGGCTGTGACAGTGTTTCACTTGACGCCATGATTAAAATGTCTCCTAAGAAAATAATAATGGTTTCATGCAATCCGTCCACAGCTGCAAGAGATGTCAGATACTTATGCGATAACGGATATGAATTTACAAAAGGTCAGGCAGTTGATATGTTTCCGAGAACGACGCATGTTGAGAGTGTGGTGTTGATGACAAGAATTGAAGATAAGTAGGTTTGCAAAAAACACTGAATTTTTGCAAACTGATATGTTTTTAATAACCTTAAAATTTTAAAAATTAATCAGATATAATTTACGGAGGAAGTATGGTAAAAGAAGTAGAACCGAAGCAAACCGGTCGAGCAATGGCTTTTGAATTATGGATGCAGGCTCCTAATCCAATGGTGACATTTTTCAAGACATTGAATGTGACGCCGCTTGTGAGAATCAGTAAGAGAAAAAAGCTGAAGTTTAATATGCTTATGGACTATTGTATAGGTAAAGCCGCATCTTCGGTAAAAGAATTTTATATGTTACCCGTTGACGGAAAACTTATGCAATATGATTCAATTGCCGTAAATACAATTGTAAAGAATAAGGAAGGCGAGATTAGTTCCTGTGATGTTCTTTATACAGAGGATTTAAAAAAATTCAATAGTGATTATCTGAAATACACATCATTAGCAGCAAAGACCTGTAAAAACAGAGATTTGACAGATAGTATGGTGATTGGAACTTCTGCTGTTATAGATACTGAGCTTGATGGAGCTGTTGGCATGAACAGCGGGATTTTTAACAATCCCTTTATCATTTGGGGCAGATACAAAAGGACATTATTCAGATATTGCCTGACAATATCTTTTCAATTTCATCATACTCAGATGGATGGTGCACATGCAGGCAGATTTTTGGCAAATCTTCAAAATGAAATCAATAGTTTGAAATAAGCGATTACAGTTCACAGAAATCAATGATAGAAAAATCGCAGGTCTGCTGATAGACCATTCTTTTTTCGTTTACAAAAAGGAACTATAAGGCCGGAAAGATTTCAATAAAAGATCAGACTGTGAGATTTGAAAGAATGAGTATTAGAATGATAAATTTTTTTGTGATTTTGACTAATAAATGAATTGAAATTTGAAAAGTTGCATAAAAAAGGACCTCAAATATGTCGAAATTGTAGAAAAAGTTATAGATATTTGCGAAATAGTTGACAAATCATACAAAACGGCGTTATAATAATTATGAAAAAATGAATAATTTTCATAAATTGAAGAAATCTGCTATAGCTATTTGCATAACATATAATATATATTTTGTCGGAGAGTGTATAAATGACTGATAAAGAATTAAAAAAACTGAAACGGCGTGAGCTTCTTGAAATACTTTACTATATGCGTAAAGAACTTGATGAAACCAGGCTTGAAAATGAACGTCTAAAAAAACTCAATGATGAGAATTGTAAGAATCACGAAGAGATAATGACGGCTCTTGATAAAGTTTTGAATAAAATTAACAAGCTTTGCGGTAAACAGCTTGATGATACTGCAAAACAAAGTGATGTTTCTCAGAAGGTAATAAAACCTCATAATAAACGCAAGCAAAAGCGGGGGGCAGAAAAAGGTGGAAAATAACAATATAGATATTCCTTCTGCTGAAGAGCTTTATAAGGAGGTTAAGCGTGTTAAAGGGCATGCGGATTTTGCAAAGCTTTTTTATAATACAATTGCCTCTTTAATAGTTGTAGCTGCCGCTGCGGTTTTGATTTCAATGCTGTTTTTGCCTGTTTTAAGAGTAACGGGAACCAGCATGACCCCGACTCTTGATAATGATCAGCTTGTGGTCTGCGGAAAAGGCGGAAGCTTTTCTCAGGGGGATATAGTTGCATTTTATTATAACAATAAAATTCTTCTTAAGCGGGTTATAGCTGTTTCAGGCGATTATGTCAATATCAATCCAGACGGAACAGTATATGTAAATGATAAAAAACTTGATGAACCATATATAAAAGAAAAGGCATTCGGTGAGTGTGATATCAAGCTTCCGTATCAGGTGCCTGAGCAGAGAATATTTGTAATGGGGGACCATCGTTCTACTTCAATTGACAGTCGTTCATCAACTGTCGGCTGCATTTCAGAAGAAGCGGTTGTAGGTAAAATTGTTTTAAGAGTATGGCCGCTGAATGAAATCGGCTTTATAAAATAGACATTATATAAAATCCGAGAAGGAGGTGAACAGCATGAATAGATTAGGCGAAAAAATAAAAGATTACATAAATGATAGAAAAAGCAAGCGTATTTATCGTATTGCTGCAGTGTTGTTGTCTTTTGTAGTAGTGGTTTCTATTTCTACCAGTTTGATTTTGCCTGCTATAAGTGCTACTGAATTTCCTGATTCGATTCCTATGAATGCTGCCTCCAATTCAGATTATACCGATTTTTCTGATTTTGATTCTGAATATAAATCTAATGCTACCGATTTGAATGATTCAATAAAAACTCTTACTTTTGAGAAATCTTCGTCAGACGGCAATACTGTTACCGGTAAGTTTTCAATGACATATGATGTTCATGAGGAAAATGTACTGTCATCAGACAGACCTTACTTGTATGTACAGCTTCCTGATAATGTTGGAATTCCTAGTGATCTTGTCGGCAGTATTGTTGACGGTTCCAACATTACAGGTAGTTTTATAATTGAAAAGTCTACAGGACTTGTTAAAATTAAAATAAAAGAAGAATTCTTTGAAGCATACAAAAACGGATTCAGCGGAACATTAAACTTTAATGCGAGTGTCACAAGAATTGATACAGAACACGGAAGCTCTTCAAATGTTCAAATAGGTAATCAGTTTGTAGTTGTTGAAGGCTTTACACCAAAAGCGATTTCAATGACCAAGTCTGGGAAAAATAATGGTGACGGAACAATTTCATGGACTGTTACCGTTGATAATCCTAAATCCGATAATTTAGGCAGCTTCACTTTAAGTGATACAATGTTTGACAGCGGTTCAGCTGAAAATGTTACTGTTGAACCTTCAAGTGCAGGAAGCTATGATTCTACTGAAAAGAAGTTTACCTTTACAGACGGAGCAACTGATAAGACAGTAACGATTACATACACAACTAAGCTTAGCGATGAAGAAACATGGACCCCTAAATTAGAATGGGGTGAGGACGACCGTTGGACAGGTAAGATAGTAAACAAAGCTTCTTTAAATAAAGGTGACGGAACTGACCCTATAGATAAAGAAGTGTCTGTCAATTATGATATTGGTTATAATCTTAAGAAAGACGGCGAGGCTGATTACGCTAATAATGAAATTGACTGGAAGCTCACGATTACCAATAAGTATAACCGTCCTATGAATGATTTCAAAATTAAGGACACGATGCTTTCTGAATATTTCACTGATATAAGCAAAATAACTTTCAGTCCTGATTCGGTAACCGGTAATTTGTCAGGTGATACAATTACTTTAAATACCGGTGATTATACAGGTGATATTGTAATAACTTATTCAACACCGGCTGAAAAGGGAGTGACATATAAAAACCAAGCTGAACTTGACAATCCAAAAGACCAGCCTATCGGTGAAAAACCGTCAAAAGAGGTTAGTTTTACACCGTCTTCCATAAGCAAATCTCACTGGGAAGACAGAGATAATAAATTAATTCAATGGACGATAGCTATTTATAACAACAGCGGAAATCCTGAAACCTTAAACGATTATTATGTTATTGACGAGATGTTTAAAGAAGCTGTCGGCGATATTAAAGTAGAGAATGAGTGGAATGCTATTGATTCTCGGTATTATACAATAGACAAAGAAAACGGTAAAATAACATTCAATAATTTCACAGAAGACTGCGGAATAAATTATATAAAGATTGTTTATTCTACAAACCCTTTTAATGGTGCTCCAAACGATATCAACACAGAATTTACAAATAAGAATACAGTTGATTTGTATAATGGCAATGGTGATAAAGATACTTCCGATACCGATACAGATGTATGGGTTTCAACCAATAATCTTGAAAAGAAGCACGGTGAAGCAACGCTTGACGAAGAAAACGGTTTAATGACTATTCCTTGGACTATAACTATTGAGCAGGAAGCTGGTAAGTTTAAAGGATTAACTTTAAATGATATTGCTCTTGCAAATGACAGTCAGAATGTTGATTTACACTATATTTCACCGGAACAGCTAAAGGCTTTGACAATAACCGATGCATCAACTAATCAAAAACTGAGCAGTGATTGTTATTCGGTAACTGATTCATCGGCAAATTTAAAATCATTCGATATTGAATTCAGTGATTCGGATGCTCTTGATGATGTAACAAAGATTATTATAAATTATGAAACAACTGCTGTTATAAGCGAAGTTGAAAAGGGTCAGACGGTTATTTTTAACAATAAGGTAACATTTAACGGGAAAGAAGCTAAAGACCCGCTTCCATATGAAAATGTCGATACCAGTCAGACGCCTTATCACAAATATGATGGCTCGATAAGTATAGAGCAGCAGACTACAGGTACTACATCTAAGTCTATCGGACAGTTTGAAAAAATAAAGGTTGACGGGGTTAGCTATTATAAGTTTGATTATATTATAAATATTGACAAAGGCAGGTATAAGGAAGCTTATACACTTGTTGATACACTCCCTGAAGGCTTTACGCTATATGGCAGTATTAATGGTAATTGGGGAGGTTATATAGGCGAAGTTTCGTCTTCCAATGCAAATACTTATTATAATTATGATGAAGCTGATGGAACACTGAAATTCTTTGTGAATTTAACAGATTGCGGAAGTTTAGAGCAATTGAAATATTCACTTAAAGTAAATGCTGAAGAGTTTGATAAACTGCTCAGCAAAGGCGGCGTTTCTGTTGTCAATAAGCTCAGAGATGAATCAGGCAAGTATGATGAAGTAACTCAGACTCAGAAATTTGAAGAGGCAGTATTAACAAAAGGCTTGTCAAATGAAAAGCAGGCTGCCGGATATATTCAGTATGAAGTTAAGATTAATCCTGATGGTGATGATTTATCAAGAGATGATAAGTTAATTTTAACGGATATTATAAAGGCGCATACATTTGAGGATGGTGTACCTTGTAATGATCCCGGAGGAATAAACATATATCTTGACTCAATTAAGATATACCATATAGGCGGCGGTCCTAACGGTGAAGATGTTGAGCTTGACAGCAGTATGTACCAGTATGTACTTGATAATAATCCTGTGGCTTCAGCTGAAGAAAAAGCGGGTATAGTCGGCGAGTGGAATGCTGAACACACCGAGGTTGCTATCACTGATTATTTAAGTACATCACATTGTGAAATTGTACTTTCAGGCACGCCGAACAGTGGTTGCGGCTGTTGGATTGTAAATGGTTCATACGAATGGATAACCTTCGATTCAAATGGAAGATATGTATTTAAAACTGACTTGAAAAATTATTCAGGTGATTTTAAATTCGGTACTACGGACAGTTCGATAAATATCGAATCTGTTACCTTTAAAGGTGAGGAAGTTCATCCTTACGCTGCAAAGCTCACTATGACAGTACCTGATGAAACGCCTTTAAAAATTGTTTATAAGTACTTAGGAAGAAGACCTGAGGGAAGCAGTGATGATGATACGGTCGGTGTTGTTAACAGTGTTTCTGTTAATACTGCAATGAATATCGAACAATCGACCGTTGACAGTGAATTTGTACTGACATCGTCGCAGGAAGGTACTATAAAAGGTAAAGAGTATTTTAATATAAAGAAAATCGATGTAGGTAATTATTCTGTAAGACTTGATGCCGCTTTTAATTTATATAAATGGGATGGCAGCAGCTGGCTTCCTGCAAAGGTTATTTCTAAGGAGTTTGACGAAAACAATAATAAAGAAACTGATACGAGTATTGTTAAAGAGTGGGGTTCATCGGACGATACACCTGCTGATTTAAATGTATCAAAAGATGAATTGTACAAAATGCATCTTGACAATGATTCAGTATATAAGATTGTTGAAAAAACACCGCCAAGCGGTTATGTTAAGCTTGAAAAACCGAGGTACTTTACTGTTGGTGTTCTGCCAAATGAAGTATCAATACCTGATGAGGCTAAGAATTATACTATAGTCAGCAACGGCGGTAATTTAAACATTCAGAACTATAAATATATTTCTGTTAAGGCAAATAAAATTTGGGCTGATGGAAATGACAAACATATGAATGACTCAGTTACTGTACAGCTTTATAAGTCGACAACAAATATGACCGAAGGATTTCCTGCAGATATTGTTCCGGTTGAAAACAGCCAGGTTACATTAGGTGCGGCTAATAATTGGTCTTGCACATGGAATGACCTTCCTAACGGAACTGATTCGGGATTGCCGGTTTATTATTATGTCAAAGAAGTTTCATATACTTTAAATGGCAAGAGTTATGAGATAGGCAGTGACAGCGATGGTGAATACAGACCATATTATGTCGGAAACAGTTTAAATGCAAGTGACACAGTTACTATTACGAACACTGCCGGGCTGACTGTTGAAAAAGTATGGCGTACTTATGACAATAAAGACGGCACACCTTTGGTTGACTTTATTGAGTTCCAGGTTTATCGTTCAATAACAAAGCAGCTTGACGGAACATTGCCGTCTGATGCGGAATTGTGGAAAACAGAAAAATTCAGGCTTGATGTTGCAAATAACTGGAACATGTCATTCAAAGAAGGTGTTGAACCAACCGATATTAATGGCAATAAGTATTATTATTATGTGGTTGAAACAACACATCTTGACGACAATAAGGTAAGCTATATAGGAAATGGAAGCGGTTCAACAGGACTGATTACCATAACAAACAAATCAACTAAGATTGTTATCGGACATATGCCGGAAACAGGATCGATCGGAACAGTGTGGTTTTTCGTAGCAGGCGCAGTGCTTGCCATTGGAGCACTCGCTGCTTTGAGAATACTTCGCGGACATCTGTCAGATCAATCTTAAAATAAATAATTCAAAGGAGAAATTATTATGAAAAAAGCAAAACTTTTGAAAATCGTTTCATCGATTTTTGTGTCAGCTGCTTTGGCAGCTGCAACTGCTGTTTCGTCTTTTGCTTATGATCTTACGATCAATGGTACAAAGACAGGTCACACATACGGTGCTTATCAAATTTTCACCGGTGATCTTGACGGAAGCACTCTTTCAAACATCGAGTGGGGAACTGGTGTAAACGGTACAGCTGCTTTGACAGCACTTAAAGCTGACGGAAAAATCGGCAGTCTTTTCATAGACGCTGATTCTGCTGCTACTGTTGCTAAGGCTATCGAAAAAGCAACAGCTGAGCAAATGGATATATTCGCTCAGGTTATCGGTGCAAATCTAACAGCAACTGCTGTAACTAAGGAATCATCTGATTCTTCTACAGTAATCAACGGTCTTGATGCCGGTTATTATTTGATCAAAGATACCAAGAAGGTTGATGGTCAGGACGCAGCAACAAAGTTTATTATTAAGATTGTTAAAGATGCAACAGCTACACCGAAAACAGGTGTTCCTACAGTTGAGAAAAAACTTCAGGACAATGATGACGGTGTTGCAGATGCATGGCAGGATGTAGCTGACTATGATATCGGCGAATCAGTTCCTTTCAAACTGACAGGTACAATGCCTTCAAACATCTCTGATTATAAGACATATAAGTATATTTTCCATGATACACTTAGTGCAGGCCTTACATTCAACAATGATGTAACAGTTAAGGTTGGCGACACAACTATTGACGCTTCAAAATATACTGTAACTGCTAACGGCACTTCAATTGATATTTCATTTACTGATGTTAAGACTCTGGGAGTTGATATTACAGCTGATTCGAAAATCGTTGTTGAGTATTCAGCAAAGGTTAACGCAGACGCAGTTATAGGACTTCCTGGTAACCCTAACGAAGTTTATCTTGAATTCTCAAACAACCCTAACCAGGGCGGCGAGGGTGAAACCGGTGAAACTCCAAAGGATCAGGTTGTAGTATTTACTTATGAACTCGATGTATTGAAGGTTGACGGTGAAAACCCGCAAACAAAGCTTAAAGACGCTGAATTCAAACTTTCACATAACGGAAAATGGTTAGTTGTTGAAAATGGCAAGGTTAAGGAATGGGTAGATAGTGAAGATGACGCTACTACTTTAAAAACAGATGCCAACGGTAAAATTGCAATCATTGGTCTTGATGAAGGTACATATTCACTAAAGGAAACCAGAGCTCCATCAGGATATAATCTGCTTGCAACTCCGATTGAGCTTGTTATTACTGCAGACGATGTACATGATGTAGAATACACAGGTTCAAATGCAGCAGATGAGCTTACAGCTATTAAGCTTAATGGTGTAGCCGGTGATGTTACAGAGGGTATTGTAGAGACACAGGTTGAGAACAACAAGGGTTCACAGCTTCCTGAAACAGGTGGAATCGGTACAACAATTTTCTATATCGGCGGCGGAATTTTAGCTGTTGCTGCTGCTCTTCTTTTGGTTGTTAAGATCAGAAAGAGAAATGAGGCTTAATAATTAAGCAAAAAAAATTTATAAATACCTGAGTTTGTCTGCCGGTGTTATGCCGGCAGGCATTAGGGAGGGCTTCATGAGTAAGAAAAAGAAAAAAGTATCATTATCAACTATTTTGTTAGTTATAATTTTACTGGTGGGGCTCTCCGTAATGCTTTATCCCGTAATAAGCAATTGGTGGAATTCACATACGCAAAGCCGTGCAATTGCTGTTTATCAGGAAGCGGTTGAAGAACTTAGTGAAGTAGATTACAAGAAAGTGATGAATGATGCAAAGGCATATAATAAAGAGGTAAGAAAACTTCGTGATCCTTTTGTTGATTATGAAGAAATTCCTGATTATGATAATATATTAAATGTATCCGGAAATGGTGTTATGGGATATATATCTATACCGCAGATAAGAGTTGAGCTTCCGATATATCATGGCACCGGTGAGGGTGTTTTAAGTATTGCTATCGGTCATTTGCAGGGTTCTACGCTTCCTATAGGAGGTGCTGGAAATCATTCTGTAATTTCTGCACATAGAGGATTACCTTCGGCGAAGCTTTTTTCTGATCTTGATCAGCTTATTGTCGGTGATACTTTTACAATTACTGTTCTAAAAGATGTTTATACATATGAAGTTGAAGAAATAAATATAGTTGAGCCTAACCAAATGGATAAGCTTATATGTGTACCGGGGAAAGATTTGGTTACTCTTATGACATGCACACCTTATGGTATCAATTCTCATAGACTCCTCGTCAGAGCGCATAGAACAGATAATCTTATAGATGGCGGTAAGTCATCGGTATCTGCTGACGCTGTTCAAATTGAATCAATAACTGTAGTGCCTTTTGTTGCTGTGCCTTTATTGGTGATTTTGATTATCTACTGGATATTTTCCGGAAGAATAAAAAAGCGCAAAGTAAGAATCAGCGGCAGGTTAAAGACTCCGGAAGAGACACTTTCAAAAGACGATAAAATCAATTTATAAAATTTACAAGGAGGGAAATTTATGCACAGCAAAAACAATATATGTTCTTGTATTGCGGTTTTACTTATGATGTTTATGCTCGTTGCAGTAACGATTTTCCCGAGTTTTGCTGCAGATAAGAATTGTACATTGACACTGATTTGTTCCAGCGACTCTAAACCAATTGAAAATCTTGAGTGGAGCGTTTACCGCATAGGTTCAAGGAATTCTTCAGGTGGTTTTACTTTAGAAGGTGATTTTAGAAAATATCCTGTTTCGTTTGACGATATGTCTGCATCTTCTGTTCAGCGGGATGCATATACATTGGAAAACTATGCAATACTCGACGGTGTACCTGCTGATGCAACGGGAAAAACAGATAAGCAGGGGCGTTTAGTTTTAAGCAATCTGAAATCAGGAATATATCTGATAACAGGTAAGGAATACTCAACTTCAAAATATCGTTTTATTCCTTCATCGTCGATAGTTGAACTTAAAGAAAAAAATGAAGCAAAAACTGTATATCCCAAATTCAGAATAGAGGAAATTCCCGAAAAGAAGAAAGTTTCCTATTCTTTAAGAAAAGTCTGGTCAAATGATGAGGGTATGTCAGCAGTAAGACCTAAAGAAATTTCGGTTGAACTTTATGCAAATGAGAAGCTTAAAAAAACGATAAAGCTTAATGCATCTAATGGCTGGTATTATGAGTGGGAATCCGAGGATACTATTTCTTGGCGAGTTAAAGAAAAGGTTGTTGCTAAGGGATATACCGTTAATGTAGTTAAGAACGATACTCAGTTCTTGATTGTTAATACATATAATCCGCCGGAAAAAACTACTTCTAATACATCAAAAACTGTAACCAAGACTAAAACTAAGACTGTAACCAAAACAAAAACTAAAACAATCACTTCAGAACCGACAACAGTGACAACTACCGTTACTACACTTCCGCCTAAGGAAGAATTAAAAAGGCGGATTGAAGAATACGAGGAGTTTCCTGAGGACGATTATACTCCTGAAAGCTGGAAAAGATTTAAAGAAGCATTAGAAAGAGCAAAGAGAACTCTGAGTTATATTGATTCTACTGATGAAGAAATCAAAAAAGCTTTGGAGGAGCTTGAAAATGCTAAAAATCATTTGGTTCTTTCGTATGAGCCTTGGCTTCCGCAGACAGGTCAGCTTTGGTGGCCGGTTCCGATATTAGCCGGTGCAGGACTTGTACTAATTGCAGTTGGTGTAAGAATAATTGCAAAGAAAGGCAGTAAAAATGATAAAGAATAAACTAGGAAGTTTATTCATAATACTTGGGGCAGTGTTGCTTTTGGCATCGTTGTCCCTTGTTTTGTGGAATAACTATGAATCAAGCCGTGCAGAAAAATCCGCTAATCAGGCACTTTCGGAGCTTCTTGAAAAAATGCCCGAAACTACTGTAAAAAGCAGTGATGCCAAGGCAAAAAAAGTTGACGAATATCTGTCAAAGGATGACAGCTATGTTCCGGCGATTGAAGTTGACGGAAAGCTTTATATCGGTGTGATTTATATTCCGTCTATTGATACAGAGCTTCCCGTTATGAAAGATTGGAGCTATGCAAATCTTGATATTGCACCTTGCCGATATTACGGAAGCATAAAACACAGTAATCTGATTATTGCTGCACATAACTATACATCTTTTTTTGATAAAATTAATAAGCTTAATCCGGATGATGAAATTATTTTTGTAACAGCTGACGGAGTTAGCTATGAATATAAAGTTATCCAGTCAGAGCTTATAGACGGCGGCAATTCTTTTCTTATGAGAGATAATCAGGATAACTGGGATTTGACATTGTTTACTTGTACATGGAGCGGTTACAGCAGGGTAGCTGTAAGAGCGGTTTTAAAAGATAAATAGAGTTTTTTATCATTAAAAAATATAAACAAAGCCTTGTTCAGAATTGAACAGGGCTTTGTTTGACATTGTAATTTTGTATTTTTTTGTCCACTTTGGTTTATTAACTTAATCTGTACTGGGAAATTTTTATTCCAGATATTTCACTTTATATCTTATCGATTTTTTGCATATTAAAATTTACAAAGCCAATAATTATATTAAATTAATTGTTGGAGAAGATTAATATGCAATATAATAAGGTTGAGATAAGCGGTGTTAATACATCAGAGCTTCCTACTTTAAAAGAATCAGAGAAACTGGAGCTTCTTAAAAAAGTTAAAGCAGGCGATAAAAAAGCGAGAGAAGATTTAATCAACGGAAATCTCAGGCTGGTGCTTAGTGTTTTACAGATGTTCGCAGGAAGAGGAGATTCACCTGATGATTTATTTCAAGTTGGAGTAGTAGGACTTATAAAAGCAATAGATAATTTTTCACTTGAATATGAAGTTAAATTTTCAACATATGCATTCCCGATGATTTTGGGAGAAATAAGAAGATATTTAAGGGACAACTTTCCTATACGTGTAAGCCGTTCGCTTAGAGACTTGGCATATAAGGCGATGCAGGCAAAGGAGAAATATATAAACGAGCATCAGCGTGAACCTAAAATCGAAGAAATCGCCAAAATGATAGAAGCTAAACCTTCAGAAGTTGTTACAGCGCTTGAATCAATATGCGATCCGATTTCAATATATGAGCCTGTATATTCAGATTCAGGCGACGCTTTATTTGTGCTAGACCAGATAGGTGACGGAAACAATGATATAAGCTGGCTTAATGAGATATCACTAAAAGAGGCAATTGCAAAACTAATGCCCAGAGAGAAAAATATACTAAGTCTTAGATTTTTTCAGGGCAAAACTCAAGTGGAAGTCGCACAAAGCATTGGAATTTCACAAGCACAGGTTTCAAGGCTTGAAAAGGGTGCTTTAGAACAGATTAAAAAACAATTTTGTTAAAACTTTCATACCATAACTTCATTTATATTTGATAATACTAATCGGTTCTTGACATTTAAAATCGGATATGTTAATATAAACCTATGTAAAAGGCTGTGATGAGAACAAGTAGCTTATCTTTATCGTTCAAAGAGAGCTTTCGGTCGGTGTGAGAAAGTAATGAGGAGATTTGTGAATACATCTTGGAGCTGATATTCTGAAAACAGTAGGTTTATTCGCTTAACGCCCGTTAAAGCGTTTTGAGTTCACAGAGTAATGATTAATTTTTCTGTGATAAATTGAGGTGGTACCACGATTTATTCGTCCTCTGGCTTATGTCAGGGGATTTTTTATTGCATTCAGTGCGAAAACTTATTTTATGCTTTGCATGTGATGTATGGTGATAATATGAAAACTATACCTGCGAAAACTATTTTACAGAAAAATAAATCGTCAGATTGGTTTGGCAATGATTATAACATGAATTTATACAGAGGGTGCTGTCACGGGTGCATTTACTGCGACAGCAGAAGCGATTGTTATCAAATCAAAGACTTTGACACAGTTAGAGTTAAAGAAAACTGTATTCAGATTCTTCGTGACGAGCTTAGAAGAAAAGTTCGCACAGGGATAATCGGTACAGGTTCAATGAGTGACCCTTATAATCCGTTTGAGCAAACTGAACTTGTTACCCGTCATGCGTTAGAACTTATAGACGCATATGAATTCGGGGTTACGGTAATAACAAAATCTAATTTAATAAAAAGGGATATTGATATTTATAAAAGTATAGCAGAGCATTCTCCTGTACTTTGCAAAATGACTGTAACAACTGCTGATGATAAGCTGTGTAAACTTATAGAACCGAATGTATCAGTTTCATCTGAGCGATTTAAAGCACTTGCGGAAATGTCAGATGCAGGATTGTTTACAGGTATTACGCTAATGCCTGTTCTTCCTTTTATTGAAAACAGTGAAGCTAATATAATTAATATAGTCAAAACTGCACATGAATGCGGAGTCAGAGCAATTTATCCCGCTTTCGGAATGACTTTAAGACAGAATCAAAGGGACTATTATTTCAAACAGATTGACAATCTGTTTCCCGAATATAATTTGTCTGAGAAGTATAAGCGTTATTATGGTGACAGATATAGCTGCACTGTTCCTAATGTAAAAAAACTGTGGGGAATATTTACTTCTGAATGTGATAAGTACGGGATTTTATACAATATGCGTGATATTATATCTGCGTATAAAATGGGTTATGGTGACAGCCAGATGAGTTTTTTTGATTAGTAAAAACATGGTGAGTTAAATGAAAAAAATTTATATTATCGCATCAGTTCTCTGTATACTGACTATTTGGTATTATGTTCATGACAATGCTATAATAAGAGGTTATTATGACAAGATTGAATGTTATGATAATGACGGCTTTCAGGATTATACAGACTATTGTAAATATTTTTATACAGAGGAATATGATGAAAAGTTTTCAAAAAACAAGCTTTATTCTTTAGTTAGTGAAGATGATATAGAAAATATTCTTAGTTATTTTCGAAATTTCAGAGAGTGGATTAATGTTTCCAACAGAAGCAGTGAATATGATTTTGATAATTATATAATAACTACAGGGGATTATGTTTACATAGATTCAAAAGAGGGCAAAAAAATTGGTAGTTCATATTATGAGAAATTTGATGATTATAATGTCTATTTATATGACATAGACAGTCACACTTTATACTATATACATAATAATATCTAAGATTTCTTGAAAGGAGGCGGTATCCGTGAAATCAGTATTTGATTTCATCGCTTATGAAGCATTTTCAGTTGAATAAAATTGAAAACAAGGTATTAACGTGAAAAATACTTTTTCACGAACGTTTTTGAGCCTTTGCCGCAAAAAAGGTATTGCGGCAATTCCGTTGCCGGAACCGACTCAAATTCCGCAGGAAGGAGAGCCTTTGCAAAGCAAAGGCATGGTGATTAATATGATAAGAAAGGCAAGTTTGCATGATATAGATAAAATAATTAATATTGATAGGCAATTGATAAAGCGTCATTGTGACATGGACCCAAAGACCTTTAAAATGCCTGATGAAGAGTTTTACTATAACTCTCTTTTAAAGGCTATAGAAAGTGACGAAAAAGAGATCTTTGTTTTTGAAGATGAAACAATAAAAGGCTATGCAATGGTTACCGAAAGCATTCGTGATATACCTATAAAAATTAGAAAAAAAGTATGCCTTATTGATGAATTGGCTGTTGATGAAAATTATAGGAACGAGGGTATCGGGACAGAGCTTTTGAATTATATTAAATCTTATGTTAATAACAAGAAGCTTGATGTCTTGGAAATATGCGTTAGGGCAGAAAATGAAAATGCATATAAGTTGTATGAAAGGTGCGGTTTTGAACCCCAACTTATAACTATGGAAGTAAAACTAAAAACGGAGGACTAAAAAATGACAGTATTTGAAGAACTAAAAAGAAGAGGATTACTTGCACAGCTTACTGATGAAAAGGAAATAGAAGAGCTTGTAAATGCGGGAAAAGCTACATTTTATATTGGCTTTGACCCTACAGCAGACAGTCTTCATGTAGGGCATTTCATGGCTCTTTGTTTAATGAAGAGAATGCAGATGGCAGGTAATAAGCCTATTGTCTTAATCGGCGGCGGAACTGCAATGATTGGTGACCCGTCAGGAAAAACAGACATGAGAAAAATGATGACACCTGAAACCATTCAGCACAATGTTGACTGCTTTAAAAAGCAGATGAGCCGTTTTATTGATTTTTCTGAGGACAAAGCTATAATTGTTAATAATGCCGATTGGCTTATGGGACTTAATTATGTTGAAATGCTTAGAGATGTAGGACCTCATTTCAGTGTGAACAGAATGCTTACTGCCGAGTGCTATAAGCAGAGAATGGAAAGGGGACTTTCTTTCCTTGAATTTAATTACATGATTATGCAGAGCTATGATTTTTATATGCTATATCAGAAATACGGCTGCAATATGCAGTTCGGCGGAGATGACCAGTGGAGCAATATGCTCGGCGGAACAGAGCTTATACGCAGGAAGCTGGGTAAAGACGCATATGCGATGACTATTACTCTTTTGCTTAACTCAGAGGGCAAAAAGATGGGCAAAACAGAAAAAGGTGCTGTTTGGCTTGACGCTGAAAAAACATCTCCTTATGATTTTTATCAGTACTGGAGAAATGTCAGCGATGATGATGTAATTAAGTGCCTGAAGATGCTTACATTTGTTCCTGTTGAAGAGATTGAAGAAATGGAAAGAACTCTTGAGGGTGCAGAACTTAATAAAGCAAAAGAGCTTCTCGGATTTGAACTTACAAAAATGGTTCATGGTGAAGAAGAAGCTATAAAAGCTCAGAATGCGGCAAAGGCAGTTTTCGGAAGTGCAAAGTCAAGTGATGATATGCCGACAACAAAAATAAACTCTGAAGATTTGAATGAAGAAGGAAGCATTGGCTTGCTTACTCTTTTGGTTAAATGCGGACTTGCATCATCAAACGGTGAAGCGAGAAGACTTGTTCAGCAGGGCGGAGTTTCAATCAACGATGAAAAAATTCCAGATCCAAAGGCTGTAATAAACCTTTCAGAGCCTGTCATAATAAAAAAAGGCAAGAAAGTCTTTCACAAAGCAGAATTAGCGTAATAAATAAGATATTATAAAAAGGTGAAGAGCATATAAGCTTTTCACCTTAATTTATTATTTATTCATCATACGCCTTTTGACCTGTCTTATATCTGTACCGAAAAATCTAAGCGGAGTATACATTCCCGTAAGCCTTGAAATAATTCTGTCGTCATATTTTTCTTCAAGTTCCGAAAGCGAGAGATTAGTAGAAACGATTGTCGGAAGATCCATATTAATTCTGCTGTTTATAATATTATACAGTGTTGCATTGTTAAACGGCGTTGAAAACTCAGACCCCAAATCATCAAGAATAACTAAATCAGCATTTAAAAGAGTGTCAACGGTATTTCCGCTGCTTCTTCCGAAGTGGTCGTTTTCGGCTTTAATAAGGAAATTGTTTATAGAGTCAAATGCAACATTAAAGCCTTTGTCTATCAGTGATTTTGCAATCATAGAAGATATAAAGGTCTTTCCGAGTCCTGTTTTACCTAAAAAGAACAGGGAAGATGAATGTTTTGAAAATGTATCAACAAAGTCTTTGCAGTGAATAAGAATATTATTCATTCTTTCTTTTGGGACAATACCTGATTTTTCATCAGGAAGATTTGAGTATAAATTCAAATTAAATTCCTCGAAGTCGTGAAGTTCTATTTTACAGCTTTCATTTAATTCATCAACCGTGAACTTTTTTATCAGTTCATTAAAGCAGACACATCTGTTTCCGTTTACATATCCGCTGTCATTACATATAGGGCAGGTATACTTTGCTTTTAAATAGTCTTCGGGATAACCGAATTCTTTTAGCATTATTTTAATTTTAAATTGGCTTTCAAGATTTTTTTCCTTGAGTTCATTTATTATTGTGTCAATGTCACCGCTGTGTGAAATTATAGCTTTTGAAAGTTCTATGCTTGTCTGTAACACTTTATTATATAAAGAATTTATTTCAGGAGCTTTTTGGCTGATTTCGATTTTATGAAGCTCAAGTGTTTGCAAAGCCTTACTTTTTCTGTTTTCGATTTCTAAAGCTGCTTTAGTGAAAGCCGATTGTGATATATTTTTCATTTTAAATTTATGCTCCCTTCGGAACATTCCTCCTGTTTATATTATTTATCCGTTCTCTGTTCTTTTCCTTTAATTTGAGGAACATAATTTAAAGTAAATTCATCAAATTCGTCCAAATCGAAAGAGTGTTCTTTTTCCTTAGTCTTTGAAATGCTTTTTTTCCCTTTTGTATCAAGTATATTAACTTCTTCTGCAGTAAAAGCATTATCCTTCGACCAGTTTGTAAGTATTTTATTAATATACGGAAAAGATAATTTATTTATCTGATTGACGCATCGCTCATATGCAAGTTCAATCATATCGGGATTAAAGCCCAAATCAGTCCATGAGTTTATATATTCTTTCTGTTTTTTTGTGAGTGCTGTTGTCATTCCGAATATTTTAGAAACTTTATTTTCTATCGTGTGTGATTTTGTCATTTTAATAATTTGAGCTTCAACCTGAGGATAAGAAGTAATATCCTGTTCAAACCAATCATTAGCGATTTTTTCTATGTATTTAATGCTGGATTTGCCTATATCCTCACAATATTGAACAAGAAGAAGAATTGATGCGGCAGGAAAGCCGTAGTTTTCAACTAGATTAATATATCCGCATTGCTCGGAGAATTTTAAATTTCTTTTTAATATAACTTCAAGCTGAGAAAACATTTCTTTGATTTCTATTTGACTGTTTATAATATCTGCGACATCTTTTGCCGAGTATTTAACATGACTTTTTCTTTCAAGAGAATTCTTTGTAGGGTTGACCGAAGGTACAATTGAAACTTTTTGTGTTTCGTTAGATAATGAACCGGTATAAGGCTTTAATATAATATCATTTGATACTTGATGACTGTCATTTGCAATGACAGCTTTTGCATTATTGTTTTTTAAAACTGTAACATTAAGCACCGAAAAAATTCCCGCCTGACTCCAATAAACTATGGCGTCATCAACAATATC
>ENA-ORLW01001310-ORLW01001310.1-human-gut-metagenome-genome-assembly--contig:-NODE-1310-length-28138-cov-35.413813_pt1 | contig 28138 bp, 24 predicted proteins | sample MGYA00243017_ERZ508829 | MGnify/ENA primary metagenome ERZ508829 (study PRJEB26277, sample SAMN04329776) | human gut metagenome | biome: human-associated habitat | host: Homo sapiens | place: USA...
ATGTTCGTCTTTTCTCCTTTTCTTGTCATGTGTTCTTCGATTACCATTTCAAGGTATTTTGGTATGCTGATTCCTAATTCTTCGATCTCCAGTTTCATCTTTTCATGTAAGTCTACCGGGATCTTTCCGCATATGTTTTTCATCTCCATGCGTTTGTTCTCCTTTCTTTTTTCTATACACAACATACCCTAAAACGTGACAGAAAGCTATTCACAATACCCAACGAATATGAGTCCTTCAAAAGCCCCCAAAGGATGCAGATCCAATAACATTCAATAGGCATCACCCCTTTCAAAGATCCGTGATTTATACTAATTTGACTGCTTGAATTTTGGCTATTTTAGCGCCGGGAAAGACTTGACTTTTTCAGAATGCATCCTCAAGCCCAGAGAGAAAATCCAGCATCTGGGATGGGATTTCTTCCTTCTTTGAAACACTTTCCCCGGAGCCTGAAATGGAAACACCTGCCAGTTCTTCCCGGATTGCCTGCCGGATGCTTTTCTCCAGCTGGTTGTTTTCCTGATCTTTTAAGATCACCTGAACCAGATAGCTGCTCTTTTGTCCATCCGGAACACTTTGCAGGATCTCCCATGCCTTTTTGTGGTCCGTGTTATCAAGGTTCAGGCGGAACGAGAAAACGGGCCTTTTTACTTCGCACACATCTGCCCCACAATCCGCTCATAGCCGGAAGCGTTGGCGTGTACGTCTGTCAGGTAAATCTGCCGACACAGCCCGTCCTGCGGTGTCACGTGCCGTTTCAGAATGCTGGCTCCGCCGCCCATGATCACGGACGGAATTGCCTTCAGATCGAACCCGGCTTCCATAATTGCAGACAGTATTTTCTCCGTGTAGAGCCTTCCCTGCCGGACAATGATTTCTTTTGCAGCCGGGTCCATGCTGCAGCTCTGGCCGTTCAGAACACGTTCAATCTGAATGTCCGTTACAGACAATCCGGTATTTCTGCGTACCTGCTCGGTGATCTCATCCACACACCGGATCACACCAAGCTCCAGGCTGCGGCAGGTTGCGGCGTTTGGAACACTGTTGTCCAGCCGCATCAGATCTACGGTCCAACCACCAATGTCTGCGAGAAGAACAGACGGCTCATCCCGAACACATTCCGGGTGGAGAGCCAGGGCAGAGTATCCCTGTGGGAACAGTTTTACATCCTGAATCCGGATCTCATAGCTCTCATCCTCGTATCGGAAACGCAGAGGCTGTTCCTTCCGAAACAGATATTCCCGGAAGCCTTTCTTCTCCCTGCCAAAACTTGCCAAAGGAAGGCCGGCTGCCAGAACTACATCTGTTTTCTGCTCTCCCCGGCGATAGCGGATTTCCTGGGCAATAGCTGCCATTGTCAAAAGATAATAATTGTCATTGGAAGTCTTGCTTCTCACCAGCGTCTGCCGCCCGGTTCCACACACATAAAATTTCCCATTGTACTGCAGGACATTCTGCATGGTGTACGGCTCGTAATCATACCCAGCCAGTCCTGTCGGGAAGCACACATGGGGAGTTTTGATGGCATAATATCCATGGTCAATTCCTATAATGATAAGTCACCACATCCTTTCTGGTTTTCTTTGTTCTTTTCCAGCAGGTGGTCTTTTGGTCTGGAAAAGAAAAGGGCAGAACCCCGAAGAGTCCTGCCTGTAATAAAAAATACAGCTATGCATATTTACAAATAAATACACATAACTGTATTAGTTTAATCCTATTTATTAATCTTCAAACTCTTTTAACTCGTCAAGCGGTTCTTTTGAAGTATCTATCGCCATATTGTTCTTTAACCAATCAGCTTTGCTATAACCTGTTCCGGTCAATTCAAATATTTCACCTTTATACCCTACAGCTTTAACCCAGCCCCATTCTATAAGTCTGTCTAAAGCCTCTTCCCATCTAGCAGATTCTCTTTTTGAATTATCAGCCATAAACTGTTTACCTGATGTAAAAATCTGAGTAGGCGAACCAAGTGTCCGTATCTTTAATATTTGACCATCACCATCAGCCGCATACACTAATAAAAACGCCGAGTCCACTGGAATGTTTCCAACATCATCTAGCCCTACAACTGATTTATTTTCTTCTGGATTTCCAATAATTAACGTATTATCTTCAACCTGGAACAATTTTTTGATATCTTCACTTGTTGCGGTAGGAATTTCTTTCAAGGTTAACTGATTATTCTCTAGGTCAGTGAGTCTACTATAGAATTGAGAAAACATCTCTTTCATATCATCTAGCATCTTCTGTTGATGTTCTCCAAGTTCAGTATTTGCCTTATTCCGTCCTTCTGCCTCTTCATTAATTATATCCACTATATCTCGATATCGAACCCATCCAGCGTTATCATCAACATAGTTAACGGCGTTCCTAAACGTCGGTGATGCCACATATTTTAAACTATTTAAATCTGTGAAAAAATCAACTGTATTTTTATCATTTTTGACTTTTTCTCTAAACTCATCCAGTTTCTTCATTTTATCATACTTATCATTTCCAGTATCCTTTTCACTTTCAGCAATAGCCGAAGGTTGCTTAATCAATACAAGTACTGGTAATCCTTTAGTTTTTGCATAATTGTATTCTTTCTCCGTATAACTTATACCAGTTTCTTCATCAATTGATCCATATCTAGCACCAATAACAAGAAGATAAAAATCACACTCATCAATCATTTTTGTTATAACATTCCATTGACTTGTAGGCGCAGCATGAAATTGCTCCATTCCTACTGGAATAAAATTATTCTCTAGTGCCACACCTACCAATGCTTGTCTTTCCTTTTTAAGATCTTCATAGGTAGAACTTATAAAAATAGAAAACTTTCGCCTATTCTTCATATCAATATGCTCCTTTTATACTTATCTCTTATCACTTCACAATGATTACAAGTTTCCTCAAAAACAAATTTCATAAATTCTACCAATAATGATACCATAAAAATGAGTTAGAGTATATTTTTATTTACATTTCTTAATCCAATTCCTGAATCCAGTCTCTGGTTTCCATTGGTGCATTTTCGCAAAAATCCTGAATCCACATCTCATGGAGTCTGACTTCTGATTCTGCACTGTCTATGTTTCCAGCACACCCACCTGTTTCCTGAAGTGCTTCCAGGCAAGCCCATTCCTTTTTGAAGTTTCCGGCAAATTCCATCCACACTTTTATATGATATTCCTTAAAACCCAAATGGTAAATCAAGTAAGTCAACCTGTCAAAATCAGCTAGTGCCATTTTTTCTTTCTTCAGCAATAACCTTTTATCATGCTCGCTGCATAAATATAAAAATGCAAGCTGTTCTATTTTTGCCTGCTCCATATATTTCTCCCTTCTCTTCTGTTTTGTCTCACTTTTACAACCGATTCTACCTTGTCCAATCGTTAAAATCAATACAGATGGTGCAAAAAGTGAGACAAACCATTCTTTTACCAGAGAGGAAGAGATTTAAAATGCCAAAGCCAAGGACACAGTCTGGTGAGAAGAATCTGATCAGCCAACGGTTGATTGAGCTTCGCAGGACTCACAATATGTCTCAGCGTGATCTTGCCTATAAACTCCAGTTAGCTGGTTACGATATGGATAAAAATGTAATCACCAGAATCGAAACAAACAAGCGTTATGTCACTGATCTTGAATTAAAAGCCATTGCTGAAATTTTTCAGGTTTCATACATATTTCTCATTGATGGCAAAGACGAATAAAAGTGACAAATGGGGAAGTTCAATCGTGCTTCCCCATTTTATCCGTCCTTATTACAGATTCAGTAGTTCTAAGATTTTCTGCATACCGGCCTGATATAAAGATTCCGCATATAATATCCATCTTTCACTGACTTCAGTAACATATGCGTCTATCGTTTTTCGCTTTTCTTTTGATAATCCCATTGTCTGAACCTGTTCTTCATATTTTGATATTTTTTCCAGCAGTTTCTGATACGCTGCATTTTCTTTCAGCTGATCCTCTACCTCATCAATCCAAGTGTCCATCAGCAATTCCAGCAGTTTCTGTGTGTCACCGTCATCCTTTCCCAGTATTGCTTTTTTTATTTTCCCCAGCATCGCTCCATAAGAAATCATTTGGGCCTGTCCCATATAAAAATGGTACTCTTCTTCTATCATTTCCTTTTCGCTCTCCAGTTGGAAATATCGATGCACTGCCTTATGCTCTTCTTCCGTTAGGCTGATTGCCTGATTCGTCTCCATAAATGTTTCTATCACTGGATACTTCTCTGTAAATTCCAGTATTTTCTTTTGCAGTCTCTGGTATTCCGCATCATGCTTTTTCAGATAGGTACATACCTGTTCGCCTACCCGTATCCCAAGGCACTGTTCGTTCCATATGATATCTTGCTGTCCTGCCATATCGGTGTCTCCTTTCTGTGTAGTTCTCCTGTTCCAAGCACAAGACTATACCACACTTCTGGGAGAAAGCTATTCACCAGATCTACTGAAATGACCGGGCAGATACTGTGCAACCTATCCTTTCTCTATAATAAAAAACGGCATGGAAGAATCTTATTCTTTCATACCTGCTACCTGTTTCTGTATTCAACTGGATACACATTTTTTTCTATTATCTGTGCTTCATGTACCTGTCTAACTCAAAAAATAAACTGTATACACTCTATACACGCCCACACGCTATACCTCATTTTACATCTAAGATCAGAAGCTCCGCCTCATGGTCAAGCGCGATCAATACTTTTAATTTGGCACGCATACCTGTCGAAAATTCCTTGATCTTTTTTGACAGTGGCAGTTCCATCCGGCTGCACTGTTCTAAAAATTCTTTCTCCGTCACTGACGGATACATCGCCGCAAGTACAGGGGCAATATCTGCAATCGTTAAATATTCGCTGAAGCCTGCGTCTGCAAATGCGACGCCGATCCGCTGCCTGTCCTGCGTTGTCAGCATTTCCACAGGCTTTCCAAACACCGTTACCTCTCCGCCATCCGTTCCGACCAGCCCCAGCGCCACTTTAAAAACTGTCGATTTACCTGCTCCGTTTCTGCCGATCAGTCCGGTAATCCTGCCCGGCATCAGCTCTATACTGCAGTCCAGGGTAAAATCCTCATACTCTTTATGTACGTTTGTAAGTGTTAACATGTTACTCCTCCATTATCATTTCAAACAGATCTCTGAGCTCCTGCTTTGTCAGTCCGCCGCGCAGCGCCTTTTCCACTACCTTCTGCAGTTCCTGCTCCGCCATCATACGCTGCTGTTCTTTCACAAGCTCCCGGTTCGTTTCTGTTACAAAGGTGCCCTTGCCATGCACAGTGACGGTAAGCCCTTCTTCCTCCAGCCTGTCATAAGCCTTTTTTACGGTCAGTGCGCTGATCCTAAGCTCCGCTGCAAGCCCTCTGACGGAAGGCAGCATGCTTCCTTCCGAAAGTTCACCCGAAGCGATCGCTTTCTTGATCTGTTCCATGATCTGTTCATAAATTGGTACCATTGACTGGTTATTGATAATCATATGCATATAATACTTCCTCCGGTGTAAACAGTATATAACAGTATATAACTGTTGTCAACTGTTATATGCTGTTTATTAACACAGAGACGAGATACGCTCTGCGAATCTCGCTCTGATTAGCGGTCGTCAAATGCACCGCATAAATGCGTGCATTTTCCTCGTCGCCATAACAAAAAAACCACCTGACGTTTTTCAACATACAGATGGTTTCAACTAATCATACATACACTGCCGGGCAATCACTTTTGTTCTACAATTTCCATAATTACTTCCGCATAAATGCCATCATAAGGGCATCCGGTCCGATGTGTGTTCCAATCGCCATGCCAATTTCATGCAGGCTGCAGCCTGTCAGTCCAAACTGCTGCACAGTTTCTTCCATAAACTGCTGTCCCATTTCAGCATTGTCACTGTGTGCAAACATGACAGGCATTGCAGGATCTGCCTCATAGTCCTTTAAAAAGCTCTGCATGCCTGACTTCGCCATACGCATACCTCTTGCCTTGCTGCGGCTTTCGATCACGCCGTCCTTCAGCCAGAGCACCGGTTTGATCCCGATCACGCCACCGACTGCTGCCACAACCGGAGAAATACGGCCTCCCATTTTAAGGTACAAAAGCGTGGAAGGAACACCTGTCAGTATCACGCGTTCCCTGTCCTGTTCCAGTTTCCGTACAAGCTCCTTTGCTCCCATACCCGCATCGCGGAGCTTTACCGCATATTCCACAAGCAGTCTTTCTGACAAAGATGCCTGCAGACTATCTACCACATAGATATTGTCATATTCTGCCATGTCCTTCGCAAGCATTGCACCATTATACGTGCCGGACAATTTTGAGGAGATCGTGATCACCACGACCTCTTCCTGTTTTTCCTTCGCATCCTCAAAAAGCTCTAAAAACTCGGCCGGAGACGGCTGGCTGGAGACAGGAAGTGTATCCGTCTGCCGCAGTTTATCATAAAACCGTGTGAATTCAGCTTCTGTATTCTCGCTGAAAACGGTATCTGTAAAATTGGAACGGATTGCCACAAGTTCAATCCCCAGCTTTTTGGCTTCTTTGTCCAGTATATCTGTTCCCGTATCTGTTATAATTCTCATTCTACTCCATTTCCTGCCACATCCCTGATTTCCTGCATTCATGCAGCACATGACATCTCTTTTCTTGACTTCATTCTCATATTGTGTCATAGTATTGTTAGACAAATATGATATATTTTGTATCACATTGAATACATAAATATGATTTTAACAGGGATTCTGCGGAATACAAGGCATAGACGTGAGACATTTTATCTCATTTTATATCATGATGTCGATTTTAAAAGTCACCTGACTTTGATGCCTGCAGATTGTTCCGTGATACGAACGGAAACCTTTCTTTTCCGCGGCAGAATGGAGATTACGATGAAAGAAACTGATAAACGACTGGAAGCGAACCGCCTTGTGAAGCTGCGGATCGCAAGAGCTTTGACAAAACTTATGGAAAAGAAAAATTTTTCGGATATTACGGTCACAGAGATCGTGCAGACCGCAGGCGTGGCAAGAGCCTCCTACTATCGGAATTTTACTTCCAAGGAAGAAGTACTGATCAAGGTAACAGATGAGATCTGGCAGAATTACAGAGAAAAAGCCGCCAAACTATCTGACGACTTTTTCGGATATGATTCCATCTTATTGATCTTCCGCTACTTCAAGACCTACAAGCATTTTATCTTATGCGTATATAAAGCAGGTCTTGCCTATATTTATCTGGATATTTTCGACAGGCAGTTAGAAGAACAGATCGGCGATATGCCATATAATGATGTGGGACGCTATAAAATTTATTTTTATTCCGGCGCTCTTTACAATGTGTTTTTAAAATGGCTCGAAGGCGGTATGCAGGAAACACCTGCCGCCATGGCACAGATGGTCAGAAGCCTGATCTTATAAATGCAGCATTTTACATGCCTCAGCCTCCGTGATCTCCTGCGTCTCCACCTCATTTCTGTTTTCCATGTCGCCATCACTGCAAAGCATTGACAATTCTTATATTCCAGATTCACATATTTTCTTACAAGTGCATTTAGTCTTTCTTGCCATACACCATACGCCATAAAAAAGCGGCGTTCCTAACTCCCTGCCTGGGAAATCAGAAACGCCGCCTGTTTAGCCTAAATTAAAACTTTTATTTCGTAACCTTCATTGTGTAAGTACACTTTCCACCTTTACCGGTATAGGAATAATCCATATAAATTGTTTCGCCTTTTTTCAGCTTGATCTTACCATATCTACTTGCCAGATACGTATCTGTTGTTACCTTCCGACCTTTGTAAAAATCATTGTAGCTGTCTTTTGTTGCTGTAGATAAACAGGAGCATCTGCCACCCTGTGTTTTTACAGTCTGAGACATAGGGTATTTACCATTATAATATAGTTTACAGATATACAGACTACCCAGATTATGATCTGTTCTGCCTTTTACCTTTGGAAAAGTTGCAATATTGCTGATCGTAACCTTATAAATACCATTCTTCGGAGCTGTAAATTTTACCATAGAATGGTTTACCTTTTCTGTCACCTTGTAGGTTATTCCAAGCTTCAGCGCCGGTGCTTTTTTGTAGTTTTTGTTTGCTGTAACTTTTTTTGTTTTTGCCTCTGCCTGTACGTCTGCAGTTGCCGGAACAAATGCCGCAACACATAATACAAGTGCAAGAGCCATTAAAAGTTTCTTGATTCCTTTTTTACTTTTCATGAGTCCCTCCATATCAAATGATTATTGTGATATATACAATTTTAGTATACGATTCCCCTTATAAAAACGCAATCCCCTACCTTCTTTTGGGATCATTTTTTCAATTCTGTTACAAATCCTCAATAACAGAAGTCCGACAATCTCCCAAATAATATGATACTCTATCCTATGACTTGATGCTTTCTTACTACATTCTTTATCATGAAAAGAAACAGAACTACAATAATCAAATTAAAAATTAAGATGATCGTACATTGCAGCATTTCCCAGACAAGTTTCGTTCTTTAGTAAAATTCTCATTTACCATATCTTTCACACATGCAACCTGCTGTTGCCATACCCCCATAAAAAGCGGCGTTCCTAACTCCCTGCCTAGGAAATCAGAAACGCCGCCTGTGTAGTTTAAATTAAAACTCTTATTTTGTAACCTTCATTGTGTAAGTACACTTTCCACCTTTACCGGTATAGAAATAATCCATATAAATTGTTTCGCCTTTTTTCAGCTTGATCTTACCATATCTACTTGCCAGATAAGTACCTGTTTTTACCTTCTGACCTTTGTAAAAATGATTGTAGCTGTCTTTTGTTGCTGTAAATAAACAGGAGTATCTGCCACCCTGTGTTTTTACAGTCTGAGACATAAGGTATTTACCATTATAATATGGTTTACGGATATACAGATTACCCAGATTATGATCTGTTCTGCCTTTTACCTTTGGAAAAGTTGCAATATTGCTGATCGTAACCTTATAAGTACCATTCTTCGGAGCTGTAAATTTTACCATAGAATGGTTTACCTTTTCTGTCACCTTATAGGTTATTCCAAACTTCAACGCCGGTGCTTTTTTGTAGTTTCTGTTTGCTGTAACTTTTTTTGTTTTTGCCTCTGCCTGTACGCTTGCAGTTGCCGGAACAAATGCAGCAACACATAATACCAGTGCAAGCGCCATTAAAAGTTTCTTGATTCCTTTTGTACTTTTCATAAATCCCTCCATATAAAGATAGTATTGTGATATACACAATTTCAGTATACGGGGTAGATCATAAAATCGCAATACTTTTGTTGCATATTATGCCATTTCGGCATAACTTTTTGGCATTTTTAGTTATTCTATCTAAAACAAAAACATCATATAGCAAACAATCGATAGTGCAGGCGACTGAGATCTATCGCTCGTTTACCCGGCGGCGAGACCGAAACGCTTTTTTTCGGCCAGAGCCGGGTAAAATACGAGCAAGATAAATCGCAAGGTAGCCAAACGTGATTGTGGCTATATGATGTTTCTGTTTTTATATATTTCTATCTTATAACTGAACCTCAACAAAGATATTGTAGATCGCACGAATCGCTGCATCAAAATCTTCATTTTTCACACCGATGATGATATTCAGCTCGGAAGATCCCTGATCAATCATCTTGACATTGACATTGGCATGTGCCAGTGCGGAAAAGATCCGTCCGGCTGTACCGCGCGTCTGTCTCATACCGCGTCCTACGACTGCGATCAGTGCCAGATCAGACTCCAGATCAATGGAATCCGGATGTGCCATCTTATGGATCGCTGCCAGTACACGCTGCTCTTTTTCCATGAATTCTGACTGGTGTACAAATACGGTCATTGTATCGATACCAGATGGTACATGTTCAAAAGAAATCTCATTTTCTTCAAATGCCTGCAGAACCTTTCTGCCGAAACCGATCTCGGAGTTCATGAGATCCTTTTCAATATTGATGGAACAGAAGCCCTTCTTACCTGCAATACCTGTGATCACGTACTTTGGCTTCTGGCAGGTGCTTTCTACGATCCATGTACCATTGTCCTTCGGTGCATTTGTATTACGGATGTTGATCGGAATGCCTTCCTTACGAACCGGGAAGATAGCATCCTCATGCAGCACGGTAGCACCCATGTAAGAAAGCTCTCTCAGTTCGCGATAGGTAATTGTTTCAATGCCCTTCGGATTATCGATGATACGCGGATCAGCGATCAAAAATCCTGATACATCTGTCCAGTTTTCATATACATCCACATGTGCAGCCTTTGCCACGATAGAACCTGTGATATCGGAACCGCCTCTGGAGAAGGTCTTTACACTGCCATCCAGCTTTGCACCGTAGAAGCCCGGAACAACTGCCTTTGGTGTTTCTGACAGACGCGCGGAAAGTACTTCATTTGTGTGATCAGGCATAAAATTGCCGTCTTCATCAAAGAAGATCACTTCTGCTGCATCGATGAACTCATAGCCCAGATAATTTGCCATAATGATACCGTTTAAGAACTCCCCACGGCTTGCTGCATAATCACTGCCCGCTTTCTTTTTAAAGTTCTCACGGATCACTTCAAATTCCTTATCCAGAGAAAGCTTTAATTTCAGTCCGTCGATGATCTCCTGATATCTTGCTTTGATCGCATCCAGTTCTTTATCAAACGCATCATCACTTTCTGCCAGTGCATAGGTATTGTACAGCATATCCGTTACTTTTGTATCCTTGCTGTTTCTCTTACCCGGTGCAGACGGAACCACATAACATCTTGACTTGTCTGCGCGGATGATCTTTCCGACCTTCTCAAACTGCTCTGCACTTGCTAATGAACTACCACCAAATTTTACTACTTTTTTCATTTTACTACTCCTCGGTATTTATTTTCACTTAGGATCACACGAGCTGTCATGTGTGATTCCATATGTAATCCTGCTTACTCCTCAACACGGATCCGGCTGATGATCTCACCGACCTGTGCACTCTTTTCTTTAAATGCTTTCTCGCTCATAGCCTGTGTAAAGAAGCCCTTTTCTCCTGCGATCTGTGCATCGATCTCTTCCACATCACCAAATACTTCCTTTGCCTTTGCAAAATCAGCATCCTTCACACGAACAAAGAAACGCTTTACGGAATCATCCATGCTGGACAATGTCAGTTCTTCTTTATCCCAGAAACAGAATACTGTCTTGCCAAGATGCTTCACACAGTCAATGATATCGGATACAACCGCGCTTGCTGTCGGCAGCTTACCTGCTCCTGCTCCATAATACATTGTATTCCCCAGTGTATTGCCATGTACCAAAATACCGTTAAATACATCATTTACAAAATAAAGCGGGTTCTGGTCATTGATCATGCGAGGTGTTACCATGGCAAAATATTTGCCGTCCACTTCTTTGCTCATGGCAAGTAGCTTGATCGTATAGCCTGCCTTTTTTGCATATGCAAAATCATTTGTAGTAATCTTTGTAATACCCTCTGTATAAATATTCTCAAAATTTACATTTTTACCATAGATCAGAGAAGAAAGAATGGCGATCTTACGACATGCATCATAACCTTCCACATCTGCTTCCGGATTGCGCTCCGCATAGCCTTTGTCCTGTGCTTCCTTCAGTACTGTATCAAAATCTGATCCTTCCTTTTCCATCTTTGTCAGGATATAGTTTGTTGTACCATTTAAAATACCGGTGATACCGTCTACACGTTCCGGTGTCAGAGAAGCATTTAACGGACGAATGATCGGAATACCACCGCCGACACTTGCTTCAAACATATAGTTGCATTTGTTAGTGCGCGCTAACTCGATCAACTCTGCACCATGCTTTGCAACAAGCTCTTTATTTGATGTACATACGCTCTTACCTGCACTGAGTGCTCTCTTTGTAAAGGTATAGGCCGGTTCCACTCCGCCCATTGCTTCTGCGATCACAAGCACCTCAGGATCGTTTAAAATAATCTCAACATCATGTACAACAAGATTCTCATAAGGATCTCCCGGGAAATCACGCAGATCCAAGATATATTTGACATCAATCTCATCTCCGGCTTTCTTATTTACCATATCCTGATTTGTTTTGATTACCTCAACGATACCGCTTCCTACTGTACCATATCCTAATACTGCTACTTTTACCATTTTCTTTACTCCTTAGCTATGATTTTCACGTAATGTACGCCTTTTTGTTTTTCCATCTCATCGACCATCAGGGATACATCCGCTGTTGTCGGCAATATCTGTACACTGATCGTCAGGGAGGCAACTCCGTTGATCGGAATACTCTGATGGATGGTTAATATATTTGCTCCGAATGTAGCTATGATCTTGAGCACATCCGATAACAATCCCGGTTCATCATCCATTTGGAAGGTCAGCGTGATCGTTCTGCCCGCCGCCGTATCGTGGAATGGGAAAATATCGTCCTTATACTTATAAAAAGAACTGCGGCTGATCCCCACCCGTTCTGTTGCTTCCTGCACGGAAACAGCACGTTCGGACTCTATCAGCCTCTTAGCTTCCACGACCTTTAACAATACTTCCGGTAATGCTTTCTGCTTTACTACAAAATAGCCGGTAGACTGCTCCACTTCTTTCACGCTCCATTCTCCCGAATGTGTTTGTACGGCGTACAACTGTATGCCGCCGAGAGATATCATAGCATATCCCCCAGTTGTACGCAAGTCCCTATTTTTTGAAAGTCTTTTTTCTCCCAATAAAGAAGGGGTTCTATCTTTTCATTCGAAAATCCTTCTGCCCGCAACAGAGACGAGATACGCTTCGCGAATCTCGCTCTGATCAGCGGTCGTCGAATGTCTGCCCATGCAAGCATGGCATTCATTCTCCTCGTCGCCATGACACAAAACGGGCAATGTATATGATACACTGCCCGTTCTAAGTCTCTGTCTGATTTTCACTCTGATTCATTTTACGCCTCTTTGATCAGATTCTTTCACCAAAACTCTTATAATATTCACCAAAGAACTCATTGATCTTGCCCATAATTTTTTTCATAACACTCACCATAACCTTTCTGAAATATATAAATTGATCAGTTACTTTAGAGGTCCGGCCTGACTTCCTTTTGATGATTATAATGTAACATATGGGTCTTACAATGTAAAATACATATTATAAACGTACTGCAATACTTTTTGAGTATTATACAGTGGTTGTTCTCTACGATCGTTTTTATATGCATTGTCACATACGCATTCACGAAATCCGGTGCATCTGTTAGGCAGGATCACATGCATTTTCAGATATTCTGTCAGCTGCTCCTAATAAATGAAAGGAACTCCTGCGCCACATGGGAAAGCGTGTGATCCTTTTTCCAGATCAGGGCATAGGATGCATACGCATCCGGATGCTCTATTTTACGGATGCAGACTTCCTTGTTCTTTGCCATTGCGGAAATAGAAGCCGGATAAATGGAAATCCCGACACCGTGCAGGCTCAGCTCATATGCATTCATCATATGTGCGATCCTGCCGCGGATCGCAGGTGTCTGACCGGTATTGGAAAACCATTTGTCAATCTCACTTTTTCTGGATTCCCTGGAAGGGATCAACAGCGGATACGGCAGAAGATCATCCGGCTTTATCGGATCATTTTCCGGCGTATATAATGGATGTCCCTTGGAGATCATTGCCACCCATGGCTCCCGGTAAACCGGAAGTACCTGAAATTCTTCCGTATTATAAGGTGCTGTGATCATCGCGATCTCACACAGACCTTTCATGACACGGTTATTCACATCATCCGTATTGCCATTCCAGAGATTGTACTGCACGTGCGGATGCTGCTGCCCGAATGCGGCAATCCATTCCGCAAACAAACGTGGTCCGCAGCCTTCCACAGAAGCAATATATAAGGTTCCCTGCAACCCTTCCTTTCTTTCCCTGACTTCTTCCTCAGAACGGTGCACAAGATCCAGTATTTGGGATGCATACTGCAAAAACAGCTCTCCTTCTTCTGTCAGCGTTACTTTATGCGGTGAACGGATAAAAAGCTGTGTACCAAGCTCTGCCTCGAGATCCTGAATCTGCCTTGAGAGCGGTGGCTGTGCGATCGCCAGTTTTTCCGCCGCCCGGGTAAAATTCTTTTCCTCTGCCACAGCCTTAAAATACCTGATATGTCTCAATTCCATGATGTATTCCCCTTTTCCAGAATCATTTTTTTACTCCGCCGGATCGCTTGCCTGTTTCTCCGCCAACATACGGCAATCGGTTTTCTCATCCCGGCGCATATTTCATCACGGATTGCACCGTTTACACGGATCATCATAACCAGCTTCCACTGCTTCTTCCCTTGTTGTAAACGGCACCTGATTCTGCGGATCCGGCAGATAACTGCAGGAAGCCTTATGCAGCTTGCCGTTATTGCGATTACCGATATAATTGCCTACCTGCGGCGTTTCGTCTGCCACAACCGGTTTCTGCTCCTGCGCAGGAAGTGTCACCGCATCTGACTGCTGCGTTGCCGCGCCGTTTTCATCTATAGGCTGCTGCATTTCCGGCTCCTGTGCATAAGCCTGATCTGTAACAGCATTCTGTGCATTTTTAGTCCGCTCTCCTGCCTGCCAGGTCTCGGAAGGTGCACAGTTCCATGTGATCCCGGTTCCATCACTCTCAGCTACCACAGAGCCCTGCTCGTCTGTACGGAATACCTGAATGCCCATGCTGCGGAATCTGTTGAGTACTTCCGCATGCGGATGCCCATAGCTGTTTCCCTCACCGCAGCTGATCACAGCATACGTGGGGCTTACTGCATCCATAAACGCCTGTGAGGATGCGGTATCACTTCCGTGGTGTCCTGCCAGATATACATCTGCACTAAGATCCGCACCGGATGCGATCAGATCCGCCTCGGCTTCTGCTTCGCAGTCTCCGGTAAATAGAAATCTGTTATTTCCGTTTTGTACCATAAGAGCAATAGATGCATTGTTGGAATCCGCATATTCTTTTACGGGAGCAAGAATCGTAAAAGATGCATTTCCAAGTGTATATGTATCTCCAACCTGACAGTCCGATGCGGTCAGACCTTTATACTGCATCGCGTCCCTGACTTTTTGTGTTGTTTTATTATCCTTCTCATAATTAGAAAGAAAAAGCTGTCCGATCCCAAACTTCGTAATAATGACCGGAGCACCGCCGATATGATCCGCATCCGGATGCGTCAGTACAAGGTAATCGAGATTTTCCACGCCCTGTTTTGTCAGATAGAGCTGTATCTTTGTACCCTGATCGCTGTCACCGGTATCAATCAGCATGGCATGCCTGCCACTCTTTAATAGTGTCGCGCTGCCCTGTCCGACATCTATGTAATGTACTTCAAGTGGTTCCTGACTATATCCGTCCGGATCCGCTGCTTCTCCCTCTGTATCCCCGGATGGCTGCATGAGCATATCACCTGTGAGCTGTCCATCCATCCTGATTTCATCCGTTGCTGCTGTCTCAGCCGATGTCTCTTCCGTCTGCACAGCTTCCTTCTGCCTGCTATCCGGTGCATTATCGCCGCCCTGCGAGCTGCATGCTGCCAGGAGCACGATAAGTGCCAGAAGCGGTGCCAGAAGCTTATTGTGTCGTTTCCCTGATTTTCCTGTTTTTTTCATAGCCGCTCCTTTATCGCAGTAATGAAAACCTGTTTTCCATCAATGTCGTGTGTAATAATGCTATCTGTTCATCGCATTTTCGTAAATACATTATAAAAATTATAACATCATAATTGAAAAAAGCACAAAAATCTTTTTGCAGACAGAAAAACAGCAGAAATATAAATACTTCCTTACTCCGATAACCGGAGGCTAAGATGTTCTAAAGCCTCCAGTTCATTCGCAAGTCTGTATTTATATTTCTGCTGCCTAAGTAGTTTTTCATATTGAAATTACTGTATTTTCAGCATCTTCTTTGCATCCTCTTCTGAGATATGCTGGGTTTCCATCAGATTTTTGATAAGCTCCGTTAAGGCTTCCGCTTTACCAGCAATTCTGCCATGTTCTTCGCCCTCAAGATACCCTTCACGTCTCATATCCATATCATTTACATATGTTTTCAAATACTCCGACCTCCATTCTTCGTTCAGTCTCGCATTTTTTACTTCCTTATCCAGCAGCTTTGTAAATTCGTCATCTGCATTGTCATGCTCTACATAACTTAAAAATTCTCTGATTCCTTCCGGTACTTCCGTTAAATCTGCAGTTGTATTATAAAAGATCCAGTTCATTTTATCCCGAAGCTGTATTTCTTCATCTTCGTCACATGTCATGTGGAAGTGATATACATATTTTCCCTTTCCGAACGGATCATATGTACAGATAAATATAATGTATGTTTCCTTCAGAAATATATAATCGATTCCACTCGATAAGATTTCCTGATCGATCATGCCCTGGTAGTACCTGATACGAAGTGGCAGCTCCTCCTGCACCATTTTATTATTGGATCTATTCTGCATTTCTGTGTCCACTACGTGACCATTCTCATCCTCCAGATACATATCCAGCTTCACATATTTCGATGTGCTTCTGTGCTGCAGAAACTTTTCACGTTCTACACCTGTGACTTCTCCAATCTCTGCCGGTGTTAACAGTTCTGCCATTTTCTGTGCGATCACAGGATTCTGGGTTACTTTTCCGAACATAAATTTGTTACGGATCGTCAGGTTTTCATAATTCATTTCATTCGCATTTTTCATAAGATGCTCCTTTCTTTACCTGGCAGGAACATCGCGTAAATCTGACAGCTTATGAACCATTTACTTTCAGTAGAAACCTAATTAATCATTTAATCTGTTTCCTCGCAAATCCCTGCTCTTATTCAGCTACAAGCATGGATTTTCTAAAAAATGAACAGACACGATACTTCTTATTTCTGAAGCATCCAATAGATATGGTTCATCGGAAGCAGAATACCTCCGGAAAAGAAAATATGCTTTGAAGCTACTATAACATGAATGCATTGTATTTGCAATTTCTAAAAATACCCGACGACAGGTCAAGATAAATGAAATAGTAAAAGGCAGCAGAAATACAATTACTTCCCTGCTCCGGTTGATTCGCAGGTCTGTATTTGCATTTCTGCTGCCTAAGCAGTCTCTCATATGAGGTTACTGTATTTTCAGCGTGTTGGTTACTTTCTGATCTTTGCCGCTTTTTTCAGACCTTTTGCCGGGAGCAGCTTTTTGTAGGTCTTATATTTGCTCTTTGGCACCTTTACCACAACCTTTTTGCTGATGCCGTTAAACGCTCCCTTTTTAACGGTTTTTGTTGTCAGCTTCTTCGTCTTAATTGTGATCGACTTTAGCTTTTTACAGCCGGTAAAGGCATTCTTTCCGATCTTCGTCACATTCTTTCCGATCGTGATACTTGTCAGACTTGTGCAGCCTGCAAAAGCATTTTTTCCGATAGAAGTAATGTTACTTCCGATCACTATCTTCTTAATCTTTTTAGTGCCCTTAAAAGCATTGCCTGCGATAGAGGTTACTTTGTAGGTTACGCCATCGATCGTGACCTCCAAAGGAACTGTCACCGTTCCTTTGACACCGCTCTTTGGTGCCAGATACTGCACTGCCGGTGTTTTGCCATTTGCACTTGTTACCTTGTAGGCTGCACCTGTGTCATCCTTCAGATTGGTGCCCTTTGGCTGTGGTGATGGTGTCTCCGGCTTACCTGACGGTGTTGCAGTTGGCTGCGGCGACGGACTCGTAAGCTTTGCAATGCTTTCTGTATAGGAATGCCCACATCTTGTACAGGTATAGGTTCTGACTCCTTCCTCGGTTGTCGTCGGCTGCTTTGTTACGGTTGCTTTATAATCATGTCCCAATGCTGCCAGCTCTTTTCCGGTACTCATAAGTTTATCGCAGTCCGTACAATAGGTATCTCCTGCGTATCCGGTCTGCGTGCAGGTCGCTTCCCGCTGATTCCGTATTTCAGTGTGCGTGTGATCACATTCTCTTCTTGTAATCGTAATGCTTACACTTTCTGTCTCATAATTTCCCTTGTCAGCTCCTATATAAACCGCAGTCGCCGTCACAGCCACACCATCTGCAAGCACCGTGTCCTTATCTGCCTCCTGCCAGCTCCATCCTTCCTGAAGTGTAATATTGCCAACCTTCTTTGTGCTGTGTGCCGGTGTCATTGCAGCTTCCGGCATGTTTGGAGCTTTCGCTGCCTTATTGACCGTAACTGTTATTGTTCTAGTTACTGTATTGTAGTTGTTTGTGTCATCAGGTGTAAATACTGCCTGATAGCCTTTGTTGTTTACAGTCGGAATGATGTTCGTTCCTGTAAAGCTCCATGTTCCGGCAAGTGAATTGCCATCTACCCCTGTCACACTTCCGCCTGTTATATCTGAACTGGTAAGCGCAGCATCCGGATTGTATCCACGCTCTGCAACGGTTGGTACTGTTACAACTATCGGTGTTGCCTTGGCTACTGTGATGGCTGTTGTTCCGGTAAGTTCCGCGTAATGCGTACTGTCTGCCGGCTTGAATACCCAGCCCGCCTGTGTGGTTCCGGCTGCCGGTATCTCGTCCGGATTGCTCCATGAAAGAATACCTTTTATCATATCATCTGTACCGGCTTCCACAAAAACGGTATTTCCAAGTGTCAGCTTTGAAACCTTTTCCCCATAAGTCAGCGCATTGCTTCCATCTACGGATACGGTGTTTCCACGCTTAATCTCTACCGTCTTCTTATCTGTAATACTAATCGTCAGCGTGTATCCAGCATTCGCATAGTTCTCCATCGAAGCTGTTACCGTGATAATTGCTGTCTTTCCAACCTTGGACGCATCTACCTGATTTACTTTATAGGTCAGATTTCCGGCTGTATCGACTGTTACCTCACTTAAAAGCTTCTCTGTATCTGTCTTTGCAACCGCATATGCTGTAGTTCCCCTATCCGTCGGAAGCTTTCCTGCAATATTCACACCGATTGCCTTACCGTCTGAACCGGAAGCATACGCATAGGTCTTATTTTCCGTGATGCTGGAAACGGTGAGTGGGCGTTTGGTAATATTTACCGTGGCGGAGCCGGAAGCATCCGCATAGCCGGACTGGGAAACCTTATAATACACGGTCTTTGCACCATTAGTGAAGTTAGTGTAGGTCAGGCTGTCCTGTGTGCAGCTATCTGCGCTTTCGCCGTATTTTACGATTGCGCCACTAGGCACGCCGGTGAGGGTGATCCCGTGCGGACTACCGTCATACACACCCTCATAAGCCGCAGCCGAAATACCGCTGAAGCTCTTCGTCGTGAGTTTGACCTTGATCTGCGCCGTCACAGGCATGTCGGGCTGCTCCACCTCGTTAGCAATCGAAGTAAGATCTAATGTTCCGGTGAGCGTCTGCTCCTCCAGCGTATTCGGATTATAACCGCTCCATGTGACGGGGATCTTATCAAATGTTTTGCCGTCCTCCGTGGTGATCGTCACGGTTTCGGGTAGTCCCAGCTCTTCCAGCGCCGTTCCGTAGGGTTTGTCCGTAATGCCAGTCAGCGTATTGCAGTTCTTTACCGTACGCTTGACAACCGTTACGGTGTAGTCCTGAGTCAGCTCCTTGTAGTTATTGGTATCTGTGGGAGTAAACACAATCATGGTGGTCTTGCTGCCTGCGCTGTCCCAAGATTTCGCAGCACCTGCCTTGAAATCGAAGGTGCCTTCGCCGCTGCCGCCGGTGAGGGTTGCTTCACTGTTGACATAAACCGGCGCAGAAAGCTTCGGCCATTCGGTCACCACCGGATCGGCCTTCTGAATGGTATACTTCACGCTGGCGGTGGCAGCCTTATTGCCCTCGCCCACCGTGATGCTGGCGGTGTACTCGCCCGCGTTGGTGGGGAGCTTGCCGTTTTCCAACATCTGTTGACCATACGTGCCCGTCTTTATGTAGCTGATGGTGATCCCACTCGCCGCCAGACCCTGCCAATCGCTGCTTGCAGTCACCGTGGCGGGTTTGCCTTCCCCGCTGTAGGTCAGCTCGGCGGGGGCCTTGATGGTCACGCTGCCGCCGTTTCCGTCGGTCAGATAGCAGCCCTCTGCCGTACACTTCGCGGTGATGGTCGCACCGCTGGCGCTGTACGTCCAGCTATGCTGATGTTGGGTCACGGTGAACGGCTCGCTGTAGCAATTGTAGCCGTTGCTGCACTGGACGAAAATGTGGTACTGATAGCTCTTGTCTACGGGCAGCCCGGAGATCGTGAGCGTCTTGCTCTGCTTGCCGTCATGCGTCGCAGCATTAACATTGCTGAATTTCGTGGTCCAGTCGTTCTCTGATTCGTTAAACAGCTCCCACCAGTAGGAGTAGGTGTCGCCCTCCGTTTCGGGCGCGATTACCGCAGTCAGCGTGATATTGCCGTCCGTCGCAAACGCCGAGTTTCCGGTGTAGTTCGTATCGCTATTCGGATAGATCTTTTCGACCGCGAAGGGGGCTTTTTCAACGGTGACTTCTGACGGGATTGAATTGGCGTTGGGGAGCCATTGGTTATCCTTTGTTTTTTTGTAAGCGTACCCCTTCGCCAGCAGCGCGTAGGGCTTGACATAGCCGGCATCGCTCGTGATCTCGCCGTAGCTGCCGCCGCTGAGGCTGGCGCTGCTGCCGTCGTCCTTTACAGCCACACGGCTGAAGGTGCCGTTGCTCAGCGAAAGCTTTCCGCCGTTCTGCGCCGTGACAATGGCAAGCTTCGTATTCCCGTCGTTGACGGTCAATTCCGCGTCTTTGCCGTCCACCGTCACATTGAAGTCTCCGTTGCTGCCCGTGACCGTCAAAGAAATGCCCTTGGCGATGAGGTTTACTCTCGTGACCGTTTTCCCGCCGGTCGCCAGCGTCACCGGCCCGTGGGTCAGCTCATAGGTGGTCGAATGCCCGTCGGCATAGCCATTCACATCCTGATACAGCGTGATGGTCTTTTCGCCGTCCGCCGCGTTCGCCGCCTCGATGGCAGTGGCAAAGGCCGCGTACCAGCTCGTCTTGTCGCCGACGGTCAGCGACGCCGCCATCTGCTTGCCGCAGATGCTGCAAGTGCCGTTGCCGTCCGTGCCGCCGTTGTGCGTATGCGACACGACCTTGACATTTTCCAGCGTATTCAATCTATCATTGGTCACAGCCTGATTATCACTTGCTCCGTAATACGCCGCGCCCTCCGCCAGCAGGTCGGCGAGTTTGCGGTCGCCGTTGGTTTTGATCATCGTAAATGTGCCGCCGGAAAGCTTGACTTTGGTGGTGTAAAAATCCGCGAAGACAAACGTGCCGCCGGAGATCGTCCCCATGACATTGTAGTCAAACTCAACGCCGCCATATTTCTTTTCATTATTAAAGCTGCCGCCGCTGATGTTCGCGATGCTGCTGCCGTTGAATTTGACATTACCAGTGAAGGTACCGCCCTTGGCGTTCAGCGTGCCGTTCACCGTGACGGAGGCGTCGGTGAATGTGACGCCCGCCTCCACCGTCGCCGTGCCGTTGATGGTCGCACCTTTATAGCTGCCGTTGGCAAAGGTCACATTCGCGTTTTCAGCGACCGTCACATTCTTGGCGGTGTGCGTTCCGCTCTCCAGCGTCAGCGTGCCGGTCAGCGTTATGGAGGTGCCGTAAGGCATATCCCGCAGCAGGGTCAGCGTCGGCTCGGTGCAGCCCTCATTGCTCCAGCCGTTCAAGGTCTGGATGGCCTCTACATAGCCGTTTTCCAGCGCACTGTCTTTCGTGAAGTAGGCAGTCTTGGTCGTGCCGTCAGCGGCCTTGGCGGTGATCTTCGTATACAGGTCCTTGTGGCACACAGAGCACACAGGGTTGCTGTCATCGGCGCACTGATGGACGCACTCCGTGAACTGCACCTTGTACGCTGTATAGCCGGTCAGTTCGGAGATTTTCTCCGTCTTGGGAACGATGCTCCATACACTGTCCTTTTCGCCGTACAGCTCGCACTTCGCATAGTCGGTTCCCAGCAGGTCGTTAACGGTGAGGCTCTTGCTCTTCGTGTTGTCCGTGATCTTGCCGATGGTGCAGGCGTTTGGATTGCCCTTCCACAGCTTCAGGCCGTAGCCCGTACTTGTGGAGCCATACGCAGCATTGCTTAAAACCAACTCGCCGATTTTGCCGCCAAAGCGCTCCAATGCGCCGCCGGCCTGCAGCTCCACGCGCGAAATCTCGCCGGTGTAGGAGTCGTCAACCGCCAGCGTTCCGTTGGACCCAACCGAAAACTTGACATTGAGCGCCTGCGTCCCGCCGCCCTTGCTAGAATCCTTGACCGTCAGAGTATTGGACTTGTTCCCGCCTCCGACATGAATGTATTTATTCTCGGTGCTGACAGTTTTGCCATTCAGATCCAGCGTCGCTGAGTAGTTCTCAGAAGAGCAATTTCCTGTGAGCGTCACATTCCGCAGCAGCGTCACGGTGCTGCCTCTGGCTGCATTAAACGCATCCGTCAGCGTCTTATAATAGGCGCTATCGCCCACGCGCGCGTCGAATTGCGTTTTGCACTTCTTGCAGGTGTAGCCGGTATCGTCCATCTCGTGCGTGCAGGGCACAAGATAGACCTTGCCGTCATTGCCCAGGCTGGTCACGCTGTCGGCGGCGTCCGCCTTGAAGTTCTCAGCGCTGAGCGTCACGCCGCTTGCCGGTTCGGCGATGGCCCCAGGATTTATGCCTTCACGCACGCCCACACGGATGACCGAATCCTCACTCAATGCGCCTGATACAAGAATGGGCAGCTTCCAATCATAATTGGCGTAATAGCCGGCCTTCACCGAGCCGGAAACGGTAAGTTTAGGGTTTGTGCTTTCTGTTCCGTCGTAGTAAACGTCATATTGATTGTTGTCGGTAACGGTAGCATCGGTGAGGGTAATAGCGCCCTTTCCATAGATGCCGCCGCCCTCAAAGGTGCTGTTGTTTCCGGTGATCGTCACATTCTTGACGGTTACCCCTCTCTCCGAATAAATGCCGCCCCCGTGGCCATACCTTGTATCCCCCGTGGCGGACGCCTTGTTGCCGGTGATCGTGGCGTTGGAGATCGAAACATTGCCGGCGTTAAAGTGGATATAGATGCCGCCGCCGTTGCCGGCGGTTGCCGTGTTGCCGGTGATGGTGCCGCCGTCCATGGTGAAGCTGCACTTCTCACCCACATATACGCCGCCGCCACCGCCGTCAGACGCACCCGCAGTGTTATCGGAAATGGTGCCGCCGTGCATGGTGAAGCTCGGCGGGTCGATATGATTCGTCGTGCCGACAAGGAACACACCGCCGTAGTCTTCATTACCGGTAATCGCTCCACCATACATGGTAAAGGACGAGCCGGTCTGATAGTCGGCGCCCTTTTTACCGACCTGCACGCCGCCGGTGATCGTGCCGCTGTACAGTTCCAATTTGCCGCCATTGACGAGCACTTCGCCTTGAACCTTTCCGTTGCCGGTGCAGTTGGTCAGCGTCAGCGTCGCGCCGCTGCCGACGGTGATTTTACCGTTGATCGTCTGCCCGTTCAGGCAGAGGTTGACCTCGCCTTCTGGCACAGCCCAGCTCCCCGACACAGACCGCGTCAGATAATAGCTGCCAGCAGTACCGGGCAGGGAATCGGCTGCCGTCCATGCTGTGCTGTTGTTATGGGTATGACCGTTGACCGTTGTACCGCTGTCCTTGCCGCAGACACAGTGGGTATGCTCGCCGGACTGTGCGTCCGCCAACAGCGCGGTCTGGCTGTTGAACCAGCCGAGCAGCGCCTCGAAGTCTGCGCCGGTGATCTGCGCCTGCTGCTCTGCGTTCAGTGCTTCATAAGCATCATACGCCGCCTGAATGTCGTCATAAGCTGCGTCCAGCTCGTCGGCGGTCATGCCGTCCAACTCACTCACGATGGGCAGCGCATCGATCATCGTCTGCACAGCGGATACCGCCGCGTCCGCATTGTTCCCGGCGTTTTCATCCTCGCCGCTCTCCGGCGCATCTGCTTTACTGTCCTCAGCGCCACCGGCGTCAGGGGTACCGGTATTTTGCGGGTCACCCTCTGAACCGTTCTCTTCCTCATTCGTTCCAGCCTGTTCGGATACGGCGGGCGAAATTTCCTCCTGCCGCTCCTGCTGCACGATGGCGCCGCTCTCCGGCGTATCCTCCGCCGCTCGCACGGGTGCGGGCAGGAGCGTCAGACACAGCGCCAGCACCATGAACATACTCAATACTCGTTTTTTCATATTCTTCCTCCTTAAAAAATCGTCTTGCTTTTATATGGAAATCCGACATCTGCCGGATGCTTTTTTACGGGTCGTCCTGCACTAAATGCAGCTTCTTCGCGGCGGTCTTGGCTTCCGCCCGGCGCTTCACGTCCAGCTTGTCGAGAATGTGGCTGACGTGGGTCTTCACCGTGGGCAGCTTCACGTCCATGATCTGGGCGATCTCGGCATTGGACTTGTCCGCACAGAGCAGATGCAGAATTTGCAGCTCCGTTGGCGTCAGCTCCTCGCCGTGGGCAAGGCTGGGTTCGAGGAAATGCGTGTAGAACGCCGCCTGCGTCCGCATCAAAAAGCAGGTCGTCGGCCTCCAGCACCGTCATCAGCCCCGTGTACTGAAACGCTGTCAGGCAGCCGGGCGGCACACCGCGCGAGAGCAGCACAAAACGGTGCTCCGGACTTGATCGAATCAGTTCGCAAAGAGCCTGCTGCCCGGCTTCCTCCTGCATGAGCTGAAGATCGTCAATCAGCAGAATGTCCCAATCCTGCTCTGACGGCGGAATCGCGCAGTCCGGGTCTGCCGCACTTTGCCGCAGCACGTTCCGACCGCGCAGCAGTGCGTCCGCCAGTACAGTCTTTCCAAAGCCGCACGGCGCGCTGAAAAAAAGGACTCTGCCATGCACCATGAAGCTGTCAAACCGTTTCTGAACGGAGGTCTTTATGATGATATTTTTGGTCATTTCTTCCCTCCCATTGATACAGCGCGAGACTGCCATAAGCCTTTCGCAATCTGTTTTAAATTAATTATACGAGTTTGTTTCGAAATGTAAATCATCCCAAAGGATGAGAAACGCTGCATGCGTTAATTGTCATCATTCCAGGAGACGGCATACAGTCAATGATTATGAACTCATAAAAATCTCTCAACTTCGATCCACTTTTTCTGCCATAGGCATCCTCCTTCTTCCTGAAATAAAAAAATCCGCCCAGATTAGAACCTAATCTAATCTGAACGAAATACTCATTCAGGCTTAATATTTTCCAAGCAGAAATATTTTTAATCATTACCCTTTTGTTAGCTGCAGGAATTGACAACCGTTTACACCAGTTACATTATAGCTTTTCATTTCTGTTAGCAAATCTACAATAATTTACTGTTAGCAATTTGCATTTTCTGTTAGCATAAATTCTTATTGATCAAAGAATTTTATTCTAGTCCAATCAAATTTCATAATGCCTGCACCTACTTAAACTCATTCGCCAGCGCTTTTACTCCACCGCTATAATGTTTGATGATAAAATATATATCATATGCATCTTTTGCCTTACCCCTGCCCAATGCAGCCGTTTTCATAATAATATATGGAACCACTGCCACTACATTTATATTTGCCACATCCACACTTCCTACATGTCCCTCTCCCGTAAACATCAGATCCGGCACCCATCCTCCCACAATATGGATTTCTTCCTCATATTCCCTAAAAATATTGACAGCTCCACAAGAACCCTGTGTGCTGCTTTTTTCTGTCCTTCCGAATAATCTATGCTGCTTTTCAAATCTTCATTTTTTATCATTTGATAATCTCCTTCATTAGAACGGCTTCTGCCATTTCTTCCCCACGTCCCTTTAGCTGCATACAATCTAAATAAATCTGTACCGTCGATACAACAAGTGACTCCTCAATTTTTCTGCTGTCTTTGATATAAGAATCATTTTCCAACGGAAAAATTACTACGTTGGAGCCACTACTCACTTCCTTCATCTCCAGATAAGAGATTGCTTCCTGAATATCCTCCGGTGCCAGATACATATGAACCTTATTATACCGGATAACAGGAACATAGCGGACTCCGCCGGAAAAACCTGTCAGGTATGATTCAATCCCCATATACTTTTTCAGCAGTTTCAGTTTGTTTTCCAAAACAGAAACATTATCCAGACTGTAACAGGCATACGCAGATGGTTCCTTTTTTCCATAGATACTGTGCTCCACTCGTGTAAGAGTACTTCCGGCTCCCTGAGCATATATCCGTCCTTTGTTTTTTCTGCCCATGCAAGCATGGCATCCATTCTCCTCGTCACCATGACAAAAAGGCATCCCGGAAGTTCTTCACTTCACAGAATGCCCCTGTCTTTGTCACTCTTGCCTTGACTTTCTTACAGCTTCAGCATCTTCTTTGCTTCTTCTTCCGAGATATGCTGGGTTTCCATCAGATTATTGATAAGTTCCGTTAGAGCTTCCGCTTTACCAGCAATTCTGCCACGCTTCTCGCCAATCTCTTCGCCCTCACGTTTTCCGGCATTGAATTCGGATAGCAGACACCTTTCATAATCCTCTCTTGCTTCACACTGCATACGGATCTTTTCATCTTCACTCAGTTTCTTCATTGTTACTACCATCTTTTCAAATACCTCCTCTCCGTTTGCAAGCTGTTCCAATTCTTCCAGCGTCTCAGCCTTAAATATGCTTGCCCATTTTAAAAGCTTTTTATTTACGTTTTTCTGTTTTCTGGCTGCATCTAACTGCGTCAGATCAAGTACCTTGATGCAAAGCTTATCCGAATATTGGAACTTATCTTCCGCATCCATAATTAGATACTGTGCCATGAATTTCGGATGATCTTCAAATAAAGTAAAGTCTAAAATGCCAATATGATACGTCGGAAGCAGCATACTATAATCCTGTCCGCTTTTCAAACTGTCAAATGCTCTTGCCCAGTATAAAAGCGACCGTTCCACCCAGTAGGTCTGCTTATACACCTGTAGTTCAATATTAATGATCTTTGCATTGTTCAATGTGAGCTTAACATCCAGAATGCACTCTTTGCCCTCAATTTCCTTGCCAAGCTCGATTGGATTTTCTAAATGGCAATCTACAATATCCGCCTCATCCATTTCAAGCAGTGTTGCCAGAAGATTCCGTAACACCTCTTCATTCTTCTGAAGTACAGCATGAAACATATAGTCATTCTGCATCCCATAAAATTTTCTCTTTTCTGCCATTTGTATGACCCTCCTTTGTTTTTTGCAGGAGTGATCAATACAGCTATCCTATCTTCCGAAACCCCTGCTTTATAAATGATTTGTGTGAAATAAAGCATGAATTTCCTGAATTAAGATATGTTTCAGATAGCAGGCTTTGGCAAAATCAGATTCGCAACTATTTGAAAGCCGAATCCAGATTGTTTCCACCTGATAGACATGATTAAAGAAAATATGCTTTGAAGCTACTATAACATGAATGTATTGCATTTGCAATTTCAAAAAAAACAGGAATGCGAAACCGGAATATAAAAAATAGGAGAAGAGCTATTTCACAGGAGAGGAGGTGCGCAGGAGACAGGTGGTAAATGACAGGTCAAGACAAAGGGAAATGAGATATGAGAAAGGCAGCAGAAATACAATTACTTCCTTGCTCCGGTTGATTCGCATGTCTGTATTTGTATTTCCGCTGCCTAAGCAGTCTCTCATATGAGGTTACTGTATTTTCAGCGTGTTGGTTACTTTTTGATCTTTGCCGCTTTTTTCAGACCTTTTGCCGGGAGCAGCTTTTTGTAGGTCTTATATTTGCTCTTTGGCACCTTTACCACAACCTTTTTGCTGATGCCGTTAAACGCTCCCTTTTTAACGGTTTTTGTTGTCAGCTTCTTCGTCTTAATTGTGATCGACTTTAGCTTTTTACAGCCGGTAAAGGCATTCTTTCCGATCTTCGTCACATTCTTTCCGATCGTGATACTTGTCAGACTTGTGCAGCCTGCAAAAGCATTTTTTCCGATAGAAGTAATGTTACTTCCGATCACTATCTTCTTAATCTTTTTAGTGCCCTTAAAAGCATTGCCTGCGATAGAGGTTACTTTGTAGGTTACGCCATCGATCGTGACCTCCAAAGGAACTGTCACCGTTCCTTTGACACCGCTCTTTGGTGCCAGATACTGCACTGCCGGTGTTTTGCCATTTGCACTTGTTACCTTGTAGGCTGCACCTGTGTCATCCTTCAGATTGGTGCCCTTTGGCTG
>ENA-ORLW01001311-ORLW01001311.1-human-gut-metagenome-genome-assembly--contig:-NODE-1311-length-28123-cov-3.963631_pt1 | contig 28123 bp, 32 predicted proteins | sample MGYA00243017_ERZ508829 | MGnify/ENA primary metagenome ERZ508829 (study PRJEB26277, sample SAMN04329776) | human gut metagenome | biome: human-associated habitat | host: Homo sapiens | place: USA...
TTTCGGGATTTTTATCTTTTTTATGAAAACTATATATAAATTATAACTTTAAAGGAGTTCTCCTTCAATCAATTTGCAATTGCTTTACTATATACATTACATAACTGCTTGTTGTATGCTCAGGTAATTAACATAAAACAAACTGTTCTTAATTAAGTCTTTCATATCGAATATATTATAAGAAATTTTGTAATTTATTATTATTCATGAGTTCTTTCTTTCAATGATTTCAAAAATACTATGGTCAACACCGTGGCCACAATCATGGCAATGAAATCCGCAATCGGAGCAGCAAACAGAATTCCCTCAATGCCGAAAAATCTCGGAAGAATGAGAATTAACGGAATAAAACAAATAATATCTCGAATCATTGAAGACAAAACCGCTTGTGCCGGTTTTCCGACTGCCTGAAAGAAAATCGAGGTCATTTTGATTGTGCAGGTAAATGTAACGAGCGAAAGGAAAATTCTAAAAGTCTTTTCGGCAAAAATCCAGTAGTCTTCGGGATTCGGAATATTTGTCGGCGTTCCGAAAATACCGACGACAGCCTGCGGCGCAAGCTCAAACAACAAGGTGGAAGCAATACCGATAACCAGAGTACACATAAGAATTAACTTGTATAACTGTTTTACTCTGCCGTAATTCTTTGCACCGATATTATATCCGATAATCGGTTGACAGCCAAGCACGATTCCTACGACTAAATTAATAATAACCGTGAATACTTTGCTCTCAATACCAATAATAGCGATTGGAATATCTGCACCATACTGCGACAGGGCTCCGTATTTTGCCAGCATAATGTTACAGACAAGCGAAATGATAACAATGGTCATCTGTGTAATAAAAGAGGATGCTCCTAGCTTTAATGCACTTGAAAAAACCTTAAAATCGGGAACATAGCTATTCTTTGTAAGCTTGAAGGTTCTGGTGCGGAAGAAATAAAGCAGACTGATGATAAATGAAACAAGCTGCCCAATCACGGTAGCAAGTGCCGCGCCAGTCATCCCCCAATGAAATCCGAAAATCATAACGGGATCAAGAATTATATTGATTACAGCACCTAACAGCATGGAAGCCATTGACCATGCAGGGCTTCCGTCCGCACGGATAACAGCGTTCATCATGTTAGATAGCATATACACCGGAAAAAACGCTAAAATGATATTAAAATATTCTACTGCCATGCCGATGCTGTTTTCTGACGCACCGAACAAAGTTAAAAGCTGTGATTTCAACGGAAAAAAGATTATCATCAAAACAATGCTTGCAAAAAGTGTAATCACGATTCCCGTTCCGATTGCCTTATGTGCAGACTGCATATCTTTTTTTCCTTGACATATGTTTAGATAAGCGGCACAACCGTCGCCAAAATACCAAGCAAAAGCTTGGGCAATAATGAAAATCGGAAAAACAACGCCTGTTGCCGCATTACCGAGAGCACTCAATTCACTATTACCGATAAAGATTTGATCGACAATGTTATAAAGTGCGCTTACCAAAAGGGAGAGTACGCAGGGAACGGAAAATTTAAGCATTAACTTTGATATTTTTTCTGTACCTAAAAATTGACTGTTTTCTGACTGATTCATAAAATCCTCCTTGAAAATGTAGTTTGGAGTCTTTATCAGAGGGAAAGCTGCCTGAAAACTGCGAAAAACAAGAAAAAAGAGCGTAGAATCGTCGTGATTCTACGCTCTTTGGGCTGTTTGACTTATATATTATAGCAGAAAAATCCCTGTTTGTCAAGATAGAAGCTTTTGATAATTTGATATATCCGCATTATTCTGTCTATATAAGCTAATGTTATCATTTTGTTATCGGCATTGATAACAGGAATAATTGCACTGTGGATAAATCATCATCGTGACAAGAAAAACTATTTTGCTTCATTTCTCTTGATATTCCTAGACTTATATGCTAAACTAGATAAAACCGCAGGCTATGTAAAAGTTTACTCATAAAAATTAAGCGATGCCTTAATTAAAGTGTTGCCGACAAAATTGACTGAAAATAGCAACCAACAAATAAAGGAGAAAAACATTGATTATCAGACAAGAGCAATTCAATGATTATGATGTTGTACACCAAGTCGTGAAAGCTGCCTTTGCCAATGCTGAACATAGCGACGGAAACGAACATAAACTTGTTTCCGCCTTACGCAACAGCAAAGCTTTTGTGCCAAGATTATCTCTTGTTGCAATATGTGATGGAAACATTGTAGGTCATATTCTTTTCACGAAAGCAACTGTAGATGCTAAAACTGTGCTTGTACTCGCTCCCCTGTCAGTTTTGCCAACATATCAACGCCAAGGCATAGGTCTGGCGTTGTTAACAGAGGGACACAGAGTGGCACAGGAATTAGGCTACGAATATTCCATTGTACTTGGTCATCCGCAATACTATCCAAAAGCAGGATATCGTCCTGCAAGCCTATACGGAATTAAAGCTCCTTTTAAAGTGCCAGATAATAGCTTTATGGCAATTAAACTAAAACAAACGGCTGAATTCCTTAATGGCACCGTAGAATACGATCCTGCATTTGGAATTTAACAATATTCTAATTGCACATTTCCTATATAAAGACGACAAAAACGCCCTTAGCGTGTTATCCACAGCTAAGGGCGTTAAGTGTTTTTCAATTTATTCCCACTCGCTCCCGAAAAACACAACTTAAACAATTTTGCATAGGTGTTTTTGCTCATATTATCGGGAGTGTTCAGATTATCCATAAAATATGGACTGTCAAGATTTTTGTTGTCAGTATGTTGTCACAATCATCTCATTTTATATTCAAGAGTTAAGAATAAATCTCGTCAACAATTGCATTTAGTTCGTTATGCAACTCATCTGCTTTATCATAGTTCGCAACTTCTTCCAGAGAAATTATTTCTTGGACTATATTATTAATCTGAGTAAGTTGTTCCTCGGAAGGTTCAATATATGGTAATTGCTTTATATAATTTGCAGAGTTATTGGCTGATGGATTTATAGCGTGCACTAAATTGTTTATAGCATCAGAATTCATAAGTGCCAGCACATAGTAAAGTTTAGATGTATCTTTTGGGAATATTCCTACTATAGATTGATCAAAAACACGATCTTTCATTAGAAAAGCCCGTATTGTACTGGATTTTACCATAGGAATACCTATACCTGTTTTGAAGTAAAAAGACGAGTTCTGAAATCTGGACTTTTTGTTCCTATTATAAAATTCAATAGTCTTTTTATCCCACTGCACAAACCATTCATCTTGCTGTCTAACATAACGTCTTTTAGATGCACTTTTGATGTAGGGTACATATCCTTCTTGAACATCTGGAATTCCATATAGAGAATTACAACTAAACACTTGCTCTTGGTCAACTACCGCATAGTTTTTAGCGCCTTTAACATCTTTGTTGGCGGCTTTAATAAAACGCAGATTATCGCCAGTATAGAAGCCTGTTACTACATTAGCCACATCTCCGAGTTTTTTTGAACCTTTAGACAATAGCGACGTAGTCTTTGTCTCTGCTAAAATCATTCTGCATTGTTCAGCAGAAAAAACTTCTTTTTGCGTAAAGTTAAATACCTGCAAATGTTCAGGAAGTATATTATCCTTTTCTAACAACAATTCAAATTCACTTGATGATTTGAACCCTTGAATTACTCTAAATGTATTGTTCAAAGCTTCACTATTTTCACATCTTTCGAGGGTGATAATAGAAAGATTGGAATATCCAAAGCTAACACCTGGAAAGAATTTAGAAGGGAAAATTAACACTTCATCAATCTTGGTATTGGTAAAAAGAGCTTCTCTCAACCGTGAATGCATATTCAAAAACAAATATGTGTCCGGAATGATAAAGGATAATCTGCCATGCATTTTTAAGACAGAAATGCATCTTAGTAAAAACAAAGAATATGTTTCTTTGACATAATGCCCTGCAAATTTCTTTTTGAGTATATCCCTCTTTTCGTAATCTTGCCACGCACCATACGGAGGATTACCGATTACCTTGGAGTAATGACCACCTAATGCGCCAAACAAATCCAACTGCTTATCAAACATTGTATCTGTTTGCTTTAACCATAATTGAGAAACGCTATAAGTGTCCAGCTGCTCATCAAGAAGAGTATCTGTTTCCCTCAATACTACCTCAGGATTATTTACATATTTCTTTCTTAAAATAGCAATAGCCTCAGCATTTATATCCAAAGCATCTATTTGTACAGTTTTATTTGATTCCAAAATCTCATCAATGAAGATGCCTTCTCCCGCAGAAGGTTCAAGGATAACATCAAAATCAACAACATCAAGTTTTGCCGCCATATATGATGTGATTTCCTTTGAATTAGTATAATAAGAACAAAACAGATCTTTCATCGTAAATCCCTCGTTGTATAAGCTTAGGAATCATCTTAAGCATTTTCTTAAGTAAATTGTACCATATTGGAATTACCATGTCAAATATTTCAGCAGATCATTTTTCTGTAGATGCTGTTTGAACTCTTTACTAATGTCATTTTGCCAATCCGCATTATCATCAAGCCATTTTCTCATATCAAATCCAGTAAACTCTTTCATTGCAGCATAACTATCGTTTGCACAATATACATCCCAATACGGAGAATTTTTAAGAGTTTGTAAATAATGATTGTTATCATCTTCGGGTTGTCTAACAAATAATATTGTTTTTTCAATATCTCCCAAAGAGTTGTAAATACTTGCAACTAAAAGTAAACGGTTAGTATTTCCTTTCTCATTAGAACTGAAACCGCTTTTGAAATCACAATTATAGTGAATTCCGTCTTGTTCAAAATGCAAATCCAAACCAAGCTTAATGCCACCGCTATCAACCATAGTCCAAGGAATATCATAATGGCGTTTAAGTTCTTCTTTAATTTCTTCACTCAAATCCAAACTATCAATATACTCGGTTGCATTACTTTTAATCTTTGTTTGTACTTCATCAAAATTAGGAGGGTCAATTATTGATAGCGCTTTAACAGGGAAATCAAATGCAAGTTTGCAAAAAGGTTCCCATAATTCACCAACCCTACGAGCAAATGCCATATATTCATATTCCCATACCTTATTGCGATATTCAAGCATCACAATATAGGATGCATATGTAAGCATCAAAATCTCGTTCAACAATGTTTGATTATTCCACGCATCCTCTTTCGCTATGGTTTCAATACGCCTAATTTCCTGCTCTCTGTATTCTTTTATATATTTATTGATTTCAGATGCCTTATCATTACGAGATTTCTTTGTTTTCTCAAGATCCGCTAAAATGGAGTCTCCAACGCCTCTAAAAGTTGAAATCCATTGAGCTTTAGTTTTAATCATAGCCATATCTCCTATCAGTATGATTTTTTATTATACATTATTTCGACAGTTTTTTCAACATTTCAAGGAGATTTAAGCTGTGTTCTAAATTTGAAGACGAAAAAACATATCCTCAGCCTGATTGTTTACATCGGCAAGGTGTCTGTTTAGTTCGCATTTTGTGAGCAAGGTCGTATAAAACCCTTTGCGGTGCGCCTTTATATACTGCAAATGCCGCTGTCCCCAAACGCCAACTTCAACTTGCTCTTCGGCGGGTAATGCAAGGTCGGGCAGATAATAATCTCCCTGCAAGGTGTAACCGATACCCGTTCTTTCATCTGTGAAATGCTTTTTCATAATGATTTCCTACCTTTCGATATTATTATTTTTTGAGCGTTTCCCACGCTCTTGGGTGTGTGTTTTTGGTGCAGGAATCGGCTCATATTCGATGCTCTTTTCCTGCTTTTGAAGCGTTCAAGGATACCGTCTATAAATTCCTTAACCACCTTTGGAGCCGCCTTCAATGCTTCAAGATACGGTCTGCATTTCTCCGTTAGCTCCGATAGTGCCTGTCGCAGTTGTGATACTTCCGATTGAAGCGACCATATCCGGCGTGATAAATTATGATTTTCTTCTTGTAATTTTTTCGCTTCAGATACCGCCGAATAGCTCCGCTTGGCAAGGGTGGTCAGCTTTTTATAATCTTCTGCCGACACTGTAAACTTGCCCGTGATGGATTTTTTACCCGAATCGTCAATTTCTGCGAAAGTCATAAAAGCATTGTGATTATCGTCATAACGCAACTGCTCGTCGTTAATCCTTTCAGAAAGTTCGGCTAATCGTTTCTCGTCTTGTTTTATTTTATATTCCAGAGAGGTCAGATTTTCGGCGGTGCTGCCACGTTCTCCACGAATAAAACCCATGAAGCCTGCGCCCTGCATATGCTCAAAAAACTTGTCTTGCAATATACTGTAAGAAGCGTGATAAATTTGCTTTCCCTTGCTGTTAAGGATAGGATTTCCATCTTCATCAACTGCTTTTTCAGACCGCCATTTTTTTGAATGGCTGACTTTGTGAATGACCTCTTTGATCTTGCCGACAAGTTCGGGATCTTTGCAACGCTTCGACCAACGCACTTCTTTATCCACCACCGGTAGAGCCATAATGTGCAGATGGTAATGGTAAATCGGTCTGCCGTATTTCTCGGTCATAGCGACATTTAATTCGTCAGCGTGCATCACAGCAGAGATTATATTGTCCTTGCCATATATTTTTTCGGCAAAGTGGAACGCTTCTTCATAGAAGCGGCAAGCGTATTCGTAGCCGCCATTCTGCTCGAAATAATCGGTATTTACATCCATAATCATTTCGTCAAAGACGGTGGCATCGGGTTTCAATCCTTTCAGCGAGACCGTTCCTGCGGCGATTAACTCGTCAAGATATTCGTTATAGGTCTGCTCACCGCAACCCTTAAAACTCACGTTCATCGGGGTACGGGATAGGTCAACATTCATATTTTCGTAGCTTTCGTTTTTACGCTCGATATGTCGCTCGAACTTGCCCACCGATGCTCTTGTGCGGGTTTCGACACGGGCAACACAAAAATTTTCTTTCGCCATCCGTTCTCACTTCCTTTCTGTTGGCGAACTTTCGGGAGCCGCAGTTACACAACTTTTTCAAAGTGTGTAACCCACTATGACACTTTCAGCACTTCGGCTGTAAAGATGTCGTGGGCTCTCCGAGAGGCAAAGAGCCGCCTTTGAAAAGGCACTCTCTGCACACTCCGCTAAACTTAGCGTGTCGGTCTGTGACGATGGTGACGATGTTTTTGCTACCACCTATAACACCGTCACGACCGACACGCATCGTCACGCTTGCTCAAGGTGTAGGCGTACCTTACGGCCATCGTGACAGCGTTTGTTCTCGTAGCAGATCCCGTACTCCTTGAACAAACGCCCTGCATTGATATTCAGCTTCATCGACAAAGCGTTGGCTTTCATATCAACGCCAAGCACCTCGGCAAGCTCCGTTGGTGAACCGTACCACTCAGCATTGTCTGCGGTGATAAACGCCGCCACCTTTTCTAGTAAAGGTTCGGGCGGCTCTTTCCAAAGTTCCGTTTCCACTCTCTCTAATTCCCATAACAGAGTTTCGGTATTGCGGACAAGGTGTAGCTTTTGGTCGGGTTGATCTCTGCCCGATACCTCAAGGGTGGCATTGTTGCTTGTGCGCTTCTCCTTTTGCAAAATGAAGCCGCCGTCTGCTGCACCGAGCAAAGCCGTCGTGCCGGAAATCATATCGAACTTATCATCGGCGTTTTGCTTTCGGGTGTGGTGTACGATTAAAACACAAATGCCGTAGCGGTCGGTAAACTTTTTGATACGGTTGATGATTTCATAATCGTTGGCGTAACTATAATTATCGCCGCCAACCTCACGCACCTTTTGGAGCGTGTCTATGATTATGAGCTTGGTGTCGGGGTGTTCGGTAACAAACCCCTGCAACTGTTCATCAAGTCCCTTGCCGATCTGACCTGCCGAAACAGAGAAGTGCAGATTGTCTGCGCTCTCCATTCCGAACATTCGATATAAGCGTTCCTGAAGGCGGCGGTAATCATCTTCAAGAGCGAGATATAATGCCGTTCCTTTTCGGACGGTATAGTTCCATAGCGGAGTTCCCGTGCTGACGTGATATGCCAACTGCGCCATCAGAAAACTTTTGCCGAGCTTGGGTGCGCCTGCGAAGATATACGTTCCCGGATAGAGCAAGCCGTCAATCAACGGCGGCTTGCTTTTGTAAACGTTGTCGTACAGTTCGGTCATTGATACGGTTTTGAGATAGGACGGGTCCATCATTCGTATCATTTCACGCTGAATTTCCTCAAAACCCTTGAAATTTTCATCTTCGGTGGTTAAATATTTGCAGTAGATTTTAGAGAAGGCTGCTCCGTATCTGCGCCAACAGATACATTTGGGGCAGTCTTTTCCGTTATATTGGTCATTCAAATTCCTCCTTTAATCCATACAAGGTTTTATTGATTTGGTCGATTACTTCAAGCAAGTCACCGCTGACATTGACGCCGCTTTCGATACGCTTCAGTTCGTCAAGTACGGCGGCGAGTTCCATTTTGAGAGCCTTATACACTCTCGGATTTCCTTCCACCACAATTTCACGGTCGGTACACTTACGGTAACAGTATTCTTGTTTCGTGAGTCCCGACAGCGCCACGATACGGTTTATCGTTTCGTGTTCTTCGGGTGATACCCGAAATCCTACGGTGATACATCTGAAGCGGTCGTGTTTATCTAAATTTTTAGCTGACATTTTGTGTAGGCTCCTTTCGGAAATTATTGAGCTTGTCCGCCATATCCGTCTGTGTAGACGGGAACAGATGAGCGTAGTTATAAGTGATATTGATGCTTTCGTGTCCTACACGGTCGGCAATTGCCACGGCCGAATATCCCATTTCAATTAAGAGTGAAATGTGGCTGTGTCGCAGATCGTGAATGCGGATACGCTTAACCCCTGCTTCGTCTGCGCCCCTTGTCATTTCACGGTGCAGATAGTTCTTTGTGATATTAAACACTCGGTCATTCTTTTGCAGACCGTAGAGCTTAGCAAGGTATTCTTTGATTTCTTCAATAAGAAAATCGGGCATTTTTATCACTCGGTTGCTTTTCGGCGTTTTCGGTTCGGTAATAACATCCCTGCCGTCAATGCGCTGATAGGACTTATTGATTGTGACCGTACCACGCTCAAAATCAAAGTCGCCGGCGGTCAATGCTAACAGTTCACCCTCACGGATACCGCACCAATACAGCATTTCAAATGCGTAATAGGATACGGGTTTGTCCATTGCCGCAAAGGCAAATTTCTGATATTCTTCTTGTGTCCAAAATAGCATTTCACGGCTTCTTGCCTTACCCATATTTCCGACCTTAGCGGCGGGATTTTCTTTCAATCCATAGAACTTAACGGCGTGATTGAAAATGGCGCTGAGCTGATTGTGGAGCGTTTTTAGGTGCACGGGAGAGTATTTCTTGCCGTTCTTATCGCAACCCTTAATCATTTCATTCTGCCAAGCGATAATATATCTCGGTTGAATATCGCTGATTTTGCGCTTGCCGAAGTACGGCAAGATTTTTGTGCGTATAATATGCTCCTTCGTGTGCCAAGTGTTTTCCTTAATGCGATTCTTCATATCCGCCGTATAGGTTTCAATAAAGCTCGCAAAGGTCATACTGAGATCAGCCCGAGTCTTGTTCAAAAACTCACGTTCCCAAGCAAGTGCTTCTCGCTTAGTTGGGAAATCTCGCTTTGTGCTTTGCTTTCGATCTCCTTTCCAATCGGTTACTCGGTAGTAAACCATCCAAGTATTTGTCTTTTCATCTTTATAAACAGCCATTTTTATCACTTCCTTTCCTTAACTTTGGCTGCATTGTAGCAGGTTTTGTCTAAAAAGAATTGTTTGTTGACTTTACCCGCCATTGTGAAAAATCCTTGTTCTTGCAGTTCGGCGTTCATTTTCCGTATCACCTTATAAGCGAATGATTTGGAAATCTTGAGTGCCTTTGCAACATCATCTGCGGTCATATAATAATCTTCAAACATTGCACTACCTCCTTTCCTTGTTTTTAATGCTGTGTTTGATTTTGCCGTTCTACCCAAGTGCCGTTCCTACCCCTGCTTTTCAGCGGCGTTTTCTCGCTCGCTCCCTTTCGGAAGGTCTTGGCGGAGTATCCAACTTGGACGGTCATTCAGTTGCTTGCAAACACACTAACGCAATTTGCTTAACATTATTATACTAACGGATTTCCGTTAAGTCAATAGTTTTTTGAAAAAATCTTTACTTTTTTTGCTTTAGTTATTTTGACTTATGCTAACTGTATATGCTATACTCATTACACAACGTATTTTAAGGAGTGTATTTACTATGGCAATCGGTGAAAGAATAAGATTTTTTCGAAATCTAAAAGGTATGACACAAAAGTTCCTCGGTGTTCAGGTCGGTTTTCCTGAGAAAACCGCCGATATTCGTATGGCACAATATGAATCTGGTTCAAGATGCCCCAAAGCTGATTTAACAGAAGCACTTGCGAATGTATTAGGTGTTTCTACTATGGCTCTGAATGTTCCCGACATTGATACTGACCTCGGCTTTATGCACACGCTGTTTGCATTAGAGGACATTTACGGCTTGAAAATCGACAAGCTCGACGACGAGATTTGCATTCGTCTTGATAAGAACAGAGCGACATCTTACATTTCTCTGCTTGAGCGTTTTTCCGCTTGGCAGAAAGAGGCGGAGAAATATCGCAACGGCGAAATCAGCAAAGAGGAATATGACCATTGGCGTTATACATACCCCGAAGTAGAGGTGCAACGCACAAGGGAAACACTTGATAAAATTCGTGCAGAAAAGAAAACGGAGGAATTCTAATGTATTTTACAGATATTAGCTATGTGGTGCATCCTGTTGGAAGAGTAACGCCTAATGGTGTAACTTTGTTAGGTACTGCCTTTTTTATCAATCGTAAGGGACTTTTAGCTACCGCTGCACACGTAACAGAAAATAACGACAGTAGCTTAGTAGTCATAATGAACAAGGTTAATTCTATTCAAGACTATCAGGATACATCCAATAATGAAATACAGTGCATCCATGCAAAAATTAAGGAAATAAATCCTATAGCAGATGTTTGTATATTAGAAGTTCCTGCTACAGTTCAGTCAACTTTCATCTTAGATTCGACTGATTCTGTTCAAGTCGGCGAGGCGATTTCTGTTTTTGGATACCCTCATTCCAATCATGGACGAATGGTATTAACTCAGCAAGATACCTCAATTGGGGCAAAAATACTTATTGATTCAAATGGCATAAAACTCAAAAACATTGTGTTGAACATTCAATCTCGCCCTGGACAATCAGGTAGCCCAATCGTAATACCCGAAAAGCGTGCTATAGCAGGCATATTAATTGGTTCGTATGCACCGCAGGTAAATGGTTCAATTAGTATCGGTGGTATAGATCCACAAACCCTACATCAAACGACACACGCTATTTCTGCTGAATATATAAAGGAGATGTTAGAATGAACGATATTAGCGAAATATTTAATGTTGATCCCGACTCTTGGATTGAAACATTGAGTACATACCAAAAGAATCTCATCTATCAGCTTTATGAACAAACCAATGATTATGAACTGGTTGCAAATAAGTGGCTGACGGCAACCATTCCTACAAATGTACCTTTCGGGACTCAAAAGAATCCCTCAATTTTCTTTGAAAAGGTATTAGATGAAGTAGAAGCCTTTTTTACAGGAGATGAGAAGTATAAGGATAGCAGACTTGCAATCCTTAAGGAATCGGGTGTTGTCCAAAGTTACATTGTAGGTGGTCTATCCATTGCCCTTGCTCCTGTCTTGGGTACATCTGCTCCATTCTTAGCTCCTGTAATAGCGATAGTTTTACTTACAATAGGCAAGATAGGCTTGAATGCTTGGCTTGCTACTCGTAAAGAAAAAAGAGAAAAAGAAAAGTCAACCGAAGAATAAAAAGCAACAAAAAGAGCTAACAGACTTTATAACAAAAATCTGTTAGCTCTTTATTTATGAATAATCTGAAATTGTTGTCAAAACGTTGTCACGGGGACTTTTCAATCCTCAAAAGCCCAGTGTTTATGCGGGTTTTCAGCGTTTTTGGTATCATTCCCACTCGACTTTTACTAATCAATTTTGTTTAGGTGTTATTTTCTGTCGAGTATGTATATCTTTTGATTATTTGATATATCCATATTATCCTGCCTATATGAGCTAATGTTATCATTTTGTTATCGCTGTTGATAACACTGGCTTTGTAACTGCGGATAATAGCAATATGTTATGATTTGAATTATAAGCGATTTTGCTTAACAAATCAATATGTTTAACAAATCTCATTTAATAATTCTAACGACCTTTTATAAAGCAGGTCTAACTCACACCCACAACTGCCACATTCTCTATCTGCTTGTTTGATAGAAGCAATGAGTGTATCTTTATCACTTTCTCCTTTCAACCATGCATGTGCAGGAATAGAAATCAAGTCTCATCCAGATGCTGCAAATTTTTCCATAATATTCCTCAATTCTTCCATAATGTTTCATCCTTTCTGATGTTGATAATCTTTTATGACCCTTACAACCAAACCTTTAACATCAACTAAACTTTCCTGTCTGCACTTAGGACAATACAGCGGAAAATGCTTTAATTCTGTATCCTCTCTAATTCTATTTCGTGTTTTATTGCCACAAATAGGACAAAGTATCCATTCTGTTTCCATTACTCTAAGTCCCCAATATTAAAACTTTCTGTTTGCAAATCACAATAATGCCTGCCTTTTATTGCTGTAAATTTCAGTACACAATAGTCTGGGTCATTTACACCTTGTTTATAATACATGGTATCTCCAGTGCGCCATATTTCCTGCTTTATACCATCATCTTGCAAAACTTCCATTGTCCCTGTCAGCATAATGCCCTCATACTTAAAACGCCCTCTATGATAAACATAGATACTTGCTTTTGGATTCTTCATAAACTGCTGTGCCCGCATGGAAGATGTATTCGTGGTAAAATAAAAACAATTCCCCTCTATCTTGCGCGGCGTAAACATGGCTTTCATATTTGGAAAACCATCTTCATCTACAGAACCGACAAAAGCTGTTTTTTGCTTTTGAATAAATTCGATGATACTTTCTCTTGTTTTCATTTATTATTCTCCTCGTTTTAAAATTACTTGTTTTTATGCAGATTTTCTATCAAAGTTTCCAGTATTCGGGCAAGATACTGTTCAAATTGTTTTTGCTCATCTTCTGAAAAGCCTTGATAAAACAACAGGTTCATTTGCTGAGAAACAGCTTCATATTTTGCTTGTAATGATTTTGCATAATCAGTAAGCGACACAATAGTCTGGCGGCGATTCTTAGGATTGATATTCCTTTCCACAATTCCCTTATTAACCATACCATTTATTACAACGGATACTGTGTTTTTAGCAAGGGAGGTTCTTTCACTTATTTCGCTGATTGTAAGATTATCTGTTTTCCACAAAATAAATAAGATTCTTCCCTGCCCGCCACTTATTTCAATACCATTTTCAAGTAATAGCCTTTCAAAAATCCTATCTTGAAGCTGTTTAATCTGCGTAATATAAAATCCACCCTTTGTTTCCAATCCATCACCTCTAATCCTATTAGAACAATTATAAGTTTACCACGATTTTGTTCAAAAAGCAACTTGAAATATAACGACACTTCTATAAAAAAACAGAAGTGCCGCCATTTTCATTTTATAGAGAAATAATTTCTCTCTCCACAATTTCTCTTACGCACATCCGAATATTATTCATTTTTTGAACCCATAAAAGCTGATTTTCTGCCTTTAGCTGTTCCGTCACCCCCTGCCTGTTGGCATATTCCTTTACCAGCTGAGAAAACATATTCTCTGCCTGTTCATCTACACTTGCAAGGTATTCGTTCAGCCTGCCGCTTGTCAGCAGATTGAGATATACAAGCTGCTTGTACTCTTTCAAATACCGCAAATGCCGCTGTCCCCAGATGCCAATCGGCTTTTCTTCTTCGGGAGGTAATGCAAGCTCTGGGAGGTAATAATCCCCTTGCTTTGCATACCAAAGACCGTTATTTTCATCATAAATCCTGTTTTCCATAGTGTTTTTCCTACCTTTCCTCTTGATTATTTCTAAAGCGTTTCCCACGCTGCTTAGACTGTTGTATTGCTTTTGCCTGCTCTAAAAGATTGTCTATCTGCTTACTTCCAAATGCCTTGCGGAGCAGCTTATAATCTTTGTTTTCCGCACGGAGATTTTCATTCTCTCCTGTCAGTTTTGCATTGTTTTTTACCAATCTCTCATTTTCACGGTGAAGATTACTATTTGTGGTATTCAGCCGATAGTAGCTGTCCCACGCTTCAAAGCACCTTATAAGAGCCGTTTTAACAAGCGATTTCAGCTTTTGCACCAAAGGCTCTGCCACTTTATTCCTATATGACTTCGCCGACATGAATCCCTGCGGCTCTGGCAACTGGTATTCTGGAGAAGTATCAAGCACCTGCTCAAGCGTCTTTAGGTTTTCCATGCCTTTGTCGTAATTCTCCACCCTATCCGACAATATTTGAAATTCCTCTTTTTTCTCTGAAATCTGCCCTTCAAGCTGAACGACCTCTTTTTCCCTCTCCTGCTTTTTATAATCAAGGACAGACAAATGTTTTTCATGCGTGCCTTTATGCTCCCATTCAATGCCATAGCGTTCCATGACGGCTGCAAGATTTTCTTTTTCGGACTGTACCCACTGGCTCCACTCCGTATCGCCACGGGAGCCGCCTTTGAATCCCTGTACTGCTAACGCCTGTTTTAAAGATACCCTCGTATCAAGCCCACGCTTGCTGCCTGTTGTAAATGGAACAAAATCAATGTGCAGATGCGGCGTTGCTTCGTCCATATGGATGTGGGCGGAAAATACATAAAGGTTCGGGTTTCGCTCTTGGAATCCATGATAATATTCATCTAAAATTTGCCTTGCAAGCTGTCCGTTTTCACTTCCCGCACTCATATTTTCCTTATCGCCAATCTGCAAAATCAGTTCATGGAACGTCTTTTCCTGCTTTGAGTTCCGTATCTTATCGTAATAATCGGCAATGCAGCGGTCTGCCCTTGTCTGTTTATCATTGTACTGTTGCAACGCTTCATCAAAGAGTTTATGATATACCTTTTTGATATTCTCATTGCAATAGTCTACATTAAAGTGTGAACGCTCCCCATCCACATTTTCAGCCTTAAATTTTCGGCTGTTATGGTTGACCGAGCCTTTCCCCACCATTGCGCTAATCGTCCGTCTTATAAAATCACGCCCTTTCTTTTCGGCTGGTAGGCATTGTTACTTTCCCGAAAGTAACGCAAAAGCACTTTTGTCGGCTGTGCCAACAAAAATGCAACCTGCAAGCAGGTTTTGCGCTCTCCGAGGGGCAAGGGCGGCTTTTTGAAAAAAGCCCCCTGCACCCCGCAAAAACTTTATCCGCGACGGTTTGCGTCGATGTGACGGTTATTTCAGTACCGCACTCCGCTCCTAAAAATACCGTCACACCGTCACATACCGTCACGCTCCCCACGGTACAGTTTTATCATCCGTCCCTCATGACACCTCTCTCGTTTATAAAAAATACCGTATTCATGGAGCAGACGCCCCGACAGGACATTCAGTTTCCGTGCAAGACTGTTCGGCTGTAACTCTGTTTCCAGCAAAGCCGCAAGCTCCGTCGCCGTTCCCTGCCATAAGGGGCAATCAGCAGTAATCCTTTTATTTATTTCCTCAAGTAAAGGCTCTGGCGGCTCTTTCCAAAGTTCTGTTTCTGCCTTTTGAAAATCCCATAACAATGTTTCGGGATTACGGAGAAGATAGAGTTTCTGCTCTTGCTGGTCTCTGCCCGACACTTCAAGCGTGGCGGCATTGCCGATGCGTTTTTCTTTCTGCAACAGGAACGCACCGTCAGCCGCACCGAGCAAGCCAGTAGTTCCCGAAATCATGTCAAACTTATCATCAGAACCCTGCTTTCTGGTATGATGGACAAGCAGGAGACAGATACCATAGCTGTCTGCAAACTGTTTCAGCCTTGTAATGATTTCATAGTCGTTTGCGTAACTGTAATTGTCCCCGCCGACTTCCCGCACCTTTTGGAGCGTGTCAATAATAATCAGTTTTGTATCGGTATGCTGTTTCATAAATTCCTGCAACTGTTCATCCAATCCGTTTCCAAGATTACCCGCCGAAACAGAAAAGAATAAACTGTCTGCCCCGTCCGTTCCAAACATACGGTACAGCCTTTCCTGCAGGCGGCGGTAATCATCTTCAAGGGCAAGGTAAAGCACTGCCGCTTTACGGACAGGGTAATCCCATAAAGGAATCCCCTTGCTGATATGATAGGCAATCTGCGCCATAAGAAAGCTCTTGCCGAGTTTTGGCGCACCTGCGAAAAGATAAGTGCCAGGGTAGAGCAGACAGTCAATTAAGGGTGGCTTACTTGGATACACAGAATCATACAATTCAGCCATAGATACCGTTTCAAGAGCTTTGCTATTGTTTTTCGGCGGGTAATTGGATATACTGTTATTGTTTACATCAGACGGTTGCTCCGTATCTGCGCCAACAGATACATTCGGGGCAGCCGTTTCTTTTTTATTCGCCATCTTCACTTTCTCCTTTCAGACCGCCGAGGATAACGGCAATCAGTTCAATTGTGTCAAGCAGTTCTTCATTTACGCCCTCACCCGCTTCAATCCTACGCAATTCCGTAAGAACAGCGGCAAGCTCATTGCGGAGTGCCTTATACACCCTAGGATTGCCCTGCACCACCACGTCTTGGCATAAGAGCCGCCTTGTGATATAGTCCTGTTTGGTAAGCCCCGAAAGCCGCACCGCTTTGTCAATCCGCTCATTTTCTTCGGGAGATACCCGAAAGGCGACGGTCTTGTTTCTCCAACGGTTGCAGTTGTCTATATTTTTTGCCGACATATCAAAAATCCCCCTTTCCCAAATCGTCAAGCCTGTCTGCCATTTTTGCCTGCTTTGACGGAAACAGATGAGCGTACCTATAAGTGATTTCAATGCTCTCATGCCCCACACGGTCGGCAATCGCCACCGCTGAGAACCCCATGTCAATCAACAGACTAATGTGGCTATGGCGCAAATCGTGAATCCTAATGCGTTTCACGCCTGCGGCTTTTGCGCCCCTGTCCATCTCATGATGGAGATAGCTTTTTGTCACCGTGAAAATGCGGTCTTTCTTCTTTAGTCCGTACAGCATACCGATATATTCCTGCATTTCCTCACAGAGAAACTTCGGCATCTTGATTGTACGGTTGCTCTTTTTCGTTTTCGGAGAAGTAATCACATCTTCGCCATGCAGACGCTGATAGGATTTGTTAATCGTGACCGTTTCTTTATCAAAGTTAAAATCTGCGGCGGTCAATGCTAACAATTCTCCCTCACGGATTCCGCACCAGTAAAGCATTTCAAAGGCATAAAAGGAAACTGGCTTGTCCATCATTTCATCCGCAAACTTCCTATATTCCTCTTTTGTCCAGAACAGCATTTCCTTGTGTTCCTCGCTCCCCATATTCCCCGCCTTTGCCGCAGGATTGGAGCGGAGGTCATAATAGCGCACTGCATGGTTAAATATCGCTGAAAGCTGGTTGTGTACCGTTTTCAGATACGTTTGCGAATAGGGATTGCGTTTTTCATCATGGTAGGCAAGCAGTTCATTCTGCCATGCAATGATTTCCTTTGTGCCAATCCCGCTAATCTTCATCTTCCCGAAGTACGGGAGAATCTTCGTCCGAATGATATGCTCTTTTGTCAGCCAAGTGTTTTCTTTCAGTCGGTTCTTGACGTCATTCGCATAAAGCTCTGTAAAGGCTTCAAAATCCATGTCAAGGTCAGCGGAATTTTGTAGCTGGAACTTGCGCTCCCACTCCTGTGCTTCACGTTTTGTAGCAAACCCACGCTTGCATTTCTGCTTACGTTCACCTTTCCAGTTTACATACCTTGCCATCACATACCATGTGCCGTTGCCCTCGTTCTTAAATACTGGCATTTACACTTCCCCCTTTCCTGCCCCGTAAAGCCTTTCTTGAAAATACTGGCGGTTTACTCTCCCTGCAATCGTGATAAATCCCTGCTCCTTCAGCTCGTCATTCAATTTCTTGATGAGTTTGTAGGCATAAGGCTTTGACACAGAAAGCTCCTGCGCCACCTCATCCACACGGATAAATTTGTTGTCCATACAACCTCGCCTTTCCTTATTGCCGCCCATTACTCTGGGCATATAGGTATGCCCTTGCGGCGTTTCTCTTATTAAACGTTTTTGCTTAATTCATAATACTAAACATTTTTGCTATTGTCAATAGGTTTGCAAGAAAATATTAAACTTTTTTGTTTTGTTTCTATTGACTTGTTCTAAACATATATGCTATACTCCTTGTAAACATACGAACAAGGAGTGAAACACTATGGCGATTGGCGAAAGAATACATTTTTTCCGCATCATGCGGGGCATGACACAGAAATATCTTGGTATGCTTGTCGGGTTTCCCGAACGGAGCGCAGACGTGCGTCTGGCACAGTACGAAACTGGCTCACGCAAGCCAAAGGCAGACTTGACGGCTGCACTGGCGCAGGCTCTGGACGTTGCGCCGCAGGCTCTGGACATACCTGACATTGACAGCTACGTCGGACTTATGCACACCTTATTTGTCCTTGAGGACATTTATGGTCTTACCATCACTGAAGCAGACGGAGAAGTCTACTTAAAGGTCAACAAAGACAAAAGTAAGGATGCCGCCGAACTGCTGAAAATGCTCTCCTCTTGGAAAGAGCAGGCGGACAAGCTCTCTGCCGAGGAAATCAGCAGGGAAGATTACGACCAGTGGCGGTACAATTACCCGAAGTTTGACACCACGCAGCATTGGACGAAAATTCCCTCTAATGAATTGAGCGATTCCTTAGTTGAACAGTTCAAGGACAAACTAAAAACCGATTGACAAGCACGACAAAACGCCCTTAGCCATGAGTTCCTACCCACAGCTAAGGGCGTTATAATATGGATTCGTTCAGAGCCAAGCGGAGTTTGGACAATATATGCGATGAATGTTTACATTCAAAAGCATATATTGGCAAAAATCCATTTGGCGGATACGCCACAACTCGGAAATATGTAATATTTCCGAGTATGGCTCTGAACACTAGCCAGCCTCTTGCAAATCATTCTCCCACCAACAAACCACTTGACAGTAAGAATAATCGCACTCAAACAACTATTATCAATTTGTTATCAAAAGACTTTTTGAAATGCCGCAAACCCGCATAAACGCTGGGTTTATTAAGCATTTTTGTTTATTCAAACTCGTTGCCGAAAACCACTACTTAACGCTTTTTGTTTATAAACCGTGTGATGTAGTTTTCGTATTATTCTGATAATCCATATTATACTGCCTGTACGACGAGAATTTATCAATATCTTATCAGGTGCGATAAAACCGATGGTTGCAAGAAAAGAATAATTGCCACCGGATTGGTTTTGTCAAATATATTATAGCACAAAGTGATATACCTTGCAATAACTTTTTAATTTTTTACACGCATATTTTTTGTTAATCGTGTAAAAATAGTTGTAAATTTTATCGATTAATGCTATACTATAATCACGCAAATATTAAAAAATGCGTGCAGAAAGTCGGTGAACTATTGAATAAACACGAAATAGCAATTGAGGTTTTTAATAAAGTCGGAAGCATTGCGAAGACGGCAGACTTTGTTGCCGTCGGACTAAAAAACTATGATGTTGTTTCCCTTTGCAATCAAGGCTATATAGAGCGTATTCGCAATGGCTTTTACAAACTGCCTAACGCTGAAGAGCCAAAAGAAGAAGCTCTAATTTCTAAACTCCTGCCACAAGGGATTGTTTGTGTAGAGTCTGCTCTATTTTATTATGGGTACAGTGACTTTGCTCCTCGTGAATGGACAGTTGCTGTCCCCCGTTCCTTTTCAAGAGCAATCAAAGCAATGCAGGAAGTCCCTATCAAAGCTTATTATGTTCAAAACGAGTTTTACCATTACGGTGCTACTGTAGGTGACTTTAATGGTGTTGAATTAAAAGTTTATGACCGAGAGCGAACAATCTGTGATTGCTTTAAGTATCGTTCAAAGCTTGATAGTGAAATATTCAACAAAGCAATCAACGCTTATGTAGCAGATCTGAAAAAGAATCTCGCAAATCTTTCTAAATACGCAAAGGATATGGGCGTTTATACGAAACTTATGAATGTAATGGAGGTGCTGCTCAATGGCTGATATTGCCGCATCCGTGCTTGCACGACTGAAAAATAAGGCTGCCGAAAGCGGAAGAAGCTATCAGCTTTGTTTGCAGCTCTTTTGTCAGGAAGAATTTTTGCGCCGTTTGGAGAAATCCAAATATGCGGAAAATCTTGTCCTTAAAGGTGGTTTGTTTATTTACTCTGTTACCGACTTTGACAGCAGAGTAACGGTAGATGTTGATTTTCTTCTTCGGAGAGTACCAAATACTCCCGAACAGCTAAAACCTGTACTGGAAGAAATCATATCCACGCCCACCGGCAATGATTTTATTACCTTTGAAATTAAAGATATTGCGCCCATTGCAGTTGCAAAGAAATACGCCGGTATCAGAGCTTCTATTATGGCTCGTATTAAAAACACACGAACGCCGTTTAGTATAGACTTCGGTGTGGGTGATGTTATCGTGCCGAAACAGGAAAAGCGAAAAATCCCGACACAGCTTGACGATTTCACTGCGCCGGTGGTAAATACATATTCTCTTGAAACGACGATTGCTGAGAAAATAGACGCAATCCTTAGTTTGATGGAATTTTCCAGCCGAATGAAGGATTACTACGATATTTACTATCTTGCCAATAAATTTGATTTTGACGGCAAGGTGCTCACCGAAGCACTGAAGAAAACTTTTGAAAATCGTGGACGCGCCTTTACGGTTGAACAGTTTGAACAGGTTATGAACTTTGCAGACGATTCTGCTATGCAGAAAAAGTGGAAAGCATTCTGTCGGAAGATTGATACTCAAACTGATGATTTCAATACGGTGCTAAAAATAATTGAGGCGTTTTTGACAAAACCGTTTACAGCGGCGGTCAGAGACAAAGAATTGACAGGAAAATGGTCTGTAAGCAAAAATGAATGGATAATCGGAGGAAACTATAATGGTTAAAAAGCAAAAGAAACAGGAAGCGTTGTCGGTTAGTCGACTTATAAATGAAGTTTTAGTGGCACAATTAAGTATCCCTTTTCGTCAAATTGTCAACGACACCACTTTTTCAAAATATACTGGTTCAAAACGACCCGATATCCTTATTTCTGAATTTGAATACGATGGCACCAATGACGAACAATACATCAAAAACCTTGTCGCATATGCAGAAGCAAAAGATGACTGCAAGGTTGGAGATAAAGATTGGAAAGATGCTTTGAAACAAGGTAAAATCAAGGCACCTAAATTGGGTTTACCTTATTTCATTGTTACAAACTGCAAAACCACATATTTTTATAATGCGAAAACCTTAAAGCAGTTAACACTCAACGGTAATCCTATTCGTGAATTTCAGACTATTGATATTTATAGACTTATCAAGAATAAATTAACCGCAAATCCTGACTTGGATTCAATCAACACGAATGTTGACTCTATATCCACCATTTCAGAAGCAATATTTAATAAGAAGCTTTGGGAACTTGCAGGTGTATATCGTGGCATAAACTTTAAAGACAATGTTCAAAAGATTGACTTCACAGTCGGTTTTGTTGCCCTCGAATATTTCGAAGAAAAAGAAGAAATTGATGGTACGAAAGATGCATCTAAAGTATACTGGTCTACTTGCAACGATGATGTGGCAGAAAAAGTAAAGAATAATTTGAGTGGTTACATTAGCCGCTTGGAAGATGAAACAACTTTCAAAGAATTCAAAAATGTTATGGAAGTAGTTAGAATTGCAATCAGCGGTGACGGAAGAAACAAACCACTTATTGGCGTAGATGATGTAAAACAAATTTATAGCATAATTGATTCTATGAAACCTTTGCACGGAACAGGGTTTGACTTGTTTGGTGCTGTATATGAAATGTTCGCTTCTTCTAAAGAGAAAAAGGATTTTGGAGAATATTTCACAAGGCGTCATTATACGCATATATTTTCCAAATTATTACTTCAAGATGAAGATGTTTACAATGAGAAAAAGGAGTTTTCTATTATAGATCCTGCTTGCGGCACAGGCGGATTCTTAACTGAAAGCTTTAAAGTCTTGTTAAACAATTATGAGAAAAGCGGCACTTTAACAACTGGAGCAAGGGAATTCCTTTCTAAAAGATGTTTCTACGGCGTAGATGTTCGAGATGAAAATATATCAAGAACTCGCTTAAATATGTTTTTGGTTGGTGACGGGCATACCCATATGTATTCGGACAATTCCTTAAATCCGACAAAGCAAAACGGGAAATCCACGCTTAGTAAAAAATACCAGTATGTAATTACAAACCCGCCGTACGGTAGCGGTACAATCAAAGCAAAAACCAACGCAATTTCCACAAACAGAACAGAGATAGCTTTTATTTGTAAGGTTATTGATTTGCTCGAAGTTGGTGGAAAAGCGTGTATCATCACCCCAGACGGTGTATTAGAAAATCCCTCATATAAGAAGTTTCGTCAAGAAATTCTTGAAAAATGCGAAATATACGCAATAGTTTCATTGCCAAAATTCGCTTTTGCACCATATACCAAGGAAAAGACTTACGCTTTATTCATTAAAAAGCGTAGTGACAAAGTTACTAAAATACAAGATAAACCTATCTGGATGTATATTATTGATAATGACGGATTAGCTAATTCCGATAAAAGATTCCCAACTAAACTTCGTAACAATCGAAATGGGTGGAAACACGATGAAATATCGGGTTGGGTAAGTACAGACGGTATTGAAATGCCAGGTTTACTTGAATCAAGATGGTTGACATATGATGACGCCAATACATTAACTAAATGGATAGATGAAACAGGAAATACTCATCAAGAAAGAAAAGGTGGTAAAATTGATATCAATACAATTATCGGCGAAACATATTTAACATTACTTCCCGAATTCTATCTGCGTCCTTATACTCCACATTATGTTAGTATTTCGGAATTCGAAAACGAAATGGCTACTTTACGCAAAGAAATGGAGGCTTTAATTAATGAGATTTCTTGATATATTTAATGAAGTCGAAAAAGGAAATTATGCTTTGACAGATGAAGCTATCTATGCTTCTTTGCAAAACGATGATGAACTGATTCCTCTATATGGTGGCAACAAAGAACACACCACAATTGAAAGGAGAATATCAATTACTGCCAAAACCAAAAAAAGTCAGGAAATTACTATTTTTAGTGGAGAGGGCATTATTATTAGTTTGGATGGAAGTGCTGGATGTATGACTTATAAAAGGGGGGAACGCTTTGCATTGAATCATCATGCAGGATTTATTACTGTAAAAAACGGTAAAGAGAATTTGGTGGATTTGAGATATTTTGCCTTATTCTTTCAAAATCATTATAAGGCACTGGCGGTAAGTGATGGATCAAAGACCCTATCTCTTCATCAAATTTACTCAGAAGAATTTCAATTACCAAACATTGAATACCAGCGTAAAGTAATAAGCTATGTGGATTATATTTCCAAGCAAATAAAAACTCTAAATGGCTTGGGTAAAAAAATCGAGCAACTATTATCACATGACATAGTGTTTTCTGAAAGTGATATTTTAGAAAGATCAGTCCCTTTAGAAAAAATTGTAAAAATTATTCAGGGGCACCAAATTACGGACGAAGAGATATATAACCACAGCGGAAATATACCTATTTTCACGGGGCCAAATACTATCAAAGGTTATTGGAATAAAAGTATCGTAAACTTGACCGATTTGCCATGTCTAACATATGCTACAAAAGCATTTGATGGTACTATTTCATTGCAAGATAATATTTTTGATGCCAATAATACGGCTGTTATGTTACTAAATGATGAGTATAAACAAATAGTAAAGTTGGAATGGCTTATGGTGATTCTTCCAAATATTTTCCTTAAAAAAGCAACAAGTAAAGAAGGCGTGAGCTATCTCAATAAAGAAATAGTAAATCAAATTAGAATAGATATTCCAAAAGACTTTATTCAAAACAAGTGTATTGATAGACATAAAGTCCTTAATAATCTATACAATTCTATAAAGATATTAAAAGATAAATACTATAAAACTATTGAAAGGGAAATTGTATATGATTTTTAAACCAATTATATACCGAGGAGATGATGCTTTGTGCACCATCTCCTTGCCTTTATACATATATTAGTTTATTATTTACTATTTCTGTTGCTCGATTACGGATATTATTCATCTTCTGCACCCACAGCATTTGATTTTCATCTTTGAGCCGTTCGGTTACATTTTCTTTTTCCGCCAGTTGTTTTACAAGCCGTGAAAACATTTCTTCTGCTTGCTTATCAATATCGGCAATGTAACTGTTCAGCTTGCAGGAAGTCAGCAAATTTGTGTAAAAGACTCTTTTATGTTCCTTAATATACCTCAAGTGCCTTTGTCCCCAAATGCCTGCTGGTTTCTGTTCTTCTTCGGACAGTGAGAGGCAAGGGAGATAATAATCTCCCTGCCGTACATAAGTCCCGCCCATTTCTTCAAAAATTGTCTTTGCCATTTTGTTTTCCTACCTTTCATAATTTTTATTTTTTGAGTGTTTTCCACGCTCTCGTGACTGTGTTTTCGGTGCAGGAATTGGCTCATAATAAATGCTTTTTTCCTGTTTTTTGAATCTCTCAAGGATACCGTCAATAAATTCTTTGACCGCTTTAGGCGCCGCTTTTAACGCTTCCAGATACGGTCTGCACTTTTCCGTCAGCTCAGATAAAGCTGTTTTTAGCCGTGAAACTTCCGACTGTAATGACCATATCTGCCTTGTTAGATACCGATTTTCTTCCTGTAATTTCTTTGCTTCAGATACCGCTGAGTAGCTTTGTTTTGCAAGGGTTGTCAGCTTCTCGTAGTCATCAGCCGACACGGTATATTTGCCCGTAAAAGACTTTTTGCCTGAGTTGTCAATCTCATTAAAGGTCATAAATGCCTGATGATTATCGTTATAGCGGACAGTTTCAGCGGCAATTTTCTGCTGAATGTCTGCAAGCCTTTTTTCATCCTGCTGTATTTTATACCCCAGCGAAGCTAAGTTTTCAGCAGTACTTCCACGCTCTCCACGGCTGAATCCATTAAAGCCTGCTTCCTGCATATGCTCATAAAACTTGTCCTGCAATATGCTGTAGGAAGCGTGATAGACTTGTTTTCCTTTGCTGTTCAGAATCGGATTTCCGTTTTCATCAAGAGCCTTTTCGGACTTCCATTTCTTCGAATGGCTCACCTGATGAATGACATCTTTCACCTTTCCGACCAGTTCAGGATCTTTACAGCGCTTCGTCCAGCGCACCTCTTTGTCCACCACCGGCAGCGCCATAATATGCAGATGGTAATGGTAAATTGGTCTACCGTACTTCTCAGTCATTGCTGTATTCGTCTCGTCAGCGTGCATTACAGCAGACACGATATTGTCTTTACCGTAAAGCTTTTCTGCAAAATGGAAAGCTTCTTCATAGAACCGGCAGGCATATTCATAGCCGCCGTTCTGTTCAAAATAGTCGGTGTTCACATCCATAACCATCTCATCAAAGACTGTCGCATCGGGTTTCAAGCCCTTCAAAGATACCTTTTCTGCGGCAATCATTTGGTCAAGATGCTCGTTATATGTCAGTTCTCCGCAGCTCTTAAAACTCACATTCATAGGCGTGCGTGAGAGGTCAACATTCATATTTTCGTAACTGTCATTCTTACGCTCGATGTGTCGCTCAAACTTACCAACCGTCGCTCTTGTACGGGTTTCGATACGGGCGACACTGAAGTTTTGTTTTGCCATTTTCTCACTCCTTTCTGCAGGTGTATTTTCGGGGAGCCGCAGTTACACAACTTTTTCAAAGTGTGTAACCCACTATGACACTTTCAGCGCTTCGGCTGCAAAGATGTCGTGGGCTCTCCGAGGGGGTTATGGGGCTTTGCCCCGTTGTCTGCGGACAACTCCCCAGCAAGGGCTGTCCTTTGAAAAGGACACCCTGCACCCCGTCTAAACTTTATGCTGTTACTTCCCGAAAAAAGGAACATTGCAAGGTTGCAGATATGCCTGCCTTTGCAATGTTGCAACCTTGAACAGCTTCACTCTGTTTTTTCGGGAAGCTGCCAGTACCACTGACTGCCCTCTTTAACGGATTGGACATTCAGTGTTTTCTTTGCTTCGTCCAGCACACGCTTTGAGATACCCACCGCCTGTGCTTTTTTCACCAATTCTTTCTGCAGGTATTTACCCTTTGAAAGATACTCAAGGATTAAATTTTCTGCCTGTTCGGATTTTTTCTCTTTCGGAATACCGCTTAACAGATCATCAACTGAAATATCGTAATGACCAAGCCAGCTGAAGCCGTTTTCCTTGTCCAGTTCAAATGCAATCGCTTCGCCCTCAGGGGCAAGGGAAGATTTGTCCTGTACCATCACTCGCACCTGCGGATTGTCTTTAATTCTTCCGACAATCAGAACGCTTCTCGCCGAAGCCTGAAAGTCAATGGAACCAAGTCCACGGTAGGAAGATTTGTTTCCGCTTCCCTTATTCATATGACCAACAAGCAAAATGGCACAGTCATATTTTTCTGCGATTCGTCCAAGCTGTGCCATCACATTACGGACTTCATTGGCGTTGTTCATATTGATATTCGCACCGACATACGCTTGTATCGGGTCAAGGATTACCACCCTTGCACCGACTTCTATAATTGCTTTTTCAATTCGTTCATCCAGCATACTGAGTGCAGCTTCCGATTCATCTATGACTTTGATTTGCGCACAGTCTGCCTCAGCCGCTTCCAACCTCGGCTTGATGGTATCTTCCAGTCCGTCCTCGGCTGTCTGATAGATGATCTTTACAGGTTCACGCTCGGCATCGTCATAGGGCAGCGCCTCTCCTTTTGAGAGAAGTGCTGCCAATCTTAAAGCTAGAGTTGTTTTACCCTCGCCGGGATCGCCCTGAATGATTGTGACTTTTCCGTATGGGATATACGGATACCAGAGCCAGTTTACTTCCTTACTCTGTACTTCATCCATACTGATAATTTTAAGTTCAGCCATTTATACCACCGCCTTTCAAAACAAAAGTGTTGATTTTCAAGTGATATACGGTTATACTATTAATACATACATTAAGTGACTGCCTTTCATCTGCGCCAACAGATGATTTTCGGGCGGTCATTTCTTTTTTGTCATTCATTTGCATTCTCTCCTTTCAGTCCGTGCATTGTAAAGGCGATAAGGTCAATGGTGTCGAGCAGTTCCGTTTGGACATTCTCACCTGCCGCAATACGCTGTAATTCTTCAAGGATAAATGCCATCTGCGTTTTCAGCGCCTTATAAACTCTCGGATTTGGCTGAACCACTACCTCACGCCCCATACACTTGCGGTAACAGTACTCCTGCTTCGGCAGTCCTGAAAGAGCAACGGCTCTGTTGAGTTCTTCCTGTTCTTCGGGTGATACTCGAAATCCTACGGTAATACTGCGGAAACGGTTGTGGCGGTCTACATTTTTTGCTGACATATCATCACACCCCTTTATTCATAAAATCAAGTTTAACTGCCATTTCCTTTTGTTTTGATGGGAACAGATGAGCATAGCGGTAAGTGATTTCTATGCTTTCGTGTCCCACTCGGTCAGCAATGGCAACGGCGGAAAACCCCATATCAATTAGAAGCGATATATGGCTGTGTCTCAAATCGTGGATACGGATACGCTTTACCCCGGCTTCTTTTGCTCCTCTTTCCATCTCGTGGTGCAGATAGCTTTTTGTAACGGTAAAAACACGGTCTTTCTTTTTCAGCCCGTACTGCATACTGAAAAATTCCTGCATTTCGGTACAGAGAAAATCAGGCATTTGCACAGTACGGTTGCTTTTCTTTGTTTTCGGTGAGGTAATTACATCCTGACCTTTCAAACGCTGATAAGTCTTGCTGATTTTTACCGTTCCTTTTTCAAAATCAAAATCAGCAGGGGTAAGAGCAAGCAATTCTCCCTCACGGATACC
>ENA-ORLW01001313-ORLW01001313.1-human-gut-metagenome-genome-assembly--contig:-NODE-1313-length-28093-cov-3.373037_pt1 | contig 28093 bp, 28 predicted proteins | sample MGYA00243017_ERZ508829 | MGnify/ENA primary metagenome ERZ508829 (study PRJEB26277, sample SAMN04329776) | human gut metagenome | biome: human-associated habitat | host: Homo sapiens | place: USA...
GCTTTTTAAATTATTTTGGAAGAAAAAAGCAATAATTATTTTAACTACTATGGCATTTTTATTTGTAGGATACATTTATAATGCTTTTATAACTACACCAGAGTATAGAGCTGCAACTACTTTAATATTAGTAAAATCTGAAAGTGCGTCATCTGTTACACAAGCTGATGTTACATTAAATCAAAAGTTAGTGTATACATATAGTGAGCTTGTAAAAAGTGATACTGTATTAAATGAAGTAGTTAATAGAATACAGCTTAATAAATCTGTATCACAGTTAAGAAAAAATATAACAATAGAATCTGTAAAAAATACTGAAATTCTTAAAATATCAGTATTAGATTCGAATAAAGATGAAGCTGCAATTATAGCAAATAGTATAGCAGAAGTTTTCTCAGAACAAGTAAAAGAAATATATAATATGGAAAATATACGTGTTGTAGATAAAGCAGTAGCACCATCATCACCAAGTAATATTAACCCAGTAAAATATGCAGGAATATTTGCAATAGTTGGATTTGCTATATCAGTAGGTGTGATTTTAGTATTAAACTTATTTGATAGTACAGTAAAGAGTGATAAAGATATAGAAAAATCTTTAAATATAAAAACACTTGCTAGCTTTGCTAAAAACCAAAATGCTAGACCAGGAGTAATAGATTTAGATCCAAAATCTCAAATAGCAGAAGGATTTAAATCATTAAGAACTAACTTACAGTTCATGAAAGGCTCAGAGGGACTAAAAAGTGTATTAATTACGAGTTCATTGCCAGGAGAAGGAAAAAGTTGGGTCGCAACTAATTTGGCAATAACATTTGCTCGTGGTGGTTATAGAACAATATTAGTAGATGCAGATATGAGAAAAGGTGTACAACATAAGAAATTTAAACTAAAACAAGTTCCAGGACTTTCTGATTTCCTTAATAGTAGTATTGAAGATTATGAAGGAGAATTACCAAAATATATTCAGCCTACTGAGTTAGATAATTTATGCGTATTACCTTGTGGTAGTATTACATATGATTCTTCAGAATTATTATTATCTAATAGAATAATAAAAACAGTAGAAACTTTAAAAAAGAATTGTGATATTGTTATATTTGATGCAACACCTAGTAATTTAGTAACAGATGCTGTTGTTCTATCTAGATTAGTAGATACAAGTTTCATTGTTACAGAACATGAAAAAACACAAATAGATGATATAGCTAAAATAAAAACACAAATAGAAGATGTTGGTGGAAATGTTGCTGGTATTGTTATAAACAAAGTACAAGATGATAAAAATTCTAAAGGTAATTATTATTATATGAATGAAGATTATGTAAGAAAAAGAAAGACAAGAAATAGAAGATAAATATAAAAAAGATCTATCATGGATGTGGAGTGCACCCATGATAGATCTTTTTTAATACCACGTATATTGACAATATTCGACAAATAGATTATTATATGATGCAAACCAATATGGAGGAAAATAAAATGGGTGATGTAAAAACAAATGAAAAAAGAAAGTTTACAATATGTGGCTTTACTTTAACTAAAATTATGGCATATTTTATTATATATAGTATATTAGGATATATAGTTGAAACTTTATTTGGACTAGTTACAAAAGGAGTAATAGAAAGTAGGCAAAGTTTTTTATATGGTCCATTTTGTGCAATATATGGTATAGGAGCTGTAATTATGATTTTAGGATTACAACGTTTTAATAAAAATAATTACACTTTATTTTTTGGAGGATTTCTAATAGGTTCTATAGTAGAATATTTAATAAGTCTCATAGGAGAATTGATTTTTAATATAAAGTGGTGGGATTATTCTTCTATGGCATTTAATATAAATGGCAGAGTTTGTATTGCGTTCTCATTTTTTTGGGGAGTTTTAGCAATTTATTTAATGAGTCATTTACATCCTAAAATAGATAAGTTATTAGATAAAATTTTACCTAAAGTATTAAAAATAGTAGTAATAATAGGATTCGTATTTATGATTTTAGATTTCTTAGTAACTAGTTTTGCACTAAAGATGTTTTTCACAAGATTAGTAAAAAATTATAATTTAGAGCTTGCTAATATGGATAGTGTTATATTAGAATGTACAGAAATTTATGAAAACACTAATATAAGAGACTTTACAAATAAATATTTTTCAGACAAAAAAATCTTAAAAACATTTCCAAATATAAAATTAACATCAAAAGATGGAAGTATCATATATGTAAGTGATATTTTAAAAGATATAACACCATATTATTTTAGAGTATTTACACCAAGACATAGATAAATATAATATTTACAAAAAGTAATATATTGCCAAAAGGGACATGTCGCCAAAATGGATGGGGTATATTGGCAACATGTCCCTTTTGGGCAATATATCATTTTGTTCACATTTTAATATTGGTTCTTTTCTACAGCAAATATTACAATAATATTACAATATTTTTACAAAAAAACTTGTAAAAATTAAACATATTATGTATAATAGAATTATATTGTTAATTATGGAGGGAAAAATGGAAGAACTAGATTTAAAACAATTAGTTAATATTTTTTGGAACAAAAGATTACAAATTATATGTATAATAATAATTTTTTTACTTATAGGAACCATATATTCTTTTATGTTTGTTACTCCAAAGTATAAATCATATACATCATTAGTGCTTGCAAAATCAGATGGAATATCAGGTAATGTAGAAGAAAGTACAATAACTCAGACAGATATAACATTAAATCAAAAATTAGTTTCAACATATAGTGAATTAATTAAAAGCAAAAATGTATTACGTGAGGTAATTAAAAACTTAAATATAAATGAAGATGAAGAAAGATTAAAAAGCAATATTACAGTAAGTGCTGTAAAAGATACAGAACTTATTCAAATAACAGTTACTAATTATTATCCAGATAGAGCAAGAGATATAGCAAATGAAATAGCAAAAGTTTTTACTAAAAAAGTAGGAGAAATTTATCATATTAACAATGTTTACATTGTAGATGAAGCAGAAAGTTCATATGTTCCATACAATATAAATCATATTAAAGATATACTTATATTTATCGTCATTGGATTGGTAATCTCAATTGTTTATGTATTGGTAGTAAATTTATTAGACACAACAATAAAAACGGCAGAAGATGTAGAAAAAGAGATAGATGTTACTGTCTTAGCATCTATTCCAGTGTTAAAAGATGATACAAGAAAAATGAAGGGAGGAATTATATAATGAAAAATGAATTAATAACGTTTACATCTCCTAAATCATCTGTATCTGAAGTGATTAGAACTTTAAGAACTAATATGCAATTTATTAATATTAGTAATAAATTAAAATCAATTTTGGTAACAAGTACAGTTCCTGGGGAAGGTAAGAGTTGGGTAGCAGCTAATTTAGCAATTACTTTTGCACAAGCAGGTAAAAAAGTTATTTTAGTAGATGCAGACATGAGAAAAAGTAGACAACATGAAATATTTGAATTATCAAACGAAAATGGGCTATCTAATTATTTGATTTCAGCAGTAGGAGAAAATAAAATTAATTTAGATGATTATATTAAACAAACTCTAGTAGAAAATTTATATCTTATGACTGCTGGAATAGTTCCACCAAATCCATCAGAACTATTGACAAGTCAGAAGATGTCTGATTTAATAAAAGCGTTAGAGAAAAGTGCTGATGTTGTTATATTTGATGGTACACCAAGTACTATTGTTACAGATGCACTTATATTATCTAGAAATATTGGATCTACTTTAATTGTTACATCTCATAAGCAAACTAAAATGGAAGATTTAAAACAGATAAAGAAAAATATAGAGAATGTAGGTGGAAAAATAGCAGGTGTAGTAGTAAATAAAATACCACGTTCGCAAAAAGTATACGGTGGTGGTTATTATTATGAAAATTCTATTACAGTAGACAACAAGAAAAATTGGTTAGAAAATATAGTTAAGTCTATACATAAAACAGATAAAGAACAAGATGAAGTAAAAATAAAAAAAGAAGTAGATAAGTTAAAAGTAGTGCCAAAAAAAGAAAAGGTAAAGTCAGAAAAACCAAAAAATGCAAAAAGAAAAAAAGAAGAAGTAGAGACAAGTAAGAAAGATGAAGAAGATATAGATATTAATCTAGTATTAAAACAATTAACAAGATACTTATCAGAAGATAAAAAATAAAAATTTGGAGAGGAAAAATAAATGATTGATATACATTGCCATTTATTAAATGGAGTAGATGATGGAGCAGATGATTTAGAAAGTTCATTAAGTGCTCTAAAGTTAGCAGAAGAAGTAGGTTTTACAGATATAATATTAACACCACATTATATAAAAGATTATTATGATAATAGTATAGAAAATACAAAAGACAAAATAAAAGAATTAAAAGCAGAAGTTTTCAAGAATAACATTTTAATAAATTTATATCAAGGAAATGAAATATATATATGTGATGATATATGTGATTTACTATTAGCAGGTGTGCCATCAACACTTGCTAGTAGTAAATATGTTCTATTCGAGTTACCATTAAATAATAAATTATTTAATGTAACAGATACAATAAGAAAATTAAAACAAAATGGTTATAGACCTATTTTAGCACATCCAGAAAGATATTTATATATACAAGAAAATCCAAATGAACTTATGGAATATATACGTGCAGGAGTATTACTGCAATCAAACCTTCGGAAGCATTATAGGTCGCTATGGAAAAGATGCTGAAAAAACACTTGGAAAATTATTAGAAAATAATATGGTTCATTTATTAGCCTCAGATACACATAAAAGAGGATTTGTATATGAAGAAATGTCATTTATTTTAAAAGAACTTAATAAATATACTAGTAAGGAAACAATAAAAAGATTGACTATTACAAATCCGAAATGTATAATACAAGATGAAGAATTTCAAATACCAGTACCAACAGAAGTAAAAACAAGGAAATTTTTCTTCTTTAAGTAGCTAAAAACAGGAGGTTAAAAAATGAGAAAATATTTTGGAACAGATGGAATTAGGAGAATAGCAAATACAGAACTATCTCCAGAATTAGTATATAGAGTAGCAAAAGCTGGTGCGTATGTATTATCTAAGCATACAGACCATACACCTACAATATTAATAGGCAGAGATACTAGAATCTCTGGCTCTTTAATTGAAAGTGCAATGGTAGCCGGCTTTTTAAGTTATGGTGCAAATGTGAAAATATTAGGAGTAATGCCAACACCAGCAGTTGCATATTTAACAAGAAGATTTAAAGCAGATGCAAGTGTTGTTATATCTGCATCACATAATACTTACGAATTTAATGGAGTAAAATACTTTAGTAATAAAGGAATGAAGATTTCGGACGAATTAGAAGAAGAAATAGAAGAAGTAATGGATTCTGGAAAGATAGACGGATTAACAGCTGTTAACGATAAAATAGGTGTATCAGAAATTAGAACAGATTTATTAGATGAGTATGTATATTTCTTTAGAAAGAATTTTGAAGAAGAATTAGAAAATTTAAATAAAGAAGACTTCGTTATAGCAGTAGATACAGCAAATGGTGCTACATCTGTAGTTGCAGAAAAAGTTTTAAAAAAGTTAGGAATAAAGCATCACATTATAAATAATAATCCAGATGGAATAAATATTAATCATAATTGTGGATCTACACATCTAGAAGGATTAAAAAAATTTGTAATAGATAATAAATGTTCTTTAGGTGTAGCATATGATGGTGATGGTGATAGATGTTTATTAGTAGATGAAAATGGAAATGAAATAGATGGAGATAAAATTTTAGCAGTTATTTCAAATTATTTAAAGAAAAAAGGAAAATTAAAAAATGATGCAGTAGTAGCAACAGTAATGAGTAATTTAGGATTAAATAAATATGCAGAAAATAATGGCTTAAAACTAGTTCAAACAAAAGTTGGAGATAGATATGTTTTAGAAGAAATGATGAAAAATGGATATAACTTAGGTGGAGAACAATCAGGACACGTTATTTTACTAGACTATAATCCAACAGGAGATGGAATTTTAACATCTCTAATGTTTATTCAAACTCTGCTTGAGTCAAATAAAAAAGCATCTGAACTATGTAACATTATAAAATTATATCCACAAGTTTTAGTAAATGCCAAAGTAAATAATGATAAAAAATATGATTTTGACAAAGATACAGAAATAAAAGAAGAAATAAAAAAATTAGAAGAAGAATTCTCTGGAAATGGAAGAGTATTAATTAGAACTTCTGGAACAGAGCCATTAGTTAGAGTAATGATTGAAGGAGAAAATCAAGAATATATTAAAAAAAGAGCAGAATCTTTAGCTAAATTAATTGAAGAAAAATTAAAATAAATGCCCCAGTAGGGACGGAGAATTTTGATCTTGGACAAAGGGACGGTTCTCTTGTCCAAGAAAAGGAGGATTTTTATGGAAAAAAAGACTTTTTATATAACAACACCAATTTATTATCCAAGTGGAAAATTTCATATTGGAACTGCATATGCAACAACATTAACAGATTGTATAAGAAGATATAAAAAACTAAGAGGTTTTGATACATATATGTTAACAGGATTAGACGAGCATGGTCAAAAAATACAAAATGTTGCAGAAAAAAGAGGAATCTCGCCACAAGAACATGTAGACGAAATAGCTAAAAAAGCAAAAGAATTATGGGACTTAATGGATATTGGCTATAATGATTTTATAAGAACGACAGAAACAAGACATATAAAAGTAGTACAAAAAATAGTAGAAATATTTTTGAAAAATGGGGATATTTATAAAGGAACATACGAAGGCTTATATTGTATGCCATGTGAAAACTACTTTACAGAAACTCAAGTTATAGATGGTAAATGTCCTGATTGTGGTAGAGAAGTAAAGAAAATGCAAGAAGAGAGTTATTTTTTTAATATGAAAAAATACCAAGATTGGTTAGTAAAATTTTACGAAGAAAATCCACATTTTATTGAGCCAGAATCAAGAAAAAATGAGATTTTTAATAATTTTATAAATCCAGGGTTAGAAGATTTGTGCATAAGTCGTGCTACATTTGATTGGGGAATACAGATGCCAAATGACCCAAAACATGTTTTATATGTATGGCTAGATGCACTTACAAACTATATTACAGCTTTAGGCTATTTATCTGATGACGATTCTTTATTTAAAAAATACTGGCCAGCAGATTTACATATTGTTGGAAAGGAGATTATAAGATTTCATGGGATTTATTGGCCAATATTTTTACATGCTTTAGGATTAGAATTACCAAAACAAATATATGCACATAGTTGGATTGTAATGAAAGATGGAAAAATGTCTAAATCTGTAGGAAATGCAATATATCCAGAAACATTAATAGAAAGGTATGGATTAGATGCGACAAAATACTATTTATTAAGACTAATGCCTTTCGGACAAGATGCTATGTTTACACCAGAAGGATTTGTAGATAGATTTAACTTTGATTTATGTAATGACTTAGGAAATTTATTAAATCGTACAATTGGAATGATGAACAAATACTTTGATGGAATAGTTCCAACATATGGAGATGTAAGAACAGATTTTGATGATGAATTAGAACATTTTGTATCTGAAAAAATAAAGTGCTATGAAGAAAATATGGATATATATCATATTAGTAATGCTATTTCAGAAATCTGGAATATAATTTCAAGAACAAATAAATATATTGATGAAACAGCACCATGGATACTTGCAAAAGAAGAAAATAAAGAAAAATTGGAATCTGTTATGTATCATTTGGTACAAAATTTAAGGATAATAGCTATTTTAATTAAACCTTTCATGCAAGAAACATCAAACAAAATGTTTAATCAGTTAGGAATAAAAGATGAGGGATTTATGACTTGGGAAAGTTTAGAAAATTATCAAGACTTACCAAGTAATATGAAAGTTATAGAAAAAGGTGAACCATTATTTATGAGACTAGATAGAGACGAAGAAATAGAATATATAAGAAACGAAATGAAAAAATAAAGTAGAAAAACAAAGTGAATTTAAACAATAAATGATAAAATAGATAAAGAAAGGAGAGTACAATATATTTAAAAAATTGTACTATTAAGAAATATGGGAAAATTATTTGTTATTGATGGAACAGATGGAAGCGGAAAACAAACTCAACTTAAAAGATTGCAAGAAAGATTAACAGAAGAGGGAATTAATTATAAAACGGTAAGTTTTCCGAATTATGATAGTCCATCATCTTCACTTGTAAAAATGTATTTGTCTGGTGAATTTGGAGAAGATGCAAAACAAATAAGTCCATATATTGCTTCTAGTTTTTACGCAGTAGATAGGTATGCTACATATAAAAAGGATTTTGAAAAATATTATAATGAAGGTGGAATCATATTAGCAGATAGATATACAACTGCTAATATGATACATCAAGCTGGTAAAATACAAAATAAAGAAGAAAGAAAAAAACTTTTAGATTGGATATGGGATTTAGAGTTTAATATGTATGGATTACCAGTACCAACATAAGTTTTTTTATTAAAAATGCCTCCGGAAGGAAGTTTAGAATTAATGAAAGATAGAGAAAATAAATTTACTCATGAATCTAAAAAGGATATTCATGAAAGAGATAAAAATCATATTATTGATGCTTTTAATGTGGCATGTGATGTAGCAAAAGACTACAATTGGTATACTATTGAATGTGTTAAAGAAGGTAAGATAAGAACAATAGAAGATATCCATGAAGAGATATTTAAAGAAATAAAGAAAAAATTATAATTATAAATCTTTTCCTTTTTACGCAATCACTATTCCCCCTTTATAAAATCATTTTTTAATTTTATTAAAAAGAATAATAAAGAATAATTTTGTATTTTTTGGAAAAAATATTTAATAAAATATTAAATTATGATATAATGCAATATACAGTATTTTTATTGGAGGGAGAATAGTTATGATAGAAAAAAGAAAAGTAATATTAGTAGGAACAGGATTTGTAGGAATGAGTATGGCATATTCATTATTAAACCAAGGAGGAATTAATGAACTTGTATTAATAGATGTATTAAAGGAAAAAGCAGTAGGAGAAGCAATGGATTTAGCACATGGTATCCCTTGTGCTCCATCAAGAATAGATATAAAAGCTGGAGATTATGATGAATGCAAGGATGCAGATATAGTAGTAATTACAGCAGGTTTAGCACAAAAACCAGGACAAACTAGATTAGATTTAGCAAAAACAAATGCTAAAATTATGAAAGAAATTACTGAAAATGTTGTTAAAAGTGGGTTTGATGGAATTTTTGTAATAGCAAGTAATCCAGTAGATTTAATGACATATGTCGTACAAAAAGTATCAGGATTTCCTACTAGCAAAGTAATTGGTTCTGGAACTGTTTTAGATACAGCGAGACTTAGATATTTATTAGGAGAGCATCTAGAAGTTTGTAGTAAAAATGTACATGCATATATTATGGGAGAACATGGAGATTCTTCATTTGTGCCTTGGTCACATAGTTATGTAGGATGTAAAAGTTTAACACATATATTAGAACAAAGAAATGAAGATATAAGCATTTTAGATAAAATTTATACAGATGTTAGAGAGGCAGCATATGAAATTATTAATAGAAAAAAAGCAACATATTATGGAATAGGACTAGGATTAACCAAAATAATAAAGGCTATTTTAAATAACGAAAATGAAATTTTAACGGTATCGACTTATTTAGATGGTGAGTATAATCAAAAAGGAATATATATAGGAGTACCTGCGATTATTAATCATAAAGGTGTAAAAGAAATACTACAGTTAAATTTAGAAGATAATGAAAAAGAAAAATTAGATAATAGCTGTAATATTTTAAGAAATATGCTAAAAGATATTGAAAAAGAAATTTAAGAGATTGAACTTTAACAAAAGGCAGAAAATATTCTGCCTTTTTATTTGGATTTTAATAGATTTAAGTAAAAATATGTGGTATAATTGCAAAAGATAAAGGAAGGATAAAAATATGTTAAGAGAATTTAGAGAATCTGATATTGATAAAATAATGAAAATTTGGAGAGATGGAAACTTTAAAGCACATAATTTTATACCAAATAAATATTGGTCAGATAACTATATAAAAGTTCAAAATGAATATTTAAGAAAATCAGACACATGGGTATATACAGAAAATGAAGAGTTGCAAGCATTTATTAGTATAATGCAAGATGGTTACATAGGAGCCCTTTTTGTAATTCCAGAAATACAAAGAGAAGGTATAGGAACAATGTTAATAAATCATTGTAAAAATTTATATGAAAGATTATATTTAAATGTTTATGAAAAAAATGTTGGAGCAACAATGTTTTATAAAGCTATGGGATTTAAAAAAATAAAAGTACAAATAGATGAAGCAACTCAAGAAAAAGAATACATAATGGAATGGAGTAAAAGCGATAAAGATAAGGTTAGTGTTGTATATTTTGATAATAGTTTTAATGAAGAATTAGTTAAAAAGTATTCAAATGATGATATATTAGAATTAAATTGTATGGAAATATATTTGGAAAACAAAGTAAAAAACATAAATACCATCGATGTTAGACCATTATTAACAAAATCACCATCAGGAATGATGGTAAAAGATCATATTGCACTAATTGCAGCTTTTAGCAAAGCTTTTAGAAATAAAAAAGCAGTGCTTTATATAAACAATAGCAATAATTATGATATGTTAGAACTTTTACTAAAAGATTTTATAAAAGTTAAGAAAATAAATTTATTAGTAGTACTGCAAAAGCCATTTTTAATAGAAGGAAATAAGAAAATAAAGCAATCTGAAATATTAGAAAAAAAGTATAATATGTTTCCAATATATAAATGTAATTATGATCAAAAAGGTGAAAAATTATCTTTTAAAGATGCCTTTTATAAAAGAGATGAAGAATGTCTAAAAGAAATTAAAGAAATTTGTAAAAATTCGAAAAATAGGATTGGTTTTTAAAATTATGTATTATGTTTATATTTTAAGATGTATGGATAATTCTTTATATACAGGTATCACAACAGATTTAGAACGTAGAATGAAGGAACATTTTGAAAAAACAGATAAATGTGCTAAATATACTCGTTACCATTGTGCGTATAAGTTAGAAATTGCTTGGCAAACAGATACTAAAGCTTTGGCTTCTAAATTAGAATATCATATAAAGAAGGATTTGAGTAAATTTCAGAAGGAAAAATTATTGGAAAATCCAGAAAATATGGAGATTTTTCTGGGGGAAAAAATAGATTGTGAAAAATTTAAAGTGGACAAAGGGACGGTTCTCTTGTCCATCTTTCCAGAAAAATATGATTGATTATACTATAATGAATTAAATGAAAAATGGACGAAAGAACCGTCCCTTTGTCCAGATTTTGGAGGAATTAGTGTGAAAAAAGAAGAAATACTAAATCAAATGGAATATATAGAAAAAGTAAATAAAATAAATTCAGGCAAAGTGCTTAATTATTACATATTAACAATGGGATGTCAGTTAAATGAAAATGACTCTGAAAAGCTTTGCGGAATGATAGAAAATATGGGATATTCTAAAACAGAAGATTTAAATGAGGCAGACCTTGTTCTTTTTAATACATGTTGTGTTAGAGAAAATGCAGAAGATAAGCTTTTTGGCAAATTAGGAGAAGTAAAAAAGGTTAAAGAAAAAAGAGGAACAATTATTGCAATTGGTGGTTGTATGATGCAAGAAAAGCATATACAAGAAAAACTAAAAAAGAGTTATCCGTTTTTTGATATTATTTTTGGAACTCATACTCTCCATAAATTTCCGGAAGATGTGTATAGAGTAATGCAAAATGAAAAGCAAATTCAGGATATTTTAGATATAGATGGAGAAGTAATAGAAGGACTTCCTATAAAGAGGAATGATAATATAAAAGCATCTGTTACCATTATGAATGGATGTAATAATTTTTGTAGTTACTGTATAGTTCCATATGTTCGTGGTAGAGAAAGAAGTAGAAACCCTGAAGATATTATAAATGAAATAGAAGATTTAGCAAAAGAGGGTTATAAAGAAATAACCCTTCTAGGGCAAAATGTAAATTCATATAAAGGAAATGGAAACTTGAGTATATGTAAGTTTTCAGAATTATTAAGAGCAGTAAATAAAATAAAAGGAATAGAAAGAATTAGATTTGTTTCACCACATCCAAAAGATTTTACAGATGATGTGATAGAAGCAATAGCAGACTGTAACAAAGTTTGCAAAATTATACATTTGCCACTTCAATCTGGAAGCACCGAAGTTTTAAAAGTGATGAATAGAAAATATACAAAAGAACAATACTTAGAATTGGTAGAAAAAATGCAAAAGAAAATACCAAATCTAAAACTATCAACAGATATTATTGTAGGTTTTCCAGGTGAGACAGAAGAAAATTTTGAAGACACTTTAGATGTTGTAAAAAGAGTTTGCTTTGAACAAGTATTTATGTTTATATATTCGAGAAGAGTAGGAACTACAGCAGACAAAATGGAAAATCAAATTCCAGAAGAAATTAAGCATAAAAGGTTTGATAGATTAAAAGCATTAGTTGAAAGCCAAATTGAAGAAAATAATAAAAAATATGTTGGAACAGTTCAAAAAGTGTTATTAGAAGGAAAAAGTAAGACAAATGATAAATTATTAACAGGAAGAACAGATACAAATAAAGTAGTTAATCTTGAAGGTGATAAGCGCCTAATTGGAAATGTAGTAGATGTATGTATTGTATCTGAGCATATGTGGTATTTGAAAGGAGAAATTGTGTAAAATGAGTAAGATAACTATAGAACAAATTGAAGAATCTGTTAGAAGATTACTAAATGGTGAGACTACAAAAAGACAATTAATAAAAGAATTAGACACATCAATGAGAACTTTAAATAATGAGATAACTAAATTGTCATTATATAATGCAGAGTTATATAAAAAATATGTAGATAAGTTTCCATATAAACCAAAAGAAATTGTAGTCGATATAGAGACATTAGCAGTTAGGGTTATTACAAACGGATTACAAGAAACAAGCAAACAAACAGGCATTTCTGTTAGAACTATTTCAAGAAAAGTTAAGACTTTAGAAAAAACAAATCCAGAATTATATAGCTTATATGCAAATAGAAGTAAACCAATGACAGATGAAGAAAGAGTAAAATTTAATGCTAGAGTCAGCGAGTTTTATTCAACAAAGCCTATTACAAGAAATGAAATTGATGATAAAGAAAGAGAATTAACAACTATTTTACAAGATTTTGAAGAAAAAGTTCAAAGTGGTATGTCAAAAGCACAGGCAGCAAGAGAATTGGGATTTGATGGTTATCCAACAATTTACAAGAAATATAAAGAGTTAGATAGATTAAGAGTAGAAAAAGAAACAAGAGAAACAGATAAACCAGTAGAAAAAACACGGAAAAGATTCTGAATGTTCAGCAGATAAAAAGAAATCTTTTCGTGATAGATTATATTATAAAAAAGAAGAAGAGAAAGTATTACCAATAAGAACTAATGATGATGTTGATAATGATAAAAAAGATTTTACAATAGAGGAAAGAGATGAGGTATAAATATGGCAGAATATTCACCAATGATGCAACATTATTTAGATACAAAAAATAAATATAAAGATTGCATTTTGTTTTATCGTTTAGGCGATTTTTATGAAATGTTTTTTGAAGATGCAATTACAACATCAAGAGAACTAGAGCTTACTTTAACAGGAAAAGATTGCGGTAAGGAAGAAAGAGCTCCAATGTGTGGAATTCCATTTCATGCAGCAGAAAATTACATTGCAAAACTTATAGCAAAAGGTTATAAAGTAGCTATATGTGAACAATTAGAAGACCCAAAACAAGCAAAAGGAATAGTAAAAAGAGATGTTATAAGAGTTGTAACACCAGGAACTGTAATGGAATCTAATTTACTAGAAGAAAAGAAAAATAACTATATAATGTCTATATTTAAAACTGGTATATTTTTTGGAATAGCAGTTTGCGATATATCTACAGGAGATTTTTATGGAGCAGAAATTAAAAGTACTAATAATTTTGCAAAATTATTAGACGAAATTTCAAGATATTCACCTGCAGAAATTGTTGTAAATGAAATGATGTATTCTTCAACAGATGAAATTAACAAAATAAAAGAAAGATTTGATGTTTATATTTCTAGAGAAAATGAAAATTATTTTTCAGATGACATACAAAATTTAAAAATGGAGTATACAATTTTAGATGATAATGGATCTAAGTTAGAAAACATAAAAGACAATTTATCCGTATTACCTATAAATGCTTTACTTACATATTTAAAAGAGACACAAAAAACAAAACTTGACCATATAAATAAAATTATTATTTATAGAACTACAAAATATATGGCATTAGACATAAATGCAAGGAGAAATCTAGAATTAACAGAAAAAATGAGAGATAAATCTAAAAAAGGAACTCTTCTTTGGGTATTAGATAAAACATCAACATCTATGGGAGGGAGACTTTTAAGAAGATGGATTAATGATCCTTTAATAGATGTAGACGAAATAAATTTAAGATTAGAAGCAGTAAAAGAATTAAAAGAAGACATTATCTTAAGAGGTGATGTTATAGAAAGCTTAAAAAAAGTATATGATATAGAAAGATTAGCAGCTAAAATAGCTTATGGAAGTGCTAATGGAAGAGATTTAATCTCTTTAAAAAATTCTGCAAAACAGTTGCCACAAGTAAAAAGTATTTTAAGTAAAACAAATTCGAAACTTTTAAGAGATTTGCAAGAAGAATTAGATACTTTAGAAGATATCTATGAACTTATAGATAAAGCAATTGTTGATGAGCCACCAATTTCAGTAAAAGAAGGAGATTTAATAAAATTAGGATATAGTGAAGAGATAGATAAATTAAAAACAGCTACAACCGAAGGAAAAAACTGGATTATAGCACTAGAGGCTGAGGAAAGAGAAAAAACAGGAATAAAAGGTTTAAAAGTAGGATTTAATAAGGTATTCCGGATATTTTATAGAAGTAACAAAATCAAATTTATCTCGGGGTACCAGATAGATTTATAAGAAAGCAAACTTTAGCAAATTGTGAAAGATATATAACAGAAGAGCTTAAAAACTTAGAAAATCAAATACTTGGATCAGAAGAAAAGGTAGTGCAGTTAGAGTATAATGCATTTACTAGAATAAGAGAAACAATAGAAAATCAGATACAAAGACTTCAAAAGTCTGCAGTAGCTATATCTACACTTGATGTATTATGCTCTTTCGCGACAGTAGCAGAAGACTTTAATTATAGTATGCCAATAGTAGATGAAGGTGGAATAGTAGATATAAAAGATGGTCGTCATCCTGTTATAGAAAAAATGTTACCAACAGGAAGCTTTGTACGGAAATGATACATATTTAGATAAAGATGAAAATCGTTTAGCAATTATAACAGGTCCTAATATGGCTGGTAAATCTACATATATGAGACAAGTAGCGTTAATAGTACTAATGGCACAAATTGGAAGCTTTGTACCAGCAGAATATGCTAGAATAGGTGTTGTAGATAAAATCTTTACAAGAGTTGGTGCATCAGATGATTTAAGTATGGGGCAAAGTACTTTTATGGTAGAAATGATGGAAGTTGCATCAATTTTAAAAGAAGCAACTAAAAATAGTCTAGTTATTTTAGACGAAATAGGAAGAGGAACTTCTACATATGATGGACTTTCAATTGCTTGGGCAGTAGCAGAATATATAGCAGATAAAGAAAAATGTGGGGCAAAGACATTGTTTGCAACACATTACCATGAACTAACAGAATTAGAAGATACATTAGAAGGTGTAAAAAATTATTCTATTGCTGTAAAAGAAAAAGGTGAAGATATCATTTTTTTAAGAAAAATCGTAAAAGGTGGAACAGACGAAAGTTATGGTGTTCATGTAGCACGTCTTGCTGGAGTTCCACAAAATGTAACTAAAAGAGCAAATGAAATATTAAGAAGTTTAGAAAGAAAGAGTATAATGAGTCAAAAAGCTCAAGAAAAAGAAAGCAAAAAGGTAGTATCTGGTCAATTTGATATGTTTAATTATAAAATAGCTGAAATTGCTCACGAAATAGATAAAATTGATTTGAATCGGGTTAACACCAATAGAAGCTTTAAATACATTAATGAAAATTAAAGAGAAGATGAGTTAAAAATTCTTGACTTGATGATATTAAAATAAACATAATATAATAAAATGCGGATGGGACAATAAATAAAATTGAAGATAATGTAGAAAAAATGAAATTAGAGATGTTTAATGAACCGGGAAATTTATTTTATAGATTTCCCGGTTTCATTTATAAATTATTCTTCATACAAATCTTCTATATAAACATCTTTTTCTTCATCATGATCTATAAATCCTACTTTAGCAACATTATTATCTACTTCCTGAATCCAAACAGGACGCTCATTGTAATATACATCATGTAATTCTTTATTTCTTAAAATCTCAATAATTCTTTCACTATTCATATAATATACCTCCAATAATTATCATATTAATAAATAGTATATACAAGCTAAAGGAAAAATATGTAACATTTTTATATGATGCATAACTTTTAAACTTAGTACTATTCTACTATAGAAAGAATTAAATAATCTTGACTAAAGATAAATAAAGTTATAAAATAGCTATCAAGACAAATGAGGAGGAAAGCTTTATGCAAATTATATATGAAGAACATATAATCGATGTAAAAAAAGGAACAAAAGTAATAGATTTATTAAAAGATGAAATAGCAAAATCAAAAAATAAAGTGATAGCTTGCCGTTTTAACAATGAAGTTAAATCACTTGATTATGAAATAAATTCAGATGGAAAGATAGAATTAATAGACCTTACAAATAGAGATGGAATGAGAATTTATAGGAGAGGTTTAATTTATGTAATAGGAAAAGCTTTTTATGAAACTTATCCAGATGCACTTCTTACTATTAATTTTCAATTATCAAATAGCATACTTTGTGAAGTAGCAAACATGCAAGTTACAAAAGAGATGATAGACAAAGTAGATAAAAAAGTAAAAGAAATTATAAAAAGAGATGCTCCTATTACAAAAGTAGCAATGACAATTGAAGAGGCAGAAGATTTTTATCGAAAGAACAATACTTTAAAAGGTAGATTACAATTAGATGTAAAAAATAAAAAAGAAATTATGCTATACTATTGTGAAGATTACTATAATTATTTTTATGGAGTTATGCCAATATCTACTGGAATTGTTGATATATACGAAATTCAAGAATATGATGGTAGATTTTTAGTACGTTATCCAAGTAGAAATGCACCAGATAGATTACCAGAATTTAGGGAAAATAAAAAATTACTAGCAACACTCGATGATTATGAAGATGTTCATAAAACTTTGAATGTACATACATTATACAAATTAAATACAATTGTAAAAGAAAATAAAATAAAAGATTATATTTTATTAGATGAGGCTCTTCATGAGAAAAAAATGGCACAAATAGCAGATGATATTGTTAAAAGAGAAAAAGTAAAGCTTATATTAATTGCAGGACCATCATCTTCAGGTAAAACAACCTTTGCTAAAAGATTAGGACTCCAATTAAGGTTAAATGGATTAAAACCTGTTACAATATCTGTAGACAATTATTTTGTAGAAAGAAAAGATAATCCAAAAGATGAATTTGGAAATTATGATTTTGAATGTCTTGAAGCAATTGACATTAATTTATTTAATAATCATATACTTAGATTATTAAGAGGAGAAGAAATTGAAGTTCCAACATTTGATTTTGAACATGGAACAAAGGTGTATAAAGGAAATACAATGAAATTAAATGATGACCAGATTTTAGTAATAGAAGGCATCCATTGTCTAAATGATAAACTTACTCCATTAATACCAAAAGAACAAAAATATAAAGTATATATTAGTGCTTTGACAGTTTTGAACATTGATTATTACAATAGAATTTCTACTACAGATACAAGATTAATAAGAAGAATTGTAAGAGATAATCAGTTTAGAAGTTATTCAGCACTTCATACTCTAAAAATGTGGAATTCTGTAAATCGTGGTGAAGAAAGAAATATTTTCCCATATCAAGAAGAAGCAGATAGTATGTTTAATTCTTCTTTAATATATGAACTTGCAGTTTTAAAGGATTATGCTATGCCATTACTAGAAGAAATAGATAATTCGCATCCAGAATTTTCAGAAGCTAAAAGGTTATATAGAATGCTTGGATATTTTGAATCAATACCAGGTGAATATGTACCAATAAATTCTTTGCTTAGAGAATTTATTGGTGGAAGTATTTTTGAAGATTGAAAGGAAAAGAAAATGTTAAGTAATTTTACAAAAATTGATGAAGAATTTATATGTGAAAATTGTGGTAAACATGTTTCAAAATTAGGATATACATGCAGAAATCACTGTCCATATTGTTTGCATTCTAAACATGTAGATGTAAATCCAGGAGATAGAGCAGAAGTTTGTCATGGAATGCTAGAACCAATAGGGCTAGAAATAGATTCTAAAAAAGGCTATGTAATTGTTTTCAAATGTAAAAAATGTGGTAAGATTAGAAAAAATAAAGCAGCAAAAGATGATGATATGGATTTAATAATAAAACTTAGTGCAAAACATTAGCGATAAATTGTTAATATTTACAATGTTTTTATTAAAGAGATAATATTACCGCCTCACAAAGGTTACTATATTTATAAATTTAAACCAATCTTGAAGCGTGGTGGGTGAGTGCTAGTAATTACTTTTATACCACGCAGTTTATGTAGAAAAATAAGATAGTGCATGCCATCGGCGATTGGTTTAAATTTATAAATATAGTAACCTTTGTGAGGCTAGTATGTGCTATTAAATTAGATTGGATAGTAATAAATTTTTTTGAAATCTACATAAATTTGTTAATGTATCTCTGTATAAACTGGAAAATAATGGGGATAATAAAATAAAAAGAGGTGAATACATATGCAAGGAGAAAGTATAGAAGTGGAAAAAAGAATTATAAAAATTCCTAAATATACATTAGGAGAAGAATTGATTAGTGCAATATCACATGGAATTGGCGCTGGACTTGGAATTGCTGCACTTGTTCTTTGCACAGTAAAATCTGCGATTCATCATAATCCATATGCAGTTGTAAGTTCATGTTTATATGGAAGTACTTTAATTATTTTGTATTTAATTTCGACTTTATATCATAGTTTTAAACCAAATATTGGAGCCAAAAGGGTATTTAGAATATTTGACCACTGTAGTATATTTTTGCTTATATTTGGAACATATACACCATTTACACTAGTGACACTAAATGGAACAATAGGTTGGGTCATTTTTTCTATTATATTAGCTACAACAATAATTGGCATAGTGTTGAATTCTCTTAATTTAGAAAAATATAAAAAAATATCAATGGCTTGTTATATTATTATGGGATGGATGATTATATTTGCATTTAAGCCAATGTGTGAAGCATTAAACATAAATGGAATAATTTTATTAGTAATAGGTGGTATTGTATATACTATTGGTGCTATAGTATATGGAATAGGTAAAAAAGTGAAATATATGCATTCTTTATGGCACTTCTTTGTATTAGCTGGTAGTATATTACATTTTTTGTGTATTTATTTATATGTTATATAGAATGTTATAAATCACAGATTGTTTTTGAGGTGAGTAACAATGTTACCGCCTACCAATAGTAATATATTTATAAATTTAAACTAATCTTGAAGCGTGTTAGTGATTGCTATTAATAAGTTTTATACCACGCAGAGATTTAAAGAGGAATTGACTAGGTGCGTACCATCGGCGATTAGCTTAAATTTATAAATATATTACTATTGCTAGGCTAGTATGTACTTTTAAGTAAGTAACGATATGTTGCTACTAGTCAGTTTTAATAATAAATAGAAAAAATGGAAAAAAGTTGTTGCAAAACAAAGATAGTAGTGATAAAATGAAAATACATTTAAAAGGGAGTAGCTTAAAAAGTGCTAATCAACAATCTCGAATTATTATCTGGTTAGTAACCTTATAAACTAAGGAAGCAAGACTTTTAAAGAAAGTATTATATGGAGTAAGAAATATAATAAGTTCTTTAAGAGTCTTATTTTTATATAATAGAAAGGATGAGAAAAATATTGGAAAAAAATTGGTTTAGTAAAAGTGTAGAAGAAGTAAAAAACGAACTAACGACAGATTTAGAAAAAGGGCTTACAGATGAAGAGGTAATAAGACAAAGAGAAAAATATGGAACAAATGAATTAAAAGCTCAAAAAAAGAAAAGTTTATTTATAAAATTTTTAGAACAATTTAAAGATTTTATGATAATTGTCCTAATTATAGCAGCAATTGTATCTGGAGTTGTTGGTTATATGGAAGGAGAAGGAATTACAGATTCCATAATAATTTTAATTGTAGTTATAGTTAATGCAATTATAGGTGTAGCACAAGAAGCAAAAGCAGAAAAATCGTTAGAAGCACTTCAAAAATTAAGTAGTCATTCAGCAAAAGTTATGAGAAATGGCACTTTAGTAGTTGTACCTTCTAAAGAATTAGTACCAGGAGATATTGTAATATTAGATACAGGGGATTTTGTTCCAGCAGATTTAAGAATCATAGAATCAGCTAACTTAAAATCACAAGAATCATCATTAACAGGTGAATCTGTACCAGTAGAAAAAAATCAAGAAGTAATAAAAGATGAAAAAGTTGGAATTGGAGATAGAGTTAATATGCTATTTTCTTCAAGCCTTATTACTTATGGTAGAGGAAAAGGAATAGTTGTAGAAACTGGTATGAATACAGAAGTTGGTAAAATTGCAGGAATTATTAATGATACTGTAAAATCCGAGACTCCTCTTCAAACTAAATTAAATAAATTAGGTAAAACATTAGGAATAGTAGCACTTGTAATTTGTGCAGTTATTTTTGGAATAGGTTTACTTTATGGAAAAGAGCCAATAGATATGTTTATGACAGCTGTTAGTTTAGCAGTTGCAGCAATTCCAGAGGGGCTCGCTGCTGTTTCTACAATAGTTCTTGCAATTGGTGTACAAAGAATGGTTAAAAAACATGCTATTGTTAAAAAGCTTCCAGCAGTAGAAACTTTGGGTAGTAGCACAGTAATTTGTTCAGATAAAACAGGAACATTAACACAAAATAAAATGACTGTAAAGAAAGTATTTTATGATGGAAAATTAGTTAATATAGAAGATATAAAACAAGAAGAAATAAAAGACGACTTAGAAAAACTTGTATATGTTAGTATGTTATGTAATGACACAAAAGTTGGAAAAGATAACGAATTAACAGGAGATCCAACAGAAACAGCTTTGGTAGATATGGGATTTGCTCTAGAATTTAAACCAGAATTGTTCGAAATGCTTCCAAGAGTAACAGAAATTCCATTTGATTCAGATAGAAAATTAATGACAACAATTCATAAGTTAAATGATAAATATATAGTGTATACAAAAGGTGGAGTAGACGAATTATTAAAAAGATGTAATAAATATATTTTAAATAATGAATTAAAAAGTGATTTAGATTCATATAAACTTACAATATATAAATATAATGAAGAAATGGCTAAAAATGCTTTAAGAGTACTTGCAATGGGATACAAAGAATTAGATCATATGCCATCTGAAGAAGAAGTTAAAAATATGGAATCTGATTTGATTTACATTGGTATGGTAGGAATGATAGATCCACCAAGAGAAGAAGCAAAGCTTGCTGTGGAAAAATGTAAAACAGCAGGAATAAAAACAGTAATGATAACAGGTGATCATAAAATAACAGCAACAGCAATAGCTAAAACTTTAGGAATATTAGAAGATGAATCAGAAGCAATTACTGGAGCAGAATTAGAAGAAATGTCTGACGAAGATCTAACTAAAAATATTAGAAAATATTCTGTTTATGCAAGAGTGTCACCAGAACATAAAGTAAGAATAGTTAAAGCTTGGCAAGCAAATGGAGAAATAGTTAGCATGACAGGGGATGGCGTAAATGATGCACCAGCTTTAAAAACAGCTGATATTGGTTGTGCAATGGGAATGGTCGGAACAGATGTTGCAAAAGAAGCGGCAGATGTTATATTAACAGATGATAATTTTGCAACAGTTGTATCTGCAGTAGAAGAAGGAAGACGTATTTATGATAATATATTAAAGGCAATTCAATTTTTACTTTCAAGTAATGTTGGTGAAATTATAGTATTATTTGTTGCTATCCTAATAACACCACTATTAAGTCAAATTTTTGGAATAGATGTAAAATTAATAGAGCCTCTACTTCCAATTCATATTTTATGGGTAAATTTAGTAACAGATTCTCTGCCAGCATTAGCACTAGCAGTAGATCCAGCTGAAAAAGATATAATGAAAAGAAAACCTTTAAAACCTGGAAAAGGTATATTTACAAAAGATATGACATGGAGAATTGTATATCAAGGTATTATGATAGGTTTAATAACACTTGCAGCATTTGTAATAGGGCTTGCAACACCAGATAATAGTTTACCAGAAGTATATAATGATCAAGGAGTTAGATTATCAAATGAAGAAGTAAAAGTAGAAATTGGTCAGACAATGGCATTTACTGTACTTGCATTGTCAGAATTAGTGCATGTATTTAATATTAGAAATAATAAAAAATCTATATTTAAAACAAAAGTATTTAATAATAGTAAATTAGTTCTTGCAATAGGAGTATCAGCTGCTTTAATGCTTGTAATACTATTAGTACCAAGTTTAAGACATATATTTAGTATTCCAGTACTACCAATTGGTAATATAGTAGAAATTATTCTACTTGTTTTTGCACCACTTGTTATTGTTGAATTGTTTAAGTTATTTAAGATTAATACGATTAAAGATGAATAGTGTTTAAAGTATTAAAATTGTATTGATTTAACACATGTATACTAAATAATAGTAGAAAAACTATTTGGTAGATTGTAAAAAGTATTAACAGTAGTTAACTTAAGCACTAAAAATTGTATTCTTATATTTGTAATAATAATAAAATAAAACCGTTTAGATTTATAAACCATCTAAATGGTTTTACTTTGTGGCAAAAATGGATAAAGTAAATATATATAAATTGTAAATAAATCTAGAAATCAGCTTATTTATTAATAAATCACAGTTTATGATATAATTTCTTTAACAAAATAGTAATAATGCAAAAGAATATATATTCTATTTTTTCGATTAAAAGTATCAAATTTAAACTATTAGTCATTAAACAAATAATATGACTGGTGGTTTATTTTTATGAATCACGAAAATTATTTTATGTTAACGAATAAAGGTAAAACTTGACATCGTTTACATAAAATGATATAATTCTCGTATAAAAATTTTTTTACACTATTAAGGAGGAATTTACATGGAGAATTATTTAGACTTAATTAACGACTACTTCAAAGATAAGAATGATTTGATATGTTTTAATTCTTACAGCAATGATGTACGATTATTCAAAAATCATATCATAAAGTCTTTTAGTAGTAGACAGCGGTTAGAAAAGTGCTTAGTAGGGTTACAAATTATGAGCAATACGTTAATAAATGTGCCAACTATAAAATATGTATGTCCTGAAAAAAACATAATAGTTGAAAACTATATTGTAGGTATTACATTAAATGAGTATACTATGCATTTATCAAAGAAACAATTGTATGATATAGGAAAGTTAATAGGGGATTTTCATAATATCAATGTTAGTAGCACTAATAATGAAAATTCGTGGATAATTACTATATTATCAGATATGCTAGAAATTAGACAAAAGCTTGCACCATACGAAGAGGACTTTATTGACAGCATTACATTTGTTGAAAAAGAGTGCAAAAGTATTTTTAAAGACTTGCATTTTACATATGTACATGGAGACTTCAGACCAGCAAATATTATTTTTAGCGAATTGGAAGAGAAATATTATTTGGTTGACTTTGAAAATTTTATGATTGGTGACTCAATCTTAGATGTCTATAAAATGTTGAGTGTCTTAAAAAACATTAGAGGTTATAATTTTGAAGATGTATCTGCATTTTTAGATGGATATTCTAGTGCTAGAGCTATTTCAGCAACAATTGTTGATATGTGGAATTTTTATGATGTGTATTACTCTTTGAGAAGTGTTCGGAGGGCAATAAATGATAACACTTTTAGAAATTCTGATGATAAATATATTATGGACGCAGATACGAGTGCTCAAAGAAAGAATCCACGAACATTAAAAATGTCAAATTGGTTAGAGAGATATTTGAATAATTTACATTAAAAGGAAAAGGCAATGAAAAATTTTCATTGCCTTTTGTAAAAAAATAAATTTTGAAAAGTAAAAAAATAGAAGAGGTAAATATGGTATTTGATTATGAAAATAACATAACTGAAGAAAATGATATTGGGAAAATTATATGTGAAGGTTTAAAAAATCCAGTTGTAAGGTTTCTTTGCACAGAGGGGAAGGATAAAAGTAAGGACAAAGTCAGAGATGTTAGAGTACAGTTTTGCAAATTTATTGGTTTTTGTATTCTATTCAGAAACACAACGGATATAGAAAAGTATATGTTATTACATAATAGAAATGAAGAAATTAAATTTTTAAAAAAGAAAATAGCAATAGAATTAGGAATTTCAGAGGCAGAAATTGAACAAAAAAGAGAGGAAATTATAAAATTTGCCTATAAAAATTTTAAGAAAGATGGGTATGTATTTCATGCTGCAAATAGTAAATCGGTTCAATCAAAAATGCTGAATGGCTTAAAAGATAATATGGCAAGTAATGAAGAGAAAAAAGAATTATTATATGTAGAGTGGTTATATAGAAAATACGATCCAAATGGTTTATATAGTCCACTAGGACATGGAGCAACGGATATTTTAGAAAATAAAACTGGATGGTTTTTTGACGGATTTCCAATTCATTCTATGGGATATGCAAATTCACCTCAATGGTTTGGATATTTATGTGGGAAAAGTTATATATATTTTGATAATATTCCAGAAGAAAAAAGAAATGGATATGCTAATAGGGATTATGAAACAGCTTTAGAAGCTGTTTTATGGCTAGTTACAAATAAAAAAATGTCAAAGGAAGATGCAAAGAGTATAGTTAAATTTTTCAATAAATGTTGGAATAAATATAAAGATACTGTTCCGTGCTTGATGTTTATTCCAGTAAGTGAAGTTGGGATAAATGATGATGTTAAAATAGAGCAATATTTAAGTGATGAAGGAATGAATTTATTATTTGAAGATATTATTCTTGGAAAAGTTGATTATGGAAAGAATTATTGTTGTAAAAAATCAATTTCACCAGATAGATTGTCATATGTAGAACTAACACCAATTCTTCCTAGATTTAAAATTAAAAGAACGAAAAGTGAAGAAAATCAATATGTGAAAAATAAAAGTACATTAATGAAAACAGAAGAATATGAGAGATAAAACCTCAGCTCTTGAGAATAATTTTGAATAGGAATATAATTAGTGATGGAGGAAAAAATATGAATTTTATTAAATATAATAATGTAAAATTAACTGATAAATTGGATGAAGCCAATTGTGTAACACATTCGGGGAGATTTCATGTGGACGATGTAATATCTACTATATTTATAAGTAAAATTGTAAGTAATGTGGTTTTATTAAGAACACCTACTGTAAAAAATAAAAATGTAGAAAATAAAATTGTTTATGATATTGGATTGCGGAGAATTTGACCACCATCAGAAGAATAAAAATGGACAAAGAGAAAATGGTATTTATTATTCATCAATTGGTTTACTTTGGAAAAAATTTGGTAGAAAATATTTAGAAAAGCTTAATATTGAAAACATAGATGATACATTTGAATATATAGATAAAGAATTAATACAATATATAGATGCAACTGATAACTTGCAAATGGAATATTTAGAAAGTAAGATATCTCCTGATTTTGTGAAGTTATGTAATCCAGAGTGGAATGAAGAAATATCTGAAGATGAGGCTTTTACAAATGCATTAAAATTAGCAGATGGCTTTTGGGAAGTTTATATGAAAAATGCAATTGCAGAGGTTAAGGCAACAGAAATAATTCGAAAAAAAATAGAAGGATGTAAAGAATGCTTTTTGATATTAGATAAGGAAATGCCATATAGAAGAGCAATGAAACTCTATAATGATGACAAAATAAAATATATTATTTTTAAATCGAGAAGAGAAGGATATGAAGTTAGAGCGGTAACTGAAAAATATAAGTTTAAAGATTGTATAGTTAAAGCTGAAAATATAGAAAAATGTATAGACTTAACTGGTATAGATGATTTAATATATGTAGATAATCATGGAAAATTATGTTGTACAAAAAAATTAGATAGTGCAATAAAACTTGCTAAATATAATGAATTATAATTTTAGGAGGTTGTTATATGAATTATGAATTTTTAGATAAACAAGGGATTTTTTTAAGAGCTTTTGATTCAATTTCGGAAAGCAATTATTATAAAAAGGTTACCCCTGAACTTGGTTATCAACATAAGATAGGACATATTCAAAAGGTAATGCTTTTTTCACAAATTATCGCGATACAAGAAAATTTAAACGAAATGCAAATGAAAATATTATTAGCTGCAGCTGCTTTTCATGATTCAGGAAGAGAAAAGGATAGAGATAATGGAGAACATGGAAAATTAAGTGCAGAAGTTGCTGGAAAATATTTTAGAAAAAATAAAATAAATCCATTTGGAATAACACCCGAAGATATAGGAATTGTTCAAACAGCAATAGCATATCATGTTGTTGATGAAGCTGAACAAGGTAAAATTGATGAAAAAAATTTAAAGATGCTATGTTTCGAATATGATATAAGTGATTTTAAAAATATTGAAAAGATAAAGCAAATTTGTGCTATATTAAAAGATGCTGATGCATTAGATAGGGCACGTTTTTCCTCAGAAGCATCAGCTAAAAATAGTTTAAATCCACAATTGTTAAGAACAGATACTGCTAAAAATACTACAATTATTGAATTTGCTAGAAGAATAAATCAAGCATATGCAAAATATGTATTAAGTGAAAATTATCCAGAAGTACCAACAGTTCAAAATGATGCAGCAAAGACGTTACAATTTATGAGGCATGATTATAAAATTAAAAATAATGGAAAACGTAAAGTTGAAAAAGATATACCTACAAGAATAGTAAAAGAATTGTTCAAATATATTATCCAAAATAAAGATATGGAAAAAAATAATAATTTAGAAGAAATAGAAGAGTTAGAATTAAAGAGATAGGAAATTATAATAAAAAATAAATTTATATTATAATTCAGTATATGTAACTAACTTACAATATTGTAAAAGAACAGAGGTTCAAAAAATAATTAAATAAACATAAAATTTCAAAAAAGTATCCTAGGTATAAAATTAAACTAGATACTTTTTTCTTTATATTAGTGAAGTTATGAATCAGAATTATAAAAAAATAAAATAAACACTATCAAAATTCAACATAATGTTATATAATTGAACAAGGAATAAGGTGATGTTTTATGTATGATTTAATTGTTACAAAACAAAAAAATAAGCAGAAAAAATTACTAGTAATATTATTAATAATTTTTATTTTCTTAGTCATATTCCTTATAATAGGAATTAATAAAATAAATATTGCCAATAATAAAAGTATAGAAGTGGTAAAAATGGCAAATGTGAATATAGATGATATTTTAAAAATAAAAAAAGATATGGGAATTTTAAGATTTCTATGTCTTTTTTAATAGAAACAATATCAAAATATGCTTAAAATGTCAAAATTTTGCAAAAAACTTGCAAAAAATTAATAGATGTTTTATAATAAAAGAAGAAAGGTATATAATATTAAGTTATTTACATTCTGGAAGAACCAGATTATAATAAATAAAGTAAAATAAAAAGGAGGAGAAGATATGAGCACAAAAACAATGAAAATATTAACAACAATCGCAACAATATTATTAATTATATTTATGGGAGCTTCTGTAG
>ENA-ORLW01001319-ORLW01001319.1-human-gut-metagenome-genome-assembly--contig:-NODE-1319-length-27976-cov-3.105344_pt1 | contig 27976 bp, 34 predicted proteins | sample MGYA00243017_ERZ508829 | MGnify/ENA primary metagenome ERZ508829 (study PRJEB26277, sample SAMN04329776) | human gut metagenome | biome: human-associated habitat | host: Homo sapiens | place: USA...
TATTTGCCTCATTATTTAATTTTTCTATTTCATACGCTTGTTCCAACTTCTCCTGTAATTTACTTTGTTCTTCTTTATACTTACTTTCCTCTTCTTCATTTCTTTTATAAACTTGAATTTTGTATTTCTTTTTACTAAAACCGATTTGGTGCTGTTATTTCAACAATTACTAAGTTATTCCCTTGTTTTAAATTATCTGTTCCACTTATTTTAACTGTTGCTTTTTCATTTTGTGGAACAGCTAGAATTTTAATATTTTCTACTTCACTTGATATTTCAGTTTTATAATTAGTTTCTATAACATCAAAAGTAGGATTTAATAAAGCGTTTTCAATTGCTAATATTTCTAAATTAGTATTTGCTAGTTCTAAATTGGCAGTTTTAGTTACTTGAATAGTATAAGTATTCTTTATAGTTTTATCTTCTGATGTAACTACAATATTTATAACATTTAATCCTTCTTTTAGATTTGTATTTCCAGTTATTTCTACATTAGCATTAGGATTTTCACTAACTGCTAATACATCTATTTCTTTAACACTATTTCCAACTGTTATATAATATTCATAAACATCTTTTTCAAAATTTGGCGTAATTCCTTCTATATTTAATCTTAAAGTTTTTAAATTTGCATTACTGGTACTAGAATCTGTACCTTGTTCTCCTTGTGATTGCATTTCCAAAATACTTTCTTCTTTTCCTATTCGAACTTGCTTTTCTTCAAAATTAGTATCTATTAATTGACCTTTCTCACTATAAAATTCCCCTTGTAAGTTAAAAGTCGCAATTCCATTTTCTTTTGCCTTAAACTTAAATTTTACAAGTTCTCCTTGTTTTGCTCCATTTAACCCACTTTTATCATACCAAACAAAAACAATACGATTACCCACCACATTAGTATTTTCTATATTAGATATATACTCAAATTTTGTATCATCAAAATAAAGAGAGAAATTAAAAGCTGCTGTTTGTGTATCTTTCAAATTCACACTAACCTCTATTTCATCTTCCTTTTCTAATGTTTCTTTATTACTTTCTAAATAAACCGTTCCTGTTTTTAAAGCATAACTACTATAAAAAAAGAAACATCCAATAAATAGTAATATAAATAAATAAATTATCCTATTTTTCAATTTCAATATAATTCACTCCTTATTAGAGATTTTTTTAGAAACTTTATGTGAAATTCTTTATTGCTCTATTAATTGTAATCCTAGAATATGTCTTTGTATTAATAACAAATCTACTGATGTTGGCTTTTTACCATTTTTACTAATATTACTAGCTTTTCTAAATATTTCTTCTATCTGTTCTATTTCTAAAATATGCCTTTGTATTACTAATAAATCCACACTATTAATTTTTCCATCTCCATTTGCATCTCCATATACAATTATTTTGTATTGTCTTAGTATTTTTCCATTTTCTTTTATTAATATTTTACTTCCTGTTCCAACAATATCTGTTTCTTGTAAAATCTGGTTTTTATAATTTACAATTTCAATTTCTAAATCTGTTGTAATTTTTTCTTTTATATCTGCTACTGTATTACTGTTATAGTCTATTCCACTAATTTCCATACTATTTACATTTAAAGAACTATCAAAATGGATCTCATCATCTTCCATCTTTCTTACTACACTTAATTTACATTCTGCTTGTATTTCTACATTTTCTCTTGAACTAGCTATTAATTTTACATCACCTTCTTGTTTGGCTGTAATAATTCCATTTTCTGAAATAGTTGCAACATCAGAATTAGTGCTACTATATAAAATAGTTTTATCATCTGCATCATCTGGTTCGACTACTCCATTAATTTTAAAAGTATCTCCTACTTGCATATAAATTTCTTTCTGATCTAATAATACATTTGTTACTTTACTATATACAATTATTTCAATTTGAGATTGTACATTATTTGCTTCTGCTTTAACAGTAATAGTTGTTTTGCCAGAACTAATCGCCACAATATTTCCTTCATTATCTACAGTTGCAACATTTGGATTACTTGAAGTATATTGCACTTTATGGCTAGCTGCTTCTTGTGGAGAAATTACTACTTGCAATTTTTTTCTTTCACCTTTTTGTATAGTAGTATTATCTATACTAATATCAATTTTTTCTATTTGAACTTCTGGTACTTCTGTTACATAAGCTTGAAAAATAAATCCTACAATTCCATTTTCTAATATAACTTTATCCCATCTTTCTCCAGACTGTTTGCCTTTTGCAATTCTGGTCATTTTATCTTGCATATTAACAGTTGTAATTATTTCATAGGAAGTAGATGGTCCTGTTCTTATATTTACATTCGTAGCATTACAGTAAACTTTAGTATCATCTTGTTCAAAATCATTTGTATTAATATTTGGACTATCCACTTGAATACTTGGCATATTATTATAAATTGGAATAATAAAAGTCATAGCTGTATCTAACAATCCGCTCTTTTGATAACCATTATAAATCGATTTTGATTCACTATATGGTGCTAATACATTAGTCATATATTGATGTGTAAATAACTCACCATTTCTATCATCATTAACATCAAACTTTTGTAAATAAATTGTATTTTGTCCTACATTAATATAACTAGAACCAATAAAAATACCTCCACCAGTAATTGATTTTTCCTTGTTATTCCAAGGGATTAAATATTTACTTTTTAGTTCTTGACTTGCACCATTTCCATCTCTTGCATACCTAAGACCATTTTTTATTGCTCCCATCGGTTCTGCCGAACTAGTAGCCCCTATATTATAAAAATTATATAGTCCTTTAAATCCTTCTACATTTCCACTAATTGAACTATGTGATAAAAAAGGTCCTACCTCTTGTTTAATACGAGATGCTAAATGATAAGGACTAACTTTGGAAGTTTGTCCACCTCTTAAAATTAAATCAGAATAATTTTCATTCATATTAATAGTATTTCCATTGCTATCAAGATACGAGACTTTTGTATTATAAAATTCTGTTCCATATAATATTTTTTCAATACCATCTAAATTATTAGTATGTGTTTCATAAGATAGCGCTTCAAATTGAAAAATACGAACTTCATTTAAAAAATTTCTAGGGTCCATACAATATTCTATAGATTGCCTAGAACTATCTACCCATCCGCTATCAATTTCTACATTATATTGTCCTGGAGTAGTATTTTTCCAACTAACGGAATAATTTATAGGTACTAAATTCTTCCCGTAAATATTTTCCTGACTTATGACATAATTCCAATCTAGATTGGTATACAATGCTTTAAATTTCCAATTTGGATGTTTCTTTGCAATTTCTCTTAAATATGGTTGGTAACTACTTGGAAAATTTTCTATTCCGTCTAATTTATCAGATGCTTCTACTTTAAAAAATATAAATATACTAAATGATATTAATAAAAATAAAATGACTATTAACATATATTTTTTTACATTTTTTATATTTTTCATATATTTATTTTCCTTTCCTTTTGAACATCTTTTTTATACATATCAGAAAACGAATATTTTTGGACGTAAAAGATACAAACAAAGTCCAATTAATCATTGTTTCACTTCTCTAGCTTTTACTATAGTTCTTTTTTTTGAATCATTTGTACAAGTAATTAGTGTTACTTCTCTTTCTCCATTTGTTTCTTGTGACAAACAACTTACATCCTCAGGTAACACATTATAAATATCATAAATTTCATACTCCACTTTTCCAATAGTGTTATCAGAAATCGTAAATTTATTTCCTATCTCTAATTTTTTTAAATTATAAAACATATTATTATTCCTTGGTGCATTATGTCCAGCAACACAAAAATTTCCTATTTCATTTGGGCCCACTCCCCAAAATCTTGCAACAGATTTATTTAATGATTCTTTTGTACATTCTTCTAATATATAAGTTTCTAAATTAATTGCTGGAATTTCTAATTTTGCTAACACATCATATTCCTTGTATTTACTAGCAATATTTTCTTTTGGATATTCTTTAGCTTCTATTTTACTTATTATATTTCTTTCTTCATCATCTAAATTATAATTTGTACCAAGACTTTGAGCTTCATATTGAGAAGATTCTTCCATATCGTTTTTCTCTTGTTTGGTATCTCCATATTCTTGCATTACTAACCATAACATAACAAAAAAAGTTATTCCCATTATAAAATAATTAATAATTTTCCTCTTTTTCATAAGTATCTCCTTATGTAAATAGGATAATTTTGAAAATACTATTTAAACTTATTTTTAAGAAGTAAATCAAAAGGCTCAAAAGCCATATACTCTTATCAAGAAATTTCACAAAACTATCCTACTATCTTTATTTCTTTTTATTATAAAAAACATAAGCTCCAATAATTACAACTAAAATAGCGACACATGGAATATATATATTTTCACCTGTTTTAGGTAATTTAGTTGGTGTTTCTTCTTCTTTTACTTCTTCCTCTATTATAGTTTCATCTTCTGGCAATTGTGTTTCTACATTCTCTGTATTATTATTCGGTGGAGTTACTTGAGAAGGTGTTTCTGTTACAGTAAATTTAAAAGATTTTTGTGCAATTATATTATCTGAATTATCCCTATCTATTAATTTAAGATTTATTGTATATTCACCTACATCACTAAAAATCGCTCTTGTCTGTAAAATTTGAGAAACATCTTTTCCTCCTATTTTATAACCTTGTGCATCCCCAAAACCACTTTGAATAATGTCATGTTCTAGCATTGATTGATCTGTTGCCAATAATTTAACACTTGCACCTTTAGGAGTAGTTGCTTCAGCCACTAATCTGGCATGTTCATAATAACGCCCCATTGAAGAAAAATAAGAAAGTGTCATCTCTTTTTCTTCTTGTTTTATAATGTCCCCTGTATATTCTAATTTAAATGAATAATCTACATATGTTGGCTCTACTGTTACATTCTTAACAATTGGAACAGTTATATCATCATAAGTTACAGAAGCATCAGCATTACTAAGACCTTCTGCTGTAACCGTAAATTCAGTTGGATTTGATGTAGTAATAGTATCTTTTGCTTTAAAAGTAATATTCATACTACTTCTTGGATTTGAACCTCCTGTTACATCATAATAAGTTACTCTCACTTTATCTGACATATCATTTGCTGTTCCTCCTTCTACTCCTACATAATCAAATATTTTATTATCATAAGAAATATCAAATGTATATGCACCTAACTCTTCTCCAAAATTAATTGTCAATTTTACTTCTTCTGCTGGTCTTACTATCTGTTTATCAGTTTGTATATTAATAGCATCTAATTCCGCAGCATAAGTTGTTTGCATGAAAAAAAACAATACTATTAATGTCATTATAGTAAAAATACCAATTATTTTTTTCATAAATAAAATCCTCCTTTTTTGTTTTATATTTTTAGTATGCTAATTTTAAATTTTATTATGTATTAATTATGTTTACAATTTTTTCTTGTTAATTTTTTAGTAAAAAGCCCAAAAAAACATAATGAAAATTTTTCCATTATGTTTTTTATATTTTACCTTATTTTTTAAATCACTTTTAATCTAGAAAATTTTTCCATTTGTTCGCCTGCCAATTTTTGCATAAAATTTGTTTTCTCGTGGAATATTGCATCTGTAAAAACATTGTAATCTGTTATCCATATTGATATTATTCATTTATATTTTTTTCTGCAAAACTATTATTTACAAGTTCATCATATGGAGCTTTCTTATCTAATTCACCAGCCATAGACATAACATCTTGAAGTAATTCAAATGATTCTTCTTTTAATACTGGTGTATCATTCCAAGCATCTATATCTTTATAGTTTTGTATTACATTCGCAAGCAAGTTTAAATCTGTATCTGGAAAAAAGCTTTGCACTGCTTTTGCAATCTCTTCTGCTGAATGCTCTTTTACCCACATTTCTCCTTTATATATCGCATTTGTAAAACCTTGTATTATATCTTCATTATTTTGAATATAACTTTTTTTAGCAAAATATGCTGTATACGGAATTTCTCCTGCAGATTCTCCAACAGAAGCTACAATATAACCTTTTCCCTCGTTTTGTATAAGCGATGCTGTCGGCTCAAATAATGTCACATACTGAGCTGTTCCACTTGTAAATGCACCTGCCATCAAATCAAATTTAATGCTATCATCTAACACTAAATCAGTTTCAGGATTTATTCCATTTTTCTTTAAAACATATTCTAAAGTCATATATGGAACTCCACCTTTTCTTCCTGGTATTACTGTTTTTCCTTTTAAATCTTGCCAACTAAAATTATCAGTTTTTTCTTTTGCAACTAAAAACGAACCATCTTTTTTAGTCATTTGTGCAAATACTTGGCAAAAATCTTCTTTACCTTCATTATACACATAGATCGATGCTTCAGGTCCTGCAAATCCTATATCTACTTGATTTGCTAAAACAGATGTCATAACAGCGTCTGCTCCTTGACCTGTTGTAAGTTCTATCTCTATTCCATTTTCTTTAAAATAACCATTATTAATTGCGACATATTGTGGAGCATAAAAAACAGAACGTGTAACTTCACTTACCTTTATTTTTTTAACTCCATTGCTATTATCTTGATTCTTCAAAACTGCTATTCCTAAAATCAACCCTATAACAATAATTATAACAATAATTCCAATTATAATATTTCTTTTCACTATGTTAAACCTCCCTTTGTTACTATTTAAACTTTTTAGTTTTAAGGATAAATTTTTCAAGTAACATTACAGCTCCATACATAATTCCAGCAACTATTCCAAGTATTATCACACTAGTCATTACCAAATCTAATTTAAAAACCTGACCACCATATACTATCAAGTACCCAAGACCTGCTTTTGACACCAAAAATTCTCCAGATATTACACCAACTAATGAAAGTCCAATATTTACTTTTAGTGAATTTATAAATGTTCCTATATTGGCAGGTATTACAATCTTAGTTAATATCTGCCATTTATTTGCATTAAATGTTTTTGCCATTTTTATTACTTCTTTATCAGTTTTTAAAAAACCATTTAAATTTTCTAATATAGTTACAACAAGTGAAATTGCAATTGCCATAACGATAATTGCAGGTGTGCCAGCACCTACCCAGATTATAATTATTGGTCCGAAGTGCAACTTTTGGCAAACTATTTAAAACAACTAAATATGGTTCAGATACTTTTGCTAAAAAATTTGACCACCATAAAAGAATAGCAATAAATATTCCTAAAAGCGTTCCTAATAAAAAACCTACAACAGTTTCATATGTTGTTACCCAAATATGTTTTAGTAAATCATTTTGCGATAAATTCATAAAAGTATTTAATATTCTGCTTGGTTTACTTGTTATAAAACTATCTATTATATTTTTATTCGCAAGAAATTCCCAAAAAGCTATAAAAACAACTAATATTAAAATTTGTGCTAAAAGAATTTGTATTTTTTGTTTTTTTAAATTTCCTAAATACACTTTTCTTTCTTTTGATATATATTTATTTTTCATCTACTCCCAGCTCCTTCCATAATGTATTAAAATATTTACTAAATCTAGGATTTTCCCTACAATTTAAAGGAGTCCTTCCGTTCGATTTCAAAATCTATTTTGTGTATATCTTTAATTGTTCCTGGCCTTTTTGTTAATACTAAAACTCTATCAGACATACTTATAGCCTCTGAAATATCATGTGTTACTATAAGTGCTGTAATTTTTTCTTTTCTTAATATTTTGTAAATGTCATCTGTTACCATTATTCTTGTTTGATAATCTAATGCAGAAAATGCTTCATCTAGTAAAAGAATCTTTGGTTTTACAGCTAAAGTTCTAATTAATGCTACTCTTTGTCTCATTCCTCCAGAAATCTCTGATGGATACTTATCTTTAAATTCATATAAATTATATTTTTTTAATAAATCCTCTACATATTTTATATTTTCTTCATTCTTTTTTCCTTTAATTTCCAAACCAAAAATAGCATTACTAAAAATTGTTTTCCACTCTAATAAACAATCTCTTTGAAGCATATAACCAATTTTTGGAGAAATCCCATCTATCTTTTCATTTTCTATGTATATTTCTCCTTCACTTTTGCTTTCTAATCCTGCTATAATTGAAAGTAATGTTGATTTTCCACATCCACTTGGCCCTATGATACTTACAAACTCAGCCTTATTTACTGTAAAATTGACATTTTTTAAAGCACCGAACTTCTCCATCTTTATTTTGATATTTCTTTCCTATATCTTTCACCTCTAAAAACTTTTCCATAATATTCCTCCTGTAAATTTATCCTAATATATTTTATGTAAAATGTTTAGAATTTGAGACACAAAAAAAGACAATACTTTATTGTCTTTACTTGTATTAATCTTTTTTTATAATATCTTTTATAACTTCTCCTACTATAATAAGTCCTGCTACAGAAGGTACAAACGAAATACTTCCTGGTACATTATTTTTTCCTTTTTTATTTTCTTCTATATAATCTATATTAGAACTATTTTCTAATACTTTAGCTTGGTCTATTGGTTCTTCTTTTGAATACACAACTTTTAATTTTTTTATTCCCCTAGATCTTAATTCTTTTCTCATAACTTTTGCAAGTGGACAATTCTGTGTTTTATAAATATCTGTTACTTCAAATTTAGTTGGATCTAATTTATTTCCTGTTCCCATACAAGAAATAATAGGAATATTTAATTTTTCTGCCCTTAGCACTAATTCAATTTTAGCAGTTACTGTATCTACACTATCCACTATATAAGAAATAGAATTGTCCAAAATACCCTTAGTATCTTGCAAAAAAAACTCTTGATATGTTTCTACTTTTGCATCTGGATTTATTTCTAAAATCCTTTCTTTTGCTACTTCTACTTTTGCTTTTCCTATTGTTTCAAAAGTTGCAATAATTTGTCTATTTAAATTTGTTAAAGAAACTTCATCATTATCCACTAAAACAAAATGTGTAATTCCAGCTCTTACTAGCCCTTCTATTACATATGAGCCAACTCCACCTATTCCAAATACTGCTACTTTTGCGTTTTGCAATTTTTCTATTCCTTCTTTTCCTATTAATAATTCTGTTCTTGAAAATTGATTAATCATTTTTGATTTCATTCCTTTTATAAATATTTCTATTTTTTATAATTATTTTTATTAATTACTTTATTTCTTTTACAGAAAATCCTTCTTCTTCAATTAACCTTTTTATTTCATTATTATTTAATTCTTTTTCTGACTCTACTATCGCATTTTTATTTTCTAAATTCACCTCTACATTTATAACTCCATCAATAGATTTTAAAACTTTTTCTACTGTCATTTTACAATGGTTACATTGCATACCTTCAATATATATTGTTTTCATAATTTTAGTCTTCCTTTCTTCATCACTATCATTATTTTTTTTAAAACTTGTATATTCATAATTTGAAAAATCACTCTTAAATCTTTTTAATCTTAAAGCATTTGTAACAACACAAACAGAACTTAAACTCATGGCAGCAGCACCTATCATTGGATTTAATTTTAGTCCAAATCCTAAGTAAAATACTCCGAGCAGCTACAGGAATCCCAATAACATTATAGAAAAATGCCCAAAATAGATTCATTTTTATATTTCTTATAACTGCTTTACTCAAATTAATAGCTGTAACAACATCAAGTAAACTATTTTTCATTAAAACAATATCTGCTGATTCTATAGCAACATCTGTTCCAGATCCAATTGCAATACCAACATCTGCTTTTACTAAACTAGGACTATCATTAATTCCATCTCCTACAAAAGCTACTTTTTTACCTTGTTTTTGTAATCTTGATACTTCTCTTTCTTTATCAGCTGGTAATACATCTGAGATTATCTTGTCTATTCCTAATTTTTTTCCTATTGTTTGTGCTACTAACCTATTATCTCCTGTTAGCATAACAACTTCTATATTTTGCTTTTTTAATTCATCAATTGCCTTAAAACTTGTGTCTTTAATAGTATCTGCCACTGCAATTATTCCAATTATTTCTGTTTCATTTGCAAAATAAATAACTGTTTTTCCTTCTTGCATTAGATTTTCATTTTGTTTTTCTATATCATTTATATTAATATTATTTTCTTTAATAAAACTTAAATTTCCTCCAAAATAAGTTGTTTTATTTATCTTTCCTTTTACACCTCTACCAGAAACAGACACAAATTCTTGTACTTCTATAGAATCTATCTTTTCTTCTTTTACTTTTTCTATTATAGCCTCTGCTAGTGGGTGCTCTGAATTTTTTTCTAAACTTGCCGCTATTTTTAATAGTTCTTTTTCATCTATACTAGAAATTATATCTGTAACCTTTGGTTTGCCTTCTGTAATAGTACCTGTTTTGTCTAAAACAACTGTATTTACTGAATGTAGTAATTCTAAGCTTTCTGCCGATTTTATTAATATTCCATTTTCTGCTGCCTTTCCTGTTCCAACCATTATAGCAACTGGTGTAGCAAGCCCAAGTGCACAAGGACAAGAAATTACTAATACTGCAATTCCTGTACTTAAAGCAAATTCAAAACTTTGACCATTTAAAATCCAAAAGATACATGCTAAAATCGCTATAGTTATTACACATGGTACAAATATTCCGGCTTACCTTATCTGCAAGCTTCGATATCGGTGCTTTTGAATTTGCCGCTTCTTCTACCAATTTTATAATTTGTGAAAGTGTTGTATCATCTCCAACTTTTATAGCTTTCATTTTTAAATATCCATTTTTATTAATAGTACCTGAAACTACCTGCTTTCCTACTGTTTTTAGCACTGGAATACTTTCACCTGTTATACTAGATTGATCAATAGAAGATTCTCCTTCTATTATTATACCATCTACTGGTATATTTCCTCCTGGCTTTATTAGAATAATGTCCCCTACATTAATTTCTTCTAAACTTACTTCTACTTCTTTATTGTCTTTAATTACAATTGCTGTTTTTGGTGCTAAATTAATTAATTTACTAATAGCATCTCCTGTTCTTCCTTTTGATTTTGTTTCTAAGAACTTTCCTAATGTAATTAATGTAAGTATTGTACCAGCAGATTCAAAATAAATATCATGTCTATATTTTTCTACTATATCTAATTTATTATGTCCGAAGACCATAACCAATCATGTAAATAGCAAATATTCCATAAAAAATAGCTGCCGTGCTACCAATAGCAATTAATGAATCCATATTTGGACTTCTTTTTAATAACTTTTTGAACCCACTAATAAAATAATTTCTGTTTACATATACAATTGGTATTAACAGTCCCCCCTGAGTCATAGCAAAACTTATTGCATTTTCATTTCCACTAAATAGAGAATCTATAATTTGTGGAATTGGCAAGTAAAACCATTCATATAACATATGGTACATTGCTATATACATAAGTGGTATTAAAAAACATATAGATATAATTAATCTTTTTTTCATAGATTTAATAAGTTCTTTATTATCAAACTTTTTATTAGTTTCTAGCTTTTTATTTTTACTTTCTTCTACACTTGCACTATAACCTACATTTACTACTGCATCTATAATCTTTTCATCACTTAAAATAGATTCATTATATTCTACAATCATATTATTAGATAATAAATTAACATTTACACTCTGTATTCCATCTAATTTGTTCACTGCTTTCTCTACATGAGCTTTACAGGAACTACAAGTCATACCTTTAACATTAAATTTTACTTTTTTCATTTATTAATTCCCTTCTAAATTATAATCTTTTGCAATTTTATCTTTTATTATTCCACTTAAATAACTATTTTTCCTCCACCAAGTACGATGTCATCTATATAAAAAACTGCAGATTGTCCAGGGGTTATTGCTCTTTGTGCCTCATCAAATATAACTTTAATATTGCTACCTTCTTGTTTTATTTTTGCTTTTGCTTCTTTTCCCCCATACCTTGTTTTTACATTTACTTCTATTTCTTCTTTTATTTCATCTACTAATAATAAATTAATATCTGTAACTATAACTTCTTTTTTATATAATTCTTTTTCTTCTCCTACTATTACTTCATTTTTTTCTTTGTTAAATCCTAAAACAAATAGTGGCACAGGATTTGAAATTCCAAGACCTTTACGTTGTCCTATTGTATAATTATATAATCCTGTATGTTTTCCTAAAACTTGTCCTTTAGAATTTACTATATTTCCTACTTTAGGCTTTATATCAGAATTATCTTCTAAAAACTTTTTATAATTTCCATCAGGTACAAAGCAAATATCTTCACTATCTGGTTTATTTGCAACTTTTAGGTTATTTTTTCTTGCAATTTCTCTTATTTCATCTTTATTTTCAAATTCTGCTAAAGGAAATAATACATGTCCTATTAAATCCTTTGGAATATTCCATAATACATAACTTTGATCTTTCTTTCCAGCATTCGATTTTTTTAATACCCATCTATGGTATTTTTTACTATATTCCGTTTTTGCATAATGACCTGTTGCAATATAATTACATCCTAATTCTTTTGCTTTTTCATACATAATACCAAACTTCATATATTTATTACATTCAATACACGGATTTGGAGTTTTACAATTTGCATAGCAATTTATAAAATCATCTATCACATGTTCTTTAAATTGTTGTTTGTAATCATATGTAAAATGTGGTATTCCAATAGAATTACATATATTTTTTGCATCTAAGTATGTATCTATATTAAAGAAACTACTTTCTTTAAATAACTCTAGAGTTGTTCCTATTACTTCATATCCTTGTTCTTTTAATAGTAGTGCAGATACACTACTATCAACCCCTCCACTCATTCCTAATAAAACCTTTTTACTCTTCATTTTTATTTTATCATCATGCTTATCTCTTCCAGTTCTTCTTATACAACATCTACATTTTTCTTTATTAACATCATAATTACAATCTAAATTATTAAGTCCTAGAACCTTGTGAACATATTTAGCAAGCTTATTTACTGTTTCATCTGTTATACTTGATTTAATTTTTTCAGCCTCTTTTTCAGCTTTATCTTCATTTAAATTAAGTACATCTTTTAAAAATAGATAAACAATATCATATGCTTCTAATATTTTTTTAGCCAAATTTACTCCGTCCTCTGTAAGTTCTATTGTTCCATACGTTTCATAACTTACAAGTCCATTATCTTTTAAATTATATATAGCCTTATTTACACTTGGTTTAGTACAATTCATTTTTTTTGCTATATCTGTAACACGTATATTTCCATTTTGTTTTTCTAAAACATACATCGTCTTCAAATATTCTTCTAATGTTTTTGATATCATATACTTCTCCTCTTTGTTAACTTTGGTTAACATTGTATTATGTTATAAATTATTTGTCAAGGTTAACCTTTTATTTTTATAATTTTGCTCTGTACTATAAATTTCCTATTATATAACAATAGCGAGCTTTAATTATATTTCATACTTAATTAATTATCCTACAGCCCTCGTTTAATTGTTCATGTGCCAAAATTGCTAGACAATTTTGTGTACAGTATATTTTATTGTATAGGAAAAATCATATAATACACTGATATAATAAATAGTAAAAGTATCATCTCTTATTTTAAAGATAACACTTTTACTATTTATCATTCTATTTATAAATCTTCTTATAAATTTCATTCTTTTAATATTCTTAAATAATGATTAGCTTCTCTTAATACATGGTCTGCTAATAGTGGTAGTATAATAGATTTTATTTCACACCCTACAATTCCTTCTGTTCCAGCCTTTTTAAAATCTCTATATTTTATAGTTTCTGTAATTGTTTTATCTGTAACTGTTTTTATTGTTTCATCTGTCATATTCTTAGCATCTTGTAATAATTTTTTATATTCTTGTGCAAAATTATTTGCTGTATTAATTAATTCTTCTTCTGAGGGATCTAATAAGCCTCTTATGAATAAAGCATGTTCCATCATAATTTGATTCCAGAATAATTCTACTTTTTTTCTATCATCACTTGTAATGTTTTGCCCATTTTGGAGCATTGCTACATATTGTCTATATAATTTAGCTTCACGTATAATATGTTCTAATAAAAGTGGGTAATTTGCTGTAAACAGTTTACAAGATAATACATTACGTAAAATTTTTTCTTTAAAACCAATGAATCCATCTAATAGTTGTAATGCCCTATTATTTATATAACAAGCACAATCTACTAAATTAGAATCTATATAAGAATATCCATCATGTATAAGCCTTAACTCTTGTAATGTTATGTTTGTATCAATAATAATTCCAGTAAATTCTGATGTCTTTTTTTCTGCTCCAAAAGTATATGGAGTTACAATCTCTCCAGAATTTATAATTTCTTGACTAATTATGCAATTACTTATTTTTACAGTATCTGACAATAATTTTTCAAATTCTCCTTTGTACCACTGTGCTTCACAAATATAATCATTACTAATTGGCATAAAGCCTGCTTGTAGAAACAAAGCATGTTCTTTCATTATTCTAGCAAAGAATATATGTAACTCTAGTGTCATTTTAATATAATTTTGCATAGTTTTCTTACCTCCCATATTACTATAGTAATATGTATCAAATTCTTTTTTTGTTACCTCCTCTTATAAATTATTTCTTATTTTTACGAACAGATTATATGCTTTTTTACATATTTCACTATTGTATTTTTCTTCTTTGCATATTGTACGAAACCATTGCCACTATGCTAGTTTCCGAAATTTTACTGGCAAATTTGGCAAGCTTTATTTTTATCCCTGGTACAATATAAAATTTACCTTTAAACATTTTCTTTACCGCATATTTGGCTACATATTTACTACTTAATCCTTTTAATGCAAATTCCACATCTGCAACTTTATTAAAATCTGTATCTACAGGTCCTGGACACAAAATGCTTATTTGAACTTTTGATTTTTCTCTTCTTAGTTCTTCTCTTATAGATTCTGAAAGCCTAACTACATAAGCCTTTGTAGAATAATATGTTGCCATTAATGGTCCTGGCATAAATCCTGCAATAGACGCTACATTTAATATTTTTCCACTATTTTCTTCTTTCATATCTTGTAAATATAATTTTGTTAATACATGATATGCTACTATATTTGTATTTATCATTTGGAGTTCTTTTTCAAGACTTGTTTTAGTAAAATATCCGCAATCTCCAAATCCAGCATTATTTACAAGTATACTTATATTTTTATATTTCTCATGTAGTTTCTTACAATTTTCTACATTCGATATATCCATGCTCACTACTTCTACATTAGTTTTTAATTCTGATTTTACCTCATTTAGCTTTTCTATATTTCTTGCAACTAGAATTAAATCATATCCATTTTTACTTAACTCTCTTGCAATATCTCTCCCTATTCCTGAAGAAGCTCCTGTTATTAGTGCTTTCATATTACACTTTTCCTTTCTAGTATATTTTTTCATTATTAATATATTTTATAAATTCATATTTAAATCTCTATATTTCTATCTTTTTCCAATACTTTTCTTTTTATAAATATTAGTACATAACTAACTATAGCTAGAATCAATGTTATTATAAACTCTTTATTCGTTAATAATGATATACTTAAAATATCTTTAAATATAATAACTGCTACATAAAAGCCTATTGCTGTTGTAGTAAATAAAAATATTCGAGCTTTGTTAAATGGCATACAAACTTCTTGTACTGCCAATATACTCACAAATCCAATTAATAAGTACATCATCGTAGTTGCTGTTTCCTTTGGTATTCCTATTCCATTTTTCGCAAATGTTAATAATATAATATTAAACATAATTACAATGGCAAAAGGCAGAGCATTTGTTAATGCTGTTTTTAAAAAAGTTCCCCTTATTGGATTTTTATTTTTTTCAAATGTTATAAAGAATGATGTATATGCTTCAATTACTAAATCTATAAGAGTAATCTGAATTGGAATAAATGGAAATTCTATATTGGTAAATATGCAAAATATAGATAATAATATAGAATATATTGTTTTTATAAAAAATATTCTTGCTACTTTTGTTATATTATTAACTACTCTTCTTCCTTCCATTAATACATCTTTTAATATACTAAAATCCGAATTTAATAATACTATTTGAGAAACTTGTTTTGCACTATCTGTTGCATCTGGAAGTGTTATACTACAATCCGCTTCCCTTAAAGCAATTACATCATTTACACCATCACCTGTCATTGCTACCTTATGATTTTTTGCTTGCAAAGCTTTAATGATGATACTTTTTTGATGTGGTAATACTCTTGCAAAAATACTATATTTATCTACTAAATCTACTATTTCTGCATCTGTACTTATTGTTGATAAATCTATATAAGAATCATAATCTTTTAATCCAGCTGTTTTAGCTATATTTGATACTGTAAGAGGACTATCTCCAGAAATTACTTTAACATCAATTCCTTGCTTTTTAAAATATCCTAACATTTCTTTTGCATTTTTTCTCAAAGGGTCCTCTAATATTATAGTTCCTATTATCTCTAGCTCTGGTAGTTCTGGACTTGCTATAACTTTATTAGTATATGCTATTGCTAAAACCCTTTTTCCATTTTTTTGTATGCCTATAATTTTTTCTGGCATTTCTATTTTGCTTTTCTCAAATAGTTTCTCTGGTGCTCCAACTATAATAGACCCTTCTTTCTTAAAAGAAATAGAACTCCATTTTCTTTCTGATGAAAATGGTATATTATCTATTTTTTCATATACCATATCACCCTTAAAATAATCCTGTAATGCTTTAAAAGTAGCATTATTATCTTCCATTCCATTTACAAAAGCAGTCATCATTTCATTAAAAGTTTTTGGTAATACTTTCTCATTATACATTTCTATTCTAGAAACTTTCATCTTTCCAGTTGTTATAGTTCCAGTTTTATCTAAACATATTGTATCTATATGTGCTAAAGATTCTATACTATATAATTCTTGAACCAAAACATTTTTCTTTGCTAATTTAATAACTCCTGATTCTAATGCAATTGTTATTAATAATACTATTCCCTTAGGTAACATTCCTAATAATCCTGCTGATGTCGCAATTACAGATTGTGCTAAATTTGTTTCTCTTACAAAATAAGCTTGTATAAATAAAAACACTCCTACTGGTATAATAACAAAACTAGTAAATTTTGTAACTTTTTTCATTGAATTTATTAATTCTGAATTATTTTCTTTTGTTTTTTTCGTTGCATTTATTATTTGGTTTGCAAAATTATCTTCTCCAATCTTTTCAACTTTTGCATAACATTTACCGCTTACTACATAACTTCCTGAAAGTAACTTATCATCTTTACTTTTTAAAATTAAATTTGATTCCCCGGTTAATAAAGCCTCATTAACTTCCACTTCTCCTTCTATCACATAAGAATCTGACGGAATTTGATCTCCTTGAGCTAATAATATAATATCTCCTAATACTATTTTTTCTACTTCTATTTTTTCTTCTTTTCCATTTCTAATTACTGTTGTTTTTGATGCTGTTAGTATTGATAGCTTTTTCACCATATTTTTTCCATGTATTTCTTGAATAATTCCAATCAGTACATTTATTGTAATAATAAGAAAGAAAAACATATTTGTATATGCTTTTACACAAAATAGAGCTATTGCTATTATTAAGTTATATAAATTAAATAATGTAAAAACATTTTCAAATATGATTTGCTTGTTAGATTTTAGATTATTATTTCGTATTACATTCTCATTTCCTTTTTGTATTTGTTCTTCAACTTCCTTATTAGATAAACCTTTTAATTTACTCATTTGCATTCAAATATTCTCCTTTTTCTCAGATTGTATAATAATTATTTACATCACAAAATATAAATTTATAATTTTTATATCATAAAAAACAATAATTGTAAATTTTATAAGTTAAAAATACTTTAATTCTAATAGCAAAATTATAATTATTTTAAATTATAGTAAATTGTAACATTTTTCAGTCATACTTTTTATAATTTATTATCTATATGCAAAAAAGGATAAGCAATATATTAATACGCTATCCTCTCTTTATTACTTCTAATTTAATTTGCCTTTTTAATTTCTTCATCTTCTATATCAGCCCATACAATCTTTTGTGCTTTTATACTTTTTTGAACATCTATTAATCTTTGATTTTCTGAACCTCTAAATTTTAGTGATGGATTTTTTTTCTCCATTTCAAATTTCCCATCAACAATAACATCAATATCATTTATAAGTTCTCTTGTCTCTTCCCAATTTTGGTACATTTTTCCCATTACATCTTTTTCAAAATCAAATCCTGTATAACACCATATAGTTTTATTTGGAAACTTTTCTTTTACTTGTCTTACTAAATCTACTAATCCTTTTTGATTAACATATTCTAAAGGCTCTCCACCAAGTAAAGATAATCCTTCAATATAATCTTTGTCTAAATCATTTAAAATCTTATCTATTGTCTCTTGATTAAACTCATTCCCATAATTAAAGTTCCAAGCAATTTCATTAAAGCACCCTTTACAATGATGATTGCATCCGCTTACAAATATTGAAACTCTAACTCCAGGTCCATTTGCCACATCACATTCTTTTATCGTTGCATAGTTCATTTTATCTCCTTCTCTCTTATGTATTTTACATTTTTATAAATGTAATACTCTTGCTTTAATCTCCTTTGTTTTTCCTTCATTCCAGAAATTTTCTCCTAAATAACCACAAGTTCTTCTAGTAACATTCATTTTATTATGATCTTTATTTCCACACCCGAGGACATTCCCATTCATTATTATCATTAATAATAATTTCTCCATCAAATCCACACACATGACAATAATCTGATTTAGTATTAAATTCTGCATATTGAATATTATCATAAATAAATTTAACAATTTCTTCTAATGCTTTTAAGTTGTTTCTCATATTTGGTATTTCTATATATGAAATAGCTCCACCTGAAGATATTTTTTGGAATTCACTTTCAAATGATAACTTCTTAAATGCATCAATTTTTTCTCTAACATCAACATGATATGAATTTGTATAATATCCTTTATCTGTTATATCTTTAATTTCTCCAAATTTTTCTTTATCTATTTTAGCAAATCTGTAACATAAGCTTTCTGCTGGAGTTCCATATAAAGCAAATCCAAGTCCTGTTTCTTTTTTCCATTTATCTGTGGCTTCTCTTAAATGATTCATCACTCGTACAGCAAATTCGTGTCCTTCTTCAGTTGTATGTGATACACCTTTCATTATTTTAGTAACTTCATAAACACCTATATATCCTAAAGATAATGTTGAATATCCGCCTTTTAATAATTCATCTATTTTCTCTCCTGATTTCAAACGAGCTATAGCTCCATACTTCCAATGAATTGGACTAGTGTCTGATAAAGTTCCAAGTAATGCATAATGTCTACACATTAAAGCTTCAAAACACATTTCTAATCTTTCATCAAATAATTTCCAAAACTTATCCTCGTCTCCATCTGCAATAATACCAATTTGTGGTAAATTAATACTTACAACACCTTGATTGAATCTACCTTCAAATTTATAATTTCCATCTTTATCTTTCCATGGAGATAAAAAGCTTCTACATCCCATTGGGCTAAATACATTACCTTCATAATTTTCTCTCATTTTCTTAGCAGAAATATAATCTGGATATAATCTTTTTGCAGAACATTTAACTGCAAGTTTTGTTAAATAGTCATATTTTCCACCTTTTAAGCAGTTATGGTCATATAGTACATATATTAATTTTGGGAAAGCTGGTGTTACATATACTCCCTTTTCGTTCTTAATTCCTTCATATCTTTGCTTTAAAATTTCTTCTATAATCATCGCATTTTCTTCTATGTATTCACTTTCTTCATCTAGATTTAGGAATAATGTTACAAAAGGAGATTGTCCATTTGTTGTCATTAATGTATTAATTTGATATTGTATTGTTTGGACACCTGCTGCAAGTTCTGTTTTTAATCTTCTATCTACTATACTCTCTATAACATCTTGGGGTAATTTATCTTTATAATTTGTTTCTAATTCTTTCTTAAATTTTTCTCTACTTTTTCTTAAATATTTTCCTAAATGTTTTAAATCTACAGATTGTCCACCATATTGATTACTTGCAACAGCAGCTATAATTTGTGTTGTAACTGTACATGCAACTTGGAAACTCTTTGGACTCTCTATTAATTTTCCATTCATCACTGTTCCATTGTCTAACATATCTCCAATATTAATTAAACAACAGTTAAAAATAGGTTGTAAAAAATAGTCTGCATCATGAAAATGTAATATTCCTTCTTCATGTGCTTTAGTAATTTTCTCTGGTAAAAACATTCTTTTTGTTAAATCTTTTGAAACTTCTCCTGCTATATAATCTCTTTGTGTAGAAGCTAAGACTGCATTTTTGTTTGAATTTTCTTCTGCAAGTTCCTTATTTTGGTTTTTTATCAATCCTAAAATAGATTCATCTGTTGTATTTTGTTTTCTAACTAAAGCTCTTGTATATCTATATACTATATATTTTTTAGCAAGTTCAAATTTCTTGAAATCCATTAATTTTTGTTCTATTATATCTTGTATATCTTCTACTAATATTCTTTTTTTATCTAATTCTTCTATATAATTAGTTATTTCTTTAATCTCTTCTTTAGTAGCTTTTTGTCTTCCTCTTACTTCGCTATTAGCTTTTTCGATTGCAGTTATAATTTTTTCTCTATTATAATCCACTGCTCTTCCATCTCTTTTTATTACCTTCATTTTTATTTTCCTCCCCCATGTGTTTTTATGTCTTTATTATACATTAACTTTTTTGTTTTTCTGTTGCAAATGCAACAGATTATGATTTTTTTAGCCTCTAAAAATTTTTTATAGCTATTTCTAAGGAATCAACACTTAATTTTTTTTATTACAATTTTGTAACAAAGTTATTACGTCTATTTCTTTTTTTCGTTGCATTTGCAACAAAGTTTGTGTATAATGTTGGAAAGTAAATAATATAGTAGTTACTATTCATAGTTTTTGGTTTTTAGATAATGTTACCGCATAGAAAAGGCTTTATATATTTTTTTAAGCCAATCTTGAAGCGTGGCGGGTAACTGCTATTAATAAGTTTTATACCACGCATTTTATATTTTGCCAATGTCAAAATATGAGCAGTCGGCGATTGGCTTAAAAAAATATATAAAGCCTTTTCTATGCTAGTATGTGCCATTAATCAAGTGGTGAATTAGTAACTCTTAGAAAGAAGTGAAACAATAATGACTAATTATTCTGAATTTTTTAAAGATTTTTCAAAAAATTGTTCAAAAGTTCAAGAAAAAGTATTTAAAAAAGGTGAAGTAATAACAACATATATTGCAAAAAGAAATCAGTTTTGCTTACTTTTATCTGGGGAAGCAAATTTAATTCGTTATGATTTTAATGGAAATAGAACAATTGTAGAACATTTTTCAGCAAATGATGTTTTTGGAGAAATATTCTGTACTGTAAATACAAATAATGAATTATTTGTAGAAGCAAAAAAAAATAGTTTGGTTATGTTTTTTAGCTATGATAATGTAGAAAATAAATGTGATAATAATTGTAAATTTCATAATAAATTACTACAAACTTTACCATCTTTATTTTTAAATGAAATTATAGATTTAAATATGCGCATAGAACTTTTAAGTAAACGAACTATAAGAGAAAAACTTCTAGCTTACTTTACAATTATATCTACTAAAAATTTAAGTAAATCTTTTACAATCCCTTTTTCTCTAACAGATTTGGCAGATTACCTAAGTATTGATAGAAGTGCTATGATGAGAGAACTAAGTAGTTTAAAAAGTGATGGTATTATAGAAAAAAGTGGGAATAGAATTACATTGTTATATTAATTTGCGATGTGCGATGAAAGTTAATTTTTTATATTATTTTCATTTATTTTTAGGATAACATTACTAAATTATAAATTATAAATTAATTTTAATTAGAATGGATTGTAATATAAAAATACATATATAATTAATATAAATAAAAGAATGGATCTTGTACTTTAAGACTTCCATTCTCTCTTTTATATTTTATAGTATAATTACAAACAATTTTTCTTTAGTAATATTGTAATTTATATCACTGATTCTCTATTATAATTTGTTATATCAGATCCAATTTTTTCATATAAACTTTTAACATCTAATTCCTTGTTTTTTAGAGCAATAAGTTCTGAATTTGTTGCTCCAATAAATTCTACAAAATCTACTGTTACATTTGGAGTATTTTAGAATTTAATTTATTATCTGGAATCGTAATGAATCCTGTAATATTAGATTTCATTTCCGTATCTATTCCTTGTGTTTGTCCTGTATATAAATATTCATAAGCACTAAATACTTCGCCTTTTGTAAAAGTAATTCTTGCAATAGATTGTAAAATTCCACAAATACACTTTATCTCTGCTTCTTCGTTTTTTTGATCTTTCTTTAATTCCATTCCATAACCACTAATATCCTTATTTTCTGTTTCTTTTATTTATTTCTTCATACATTTTTTCCATTTGCTTTTTGGTAAATTGTTTATATGGAATAAAATATTTATTATTATTAGTTTCAATTACTATATTCAATGGATCATCTGCTACAGGATATGATGATATATTTTTTATTCCAAAATCTTTCAAATAGCCTACTCTTTTTATATCACTAATTTTTATTTTATATTTTGCTTTTTTTAATATACCAATATAAGCTCCATAACTCCCTCTTCTTGACATATAACGATACTTACCAAAACCGTATGATGCACTATAAGTTGGTTCAATTATTAGTGGAAATTTCTTTTGTGAATTTATTACATTTACAACATTTATTCTATATAATCATTCGTTATTTTTATATAAGAATTTGTAAATTTAATGATTATAACTATACTATATTCAATTGCAAAAATCATAATATACATTATAAATATCATAAAAATCGGCATTATTATTTTCCCAATCAAAGTAAATTCATTATAATAAAAATTATAATCAAATAATATTTCAAAATTTCGAATAAATTTATAAATAATTATAATTAGAACAAATAAGAATATTATGCTTTCTATATATTTAATAATTTGCATTTTTAAAGCTCTAAATTTCATCAAATACTCCTCTTATCTCTAATACTTATGTTATTATTTATTATTGAACCCAATTGTAATCCCATTACTTTTCAAAATCCCATTACTTTTTAAAAAGGTAACAAATCCATCTTTATATGGTTCTTCAATATATCCACATCCTCTTTCAGATTTTAATTTTATTCTTTTATTCTTTTCCTTATAACTTACACTAAATATCAATATATCGTTTGCATATAGCAAATTATCTTTAAATTCAAAACATACCATTTTCTCTGTATATGGTAAATCTCTTTTTACTTTCAATCCAAATATAAAAATTGGTATACAACACAAAAAATCTAAAACCATAATTGGCCCCATCCACCATATTCCTTTTGTAAACAAAAAGAAAATAACAAAAAATATAATTATCCAAATAAAGATTGGGATTACAACTTTTAAAGTTGTTTTGTCGTTCATATATTTATATTTTACTATTGTTTTATACATTTTTACCTCTCTTGCTCTCTATAAGTTTTTCTATTTTCATCTTGTTCTATAATATCATATTTACCTTTTGTATGTATAATATACATCACTATTATCACTTCTGCTTTAATTCTGTTTGTGCATCTTTTACTAACTTCCATAATAAATCTTTATATTCATTAATCATATCATCCTCAACTTGATAACCATTCAGGTATACGATTATTTTATCTTCTTTTATATATATTGACAAATCCATTGTATAAACGCCATTCTGATTTTATTTCCAATCGTCACTAATATCTGTAATACTATCAAGATTTTGCATTTCGCTATAATGTAGATTAATTATAAACTTCCTTACATGTAAGTTGTTGCTATGATTACTTCTGCTTTTGTACTAATATTTCTTTACTACCATCATCAATTTCAAATTTATTTTCATCTACTCTTATATAACTACTTCCAATATCTGAATGTAGATATGGAATAATATCTCTATCATAATTACAAATTGTATTAATTGCAAATATGTTATGATTATTAGGGTTATTCATATATTTTTCATCCTCATTACCAGCCATAAATCGCCATCCACTATCCGGAAAAACTGGACTCGGTTCTACTCTATCCATATATCCTACTTTAAATCCTTCTTTTGTTATTTTATTAGATACGATACATCCTTCTCCATTTGGCTCATTCCAATTAATTAATCTTTCAACATTAATTTTTATAAAATAATCCCATAATTTAATCATCCTTATAAATTGTAATTTGTCGGGATGATTATTTACTTTTTTAGTCCTTGGTTATTTTTATTTTTTTCAGTGTTATACACATATCTATAAATTTCTCCCCATGAATTTACTTCTTTTAAATACTTATTTTCTTCCAACTTTTGTTTTTTTACATCTCTTAGATATAAAGTATTAACAAAATTATCTGATAAATTTTTACATATCAAGTAATTGTCATCTATCATTAAATCAATATTTTCTTTTAGGCATATCTGTAATTTATCTAAAACTTGCCAATAATATTCGTCAAACTTCAAATTCTCTTTTTTTAATCTTTCTTCAGCTATTTTTTGCATTTCTATATTGTCATATCCTCTTGATGAAATGATTATAAGTTTATGTCCATCTTCCTTCAATAATTTAATAACTTCTTTAGCTCCGTGGCATAATGTTAACTATCTTAGATACTTGTAAAAAATATTTTTTTATAAATTTTTCACTTACATCTTTATTCCAGCCATATCTTTCTTCTAGGTTAAATTTATTTGTATTTAGAATCCCCTTGCCATTTAACTCTAGCAAATCATATAATTCTGCTCTAGTTCTTAATTCTTTTTCAAAATCAAGTAATACTCCATCTACATCAATTCCAATTTGCATTATTATTGCACCTCATTTCGTTAAATAAAAGTTATCTTTACAATTCCATGAAATCTCCCAATGTCAATTGTTGAGGTTCACTATATTTTGTTTTTATTTTTGCAATATTTAATAACTCATCCAAATATATTATCTCATGCTTTCCTTTTTGTAGTTCAAGTAATTTTAAAAACACTTCTGCTGTTAAAAAGCAATCAGCAAGAGCTCTATGTCTATTTTCTGGGATTCGTAATCCCAATGTGCTTGCTAAAGTATCTAATTTATAATTTGACAATTTTGGTAAAACATGTTTGGCTAATAAAATAGTATCTATTATTGGCGTTTTAGCTATTCCTTTACATTCATCTGTATAATGAGATAAAATATTAGCTTCATATTTAGCATTTTGTGCAATAAATACATAATCTTTTTTTGAACAAGATTTATCAATTATTCTCATTGCTCTTTTAGCATCTATGCCATGCATTAAATCTTGTTCTGTTATACCTGTTTGTGAAGTATCGAAACGCGTTAAGTGTAAACCTTCTGGTGGCTTAATCAGCCAATCAATTGATGCATTATTATCTATTTTATTTTGTTTTATTCTTAATATTCCTACTTCTATTGGCTCTGGTGGTCTTCCTTTTGGAGTAATCGTTTCAAAATCTATTACTAAAAATTCTGTATCATCTATTAATTTCATTATAAAATCTAATCCTCCTCAACATCTTTTAAAAAGATTTTATTTTTAAATGCTCCCTTTCTATTTCTTTTTTTAATTCTAACTTGTTCTACTTCTTCCATACTTGTACCTCTATATTCAAGTATTGCATAAATAACTTCCATTACATCAGCCATTTCTTCAACGCTATAATCAGCTAAATATTCTTCTACTTCTTCTTTTAATTTTTTGTCTAATTCTTCTCCATATCTTTTATCGTCTAAGATTTCATATGTTACTTTGCAACCTTTATCTTCCATTATTTTTACATTGTTATCTCTAATTAATTTATTATATGTATATAGCATTAATTTTCCTCCTTTACTATTTGATTTATTTTTGAAATTATTTCGTTCATTTTATCTCTATCCATATCTTCCATTAAGGATAAAGCAACTATCTTGCTAAATAATTTATGACTATTCGGTGTTTTTATTCTATCATAACCAACTAAATTTTTACAATACTCTTGTATTACTTTCCTTTCATTCGTAGGAATTAATCCGAAAGTTCCTGTACTGTTTATTACGCCATTTCTATTTAATTTTTTTGCAAAATCCAGACCTTTGTCATGTAAAAAAATCGGTGAAAAATAATTAGAAAGCTCATTATCGTAATAATTGTATATATTTACTCCTGTTATTTTTTTTATTTGTTCATATATATATTTAGTTTGATTTCTTCTAAAATTAATTTTATCTTTTAAATCTCTTAAATTATATATACCTAATAGTGCTTGCATCTCAGTTATTCTATAATTCCATCCCATTTCAGAAAACGACTTACTTGTGTCTCTTATATTAGTACAATGATTTCTCAATAATCTACATCTTTCAGCTAATTCATCATCATCGGTTAATATAAATCCACCTTCACCAGTTGCTAATATTTTACCATTTTTCATACTAAAGCATCCAAATTTTCCAATAGTGCCCAAATACTTATTATTCCACATTGAGCCATGAGCTTGACAAGCATCTTCTATAATTTCTATATTATATTCCTTAGAAAAATTAAGTAATTTATCTAAATTATAACTGCACCCCCATAAATAAACAGGTATTACTGCTTTTGTTTTATTAGATACTTTTCTTTTCAAATCATCATAATCAAAATCAATATTATTTTCTTGACAATCAACAAATATAGGTATAGCCCTTTGATACAATATAGGAATAACAGACATTATAACAGCATTAGCAGGTACTAATACTTCATCTCCCTCTTTAATATTCAAAGCTGCTAATGATAAATGTATTGCAGCTGTACCATTTGCTACAGCTATGGCATTTTTTACTGAAAAGAAATCTCTTAATTTTTCTTCAAAAATTGGAATATATTTATCTGGCTTACAAGGATTAAATTCATTTTTTATTAAATTTTCTATATTAATAATATCTTTCATAATAGTCTCCTTAATTTACAATATTTCATCAAAAGCCATTAATTGCCACATATTTACACAATCCTCTGAAAAATTATGGCATTCTTTTATTTTTAATTTTTTATTAATAAATATATCTTCTAAATTTGAATCAGACAATCTAATTGATGTAGTTTCTCTAGGTATCATTTTACTAGATGGGCAAGCATGTATACTACCATCAGGTGTAATAAAAAATAGACTATCTCCAGCAAAGCAATTATTAATACAGTTATTATAATGTTTTATTGATTCCAACATTTTTTTTACATAATTTTTATTGGGTAATTTTGTCTTTGAAACATTACTATACATTCTTTGTATTATATTTTTTAATTCAATGGCATCATTTTCATCTAAAGTCAATTCTTTATACAATTTTTCTCCTTCATTTAAAAATATAGGTTGAAAAATAAAATAATCAGACTTTAAATCTGTTACAAATTTATAAGTTTGTTGTAAATCTTTCAAATTCAATTTTGTTAAGACCGTATAAATTCCTATTTTTACATTTGAATTTTCTTTTAAGATTTTTATTCCTTTTATAACTCTATCAAAGCCATCATTTGCTGGATATTGTCTATATGTATCATTGTATTCTTTTTTATATGAGTCTAAAGAAATTGATAATGCATCTACTTTGCTCTCTATTATATCTTTATAGCATTTATCTATTAAATAGCCGTTGGTGCATAATATAACTTGGATATTATGTTCTTTAATCTTCTTAATTATTTCTAAAGTTTTTCTATAATTGGATAAAGGTTCTGCTCCCGCAATAAAAATTCTTTTTACATTATATTTTTTTAACCTTTTTATAAAATCAAAGATTATTGCATCATCAATATTTGCATTATTAGCTGTATTTTTATTATTTATAGGATTATTA
>ENA-ORLW01001321-ORLW01001321.1-human-gut-metagenome-genome-assembly--contig:-NODE-1321-length-27951-cov-8.431226_pt1 | contig 27951 bp, 24 predicted proteins | sample MGYA00243017_ERZ508829 | MGnify/ENA primary metagenome ERZ508829 (study PRJEB26277, sample SAMN04329776) | human gut metagenome | biome: human-associated habitat | host: Homo sapiens | place: USA...
ATTTGAACCCTCGCGCCGGTTGCCCGACCTACACCCTTAGCAGGGGCGCCTCTTCAGCCTCTTGAGTATTTCTCCATAATCTGAAAATCGTCTCTACCAATATGTTATTGGCGTCATTTCGTGACGCAAAAATTATTATACATAAGGTCTATGTGTTTGTCAATTGCTTTTTTTATTAATTGTAGATATTGTTTATAAATATTCTTTAATAGCTTCTTCAATCCTGGATTTTACAAGATCTGCAATTTCCGGAGTCTTTAATTGTTTATATTCTTCATAGCAGATTGGTTTCAGATAAATCAATTTTACAGTTACCGGGGCTATGGACTTTTCATCAAAAGGTTTGTATGAATCAATCAGAGCACAGGGAACAATGGGGCATTTAGCCCTGACCGCACTTTTGAATGTTCCTCCCTTAAACGGAAGCAGCTGATTCCCCATGCGACTTCTGGTTCCTTCCGGGAAAATCAGAAAGTTTCTTCCCTTCTTTACTTCTTCGGTCATCTGATTGATTACCTGAAGAGACTGTTTAATGTCTTCTCTGTCTATTGCAATTGCATGCAAAGCCTTAAATACCTGCTTTAACAGTATTACGTTACTGACTTCCTTTTTATATACCACAGAAAAAGGAACCGGACAGGATTCCAGAAAAACAAGCGCATCAAACATTCCCTGATGATTCGGGAAAAAAATAAAACCATTTTCTTTGGGAATATTTTCCAGCCCATAGCTTTCTATTTTTACTCTTCCGGCCCGATTGGCTGCCTTAGTTACTTTTTTAATAAATGCATAGTTTTCTTCCAGATTGAAGTTCTTCCGGGTTCCCAACCACCAGATACGCATCAGATAATACGGTACTTTATAAAAAAGTCTTACTACCATTAATATAATTCTGTACATATGTTATCTCCAGTTGCCTCACTCCCGGCAATACTCCTTCGTCGCCGTCTCATATAGATTATTACCCTGTGCATCAATGACTACGATTACCGGGAAATTGTTGACCGTCAATCTACGAATAGCTTCTGTGCCCAGATCATCATAAGCAATCACTTCCGACGAGGTAATTGACTTTGACAATAATGCGCCTGCGCCTCCTACTGCAGCAAAATAAACAGCTCCGTTGCGAACGATCGCATCCGCTACTTCCTTTGACCTTTTTCCCTTTCCGATCATTCCTTTCAGTCCAAGATCAAGAAGTCTCGGTGCATACTTATCCATTCTGCTGGCTGTGGTCGGTCCTGCAGATCCTATTTGTCTGCCCTCTCTGGCAGGAGACGGTCCCATATAATAGATCACATTATTTTCCATTTTCAGCGGAAGTTCTTCTCCTCTGTCCAGAGTCTCCTGCATTCTCTTGTGCGCTGCATCTCTTGCCGTATATATTGTGCCTGTTAAATATACATAATCCCCCGCCTTTAATGAGTGGGCATCTTTCTCACTAAGTGGTACATTTACGTATCTGTCCATACTGTTTTCTCCATTGCTTTTTCATCCGGGATATCAGATTTCTCTGACTGCGTGTCTGTTCACATGGCAACATATATTTACCGCAACCGGTAATCCGGCAATATGGGTTGCATATGTGTTAATATTTACCGCAAGTGCCGTTGTTGTCCCTCCCAATCCACCGGGACCTATGCCGGTTCTGTTGATCTTCTCCAGCATCTCTTCCTCCAGTTCTTTTACATAAGGGATCTCAGAGTGTTTATCAATCGGTCTGGTCAGAGCCTCCTTCGCCAGCAAAGCACATTTTTCAAAAGTGCCGCCGATACCCACTCCCACCACCATCGGCGGGCAAGCATTCGGTCCGGCATCCTTTACGGCAGTAAGGATTGCGTTTTTCACACCTTCTATTCCATCCGCCGGCTTCAGCATAAACACCCGGCTCATATTTTCACTTCCAAAACCTTTCGGTGCAACAGTGACAGTAATGCGGTCTCCGGGAATAATACTGTAATGAATGATTGCCGGTGTATTATCCCTGGTATTTTCACGATAAATCGGATCTCTTACCACCGATTTACGCAGATATCCATCCACGTATCCGCGGCGAACTCCCTCGTTCACAGCATCTTCCACATTTCCGCCTACAAAATGAACGTCCTGACCTACTTTCAAAAACACCACGGCCATACCGGTGTCCTGGCAGATAGGAATCATATCTTTCTCTGCAATTTCCATATTTTCCTGTAGCTGACTCAGAATCTGTCTGCCTAAAGGAGCCTGTTCCCGATTTTGTGCCTCGGTAAAAGCAGTCTTCATATCTTCCGACAGATAATGATTGGCCTCGATACACATTTCACTGATATTTTGCGTTAAAACGCTCACATCTACTGTTCTCATACTCTCACCATGTTATTCTGTAATTGTTCTGCGAACCTCTTCCAGTTCTTCCGGTGTGCTCTCTCCCGGTGTCCATAAAATCTTCTGTCCGTCATTCACATAGCGGGGAATCAGATGCATATGAAAATGCTGTACTGTCTGTCCAGCTGCTTCTCCATTGTTCTGAACAATATTCAAGCCGTCGCAGTTCAGTTTTTCCTTCATTTTTATCGCAAGCTTCTTCGCAAGGACAAATACTTTCGATGCTGTCTCATCCGGTAATTCATATAAGTTATCCGCATGCTCCTTGGGTAAAATAAGAGCATGACCCTTTGTTGCCGGTCCAAGGTCCAAAATTACTCTGAAATCTTCGTCTTCGTACAATGTTTTGGAAGGAATATCTCCATTCGCAATTTTACAGAAAATACAATCCTCTTTTTTCATCTTTCTCGCTCCTATCTGTTTATCTATCCTTTTCCTCAAAGGGAAATGCCTGATCCAAGGTTCTCAAAATACGGAAATCCCCTTTCATGCGCTGCATAACGCCGGACATAAATGCTCTCTGAAAAGTCATTCTTCCATTTATAATATCTTCCATTGCAGCTCGGTTCATAGACATCTCAACATCGTGTTTTTCGGTTTCTCCGTAGCCGCAATCCACAGAGGTTCCATTCACTGCAATCCACATAGGTGCTTTCTTTTCTTCTATTATAATAGTATAAATTGCTTCAAAACCCGGTTGTGGAACAAATGCCTTCTTAAATTCACTGAGATATTCTTCTTCACCATCTGCTCCGTTATTATCCAGCATTCCACGGAACATGCTGGTAAGCTCCTGAATATCCTCTTTCTGCCTCTGCACATAACTGTCATCCGACACATACTCCGACAGCTGCTCCGTCTCCTGCGGCGTAAGATTAATGGATTTCGGAATTGTAATTTTCTGTCTCATCACCTTATTACTGGCCGGAAAACTGGCCAGTTTCTGATTGATGGTGCGATACATGTTCTCCGCTTTTTTCTCAATAATATGGCCATACTGCTCATTCATTTCCAAAGACACAGTATTCTCTATATATCCGCAGATTCCACTGCAGGGCAGTCCACCCAGAATCTCCCATGCCGTAGCCAGGTTCAGTTTACCTTCCCTCTCTCCATATGTAGTAGACATTACTACCGGACACATATAAATACCGGCAATGGCTTCCTTATCACCATATAGCCAGCAGGCATCCAGAAATTGCTGCATATAGCCGCCAATACCGTACCATTCCACCGTAGTTGCCAGGATAATACCGTCTGCTTCTTTTAGCGTCTGCGGCAATGTTGTAATGTTGGTCTTGCCGTCATAGAGGTTATACCGCTCCACGTGTACACGCAGCTCCTCCAGGACTTCCTGCATTTTGTTGATGACATAAATGGTAGGATCATCAATAATCCCCCGTCCTCCGTAATAGATATTGATATTCAAGTCTACACCTCTCGATTTCTTTTTTGCTTTCTTATCATACAGAGCAATGCCCCTGCCAGGAAACCGGTCAAAAGCCCGCCCACATGCGCTGCATTGTCTACGTTCTGCGCCGTGAATCCATTATAAAGAGATAACGCGATCATCAGTATTACTCGTTTGGGTGTAACATCCGGCATAGATCTCCGATCCAGTAAAATCCATGCCAACAACACTCCGTCCAAGCCGAAAATCGCACCGCTCGCCCCTACCGAAGCAATTCTTTCCATTGCTATCACCTTATAAATCAGAGAACAAATATTGGCGCCGATCCCGGATAATAAATACAGAATCAAAAACTGTAAATGCCCTGTTACTTTTTCTATCATTGCTCCCAGAAAAAACAGGATTACCATATTATTAAAAAGGTGCTCTATGCCCGCATGTAAAAAAGTGGATGATAAAATTCTTCCATACTCCCCATACCGCAACACAGCTACTGCGTCCAGTTCGCCTATATTATATAACAGATCCCCCGTAAAAGTACATATCAGATACACAATAACATTGATTACCACAAGTGTTCCGCACACAATAGGAAGGTTCTGTCTTTTTTGCATCTATCCTGTTCCTCCGGAAATGATCATCCTTAATATCAATATCTAAAATGTACCACTGTTTCCGGCATTGCGTCAACCAAAAGGATGTCATACTTATATCAACGGTATATCAATGTCCTTTTTCCAAAGGTTATCTCATCACCCTCTTCCAATTTTCTTTTCTCATAAGGCTGCATGCGCAGTCCGTTTTTGAAAGTTCCATTCGTAGAATTCATATCTTCCAGATAATATCCGTCTTCTTCTTTTACAATTCTGGCATGAAGTCTGCTGATCGACAGATCCTCCAGTACCAGATCCGCCTCTCCCCTTTTCTTGCCTATTGTATAAGCTTCCTGGTCCAATGTTGCGATCAGTGATCCTTCTTCCGTCAGCAATCGATGTTTTATTTCACGCATTGCCGACTGTTCTCCCATATATACAGTCCGACCCATATCTTCCTCTTCATATACCGTTTCCTCTGCTACCGCATATCCGTTCATGGTCAGTTGCAGATTTCTGCTATAATTTTCCCTTTCTTGTTTCTCTTTCTTTTTGCGGTTTTCCCATAATGCAAATAAACTCTTTTTCTCACCTGTCGTTCGATTTTCTTCCCGTTTATTCTCTATTTTTTCTTCTGCCGGCAAAATATCCTCCGTCTTCTGTTGTATCATTTCCTCTTTTGTATGTTCTGTCGGATCGATTCCGGAGATCCGCAGGCATTCCGCATCTTCATAAATTTTCTGCTGCAGATACACTTCTCCGGCCGTCTCATACTGTTCATATGCCTTATACAAATATTCCACCATTTCTTCATCCTGGTAATCAATATGTTCTATCAGGTATTCCAGTAATTCATGAAAACCGGTCTCCTGCCTGCAATAAGGAATGTATATGAAATAGAAATCATTCTTTTCCAAATCCTGATAGATATGATTCGGAAACCATACGATATTGCTCTCCTCCAATAAAAAACGGGACATTTCCTGTCGGACTCTTCTCATGCTCCACAAAAAATCAGTCAGCCACTGTCTGTTTATCACCTTTTTATCAAAAAGCTGTGCTATATTCTGTCTAGATGTAATGTCATAATACAGATAGGCATTTCCATCAATATATCGCAGGCTGCATGGGAGCAATCCCTTGATTCCTCCCCGGCTGATCATACAATATTGATATCTTTTTTCCTCTGGCTTTTCTCCCAGAGCCATTCTTTCATAGTTTGCATTCAGGCTTCGAATATATTCTGTATTTATCATAACTAAACTTTCCCTTCTTAATTATTTTCTTCCGTATTATCCCTTTTGTTCTGTACATTTCTGCTTCTTCTCAGCCAAAATACCGGCGAAATCCTATCTGCTTGAAAAGAAGCTTTGGCACTCCAATATTTTTCTTGCGTTCCCATACCGGCAAAAGGATATCTGAGTCGTCCTGCTTTTTCAAGAATGACATCGTTTTTTTCCAGCTTCCACAATGGGTCCTCATTCTCCCACGCAATATATTTCTCCTCGTCAAAATGCAATGCTTTCTTCTGCATATAGTCATTCAGCTGCTCTTTTGTGAGTGTCCACTTACTTCCGCTGAGAACGGTCGCTTTTCCTATATCCTGTTCCAACAGGCATCTGTCATATTGAAAAAGTAACAAATAGGTCATTAATAAAATAACTGACAGAATTATCGGGTAAAGAATTGCAGCTTCTACTGTAAAATACGCATCAGACTCTTTTTTCATAATTACATTTCCTCCGGTTTTATATCATCCAGGTGGTTAAATAAGCCAAAAATAAAAAAGGAATGTACGGAATACGCCTTTTTCGATCCCGTCTAAGCATATAAAGAATCATAGAATACAGAAATATATAAATAAGGCTCAGACAAAATATAAGCAATGCCTGTCCATCTCTGCATATACTTCCCAACTGGATCAATACAATGCCGTCCGCCATGCCGATTGCTTTCGTCATCTTTGTCAGTAGAAGCAATATTATCCCCGGTACCGTTTCTACAATAATCCCTGTTTTCCAGCCCATTATGCAGATATCTGTTATGACAAGTAAGCTTCCTAAAAACAGCAGCCATACCGGAATTGTTCTTTTCCGAATATCACACAGGCTTATTTTTCCGAGATAAACACTCCATATGATTTTTTCCATACAAAATACCATTTTGTTTTACCTATCTTTCGAATTGTTTCCCCTGCATCTGCTACACACTTCATATTTGAAAGCTTCCTCTTTGGGAATTTTTTGTACTGTCCGTTTTAATCCGGGACAATCCCGCCGGCTGTGATAACATTCTCCGTTTTCCGAAACGAAAAATAGCAGTCCTCCTGTCGGATGCGGTATTTTGTCTGTGCATTTTTCACATGGTCTGTACTCCCGCAGAGCCTCTGTCGCTTCCACCACACGGACGGATAACCGAATGTGCGTACATTCTCTGTTCGTATGATATACTCTACCGTTTTCCGTAACATATATATACTCTTCGTCTTCCGCCTCCGGAATTTCATACCCGTTCCACATATGACCATAATAACGATTGGCCATTCGAAATTTTTTGAATCCTGACAGTTGAGATATTCCCGCAATCCTATAAGTCATATTGATTGTATAAATGTCACCTTCAATATCGCTCTCCAAGAACTGTAATCCATCACTTCCTCCGTCCAAAGGTGACATTTCCAGATATTCCTCTCCCAGCTGTTCTTCGATCTGTTCCTTGACATAAGTATAAGATACGGCAACTGCCTCCAGTCTGTGATCTGCAGAACCCTGCTGCCCCTCCGGTAATGCACCGTAGACACCGATCTGCCGCCCGGCATTCCACAATGCCACTTCCAGATTTCCGTGCAGCCTTATGATTTCTATGGCATTACCCATAGAAATCACAAAAAAGCAAAACAGGGGCAGCACCAGCGCTGCTTCTACCGTCATACTTCCCCTGACGCAGGTCCTTTGGAGCATGGGCAGTGATATCCTCTTTATGTATTCAATGACTAATGATAATTTTGCGGGGAGAATTTTTTTACATGGGTTAAGAATATTTCTTATTTTCGGAGAAGGTCTCATGTGTTTTTGTTTCATAGTTGTCTTGCATTGTTCCCATAAAGAGGACATCACCGCCCACCTCCTTTTTACTCCGACATACCCGTCGCCGCTTCGAAGGACGTTATATAGGATTTCTGGCGTTCTATCTCAACACTATATCCATATCGGCTCTTCACCTTTACATTCATTTGAAGTTCCGCAATACATGCATCCAGACAAAAGTTCTGATTTCCGGGGGTAACTCTGATATCCTGCTCCACAATATTCATTGCTCTGTAGGTGATGGTTCTTTCATCACAAAGTAGCAAAAATATTCTCAGATAGTCCTCATAACCCAGATCCGTCACAGCATCCGCATCTCCAGAACGTCCCTCATCCGTCAGGTTTCCCTGTAATATCGTCTGTAATCCACAGTGCCAGGTACTGTCACTTTTCAGTAAAGGTATTTTGTCTCCGGCAAGCATTGTTCTGACATCATACACGCTCTCCGCAAATGCCCACCCAAGTATCAATGAGATTGTAAACAATTCTCCTATTTCCGGAACCATCATAACTGCTGCCAGCGCTTCACCCAAAACTTCCGCAACCGCATATTTTTCTTCACTTCCGAACAAATAAGCGGCATTTGCGGCTTCCCTGATCGCAAATATCCTGTTTATCACATAACGAAGATTTTCCCGGTCACTTTCTTCTCCTGCAATGATATATTCCACCTGATACCACAGTGGACTGCTTTTTTTCTCAGTGCCATACCTTCCCATATATTTCAGCAGATACTCATGAAATAGTATTCTTTCCTTCTCTTTTTCCCATTCCGTCTGTGATTGCAGCGCAATATTTCCCCGATTGATCTGATCTCGTTCCTCTCTCGCTTCTATGAATTGTTCTGTTTCTATTCTGCGATCTGAAATCTCTTCTTCGGGAAGCACCAGTGAAAGTATTCCGCTTTTCTTTTTTTCCTCCAATGCCTCTGTGGGATTTTCGATATGAATTACTTTTCCGTCAGCCGTTTCTCTTCCGTCGTATTCCCGGATCTGCGCATCCACGGTCTGTTTTTCTTCTTCTACACTGCGTTCCAACAGTCCACGGGATTTTATGGTCTTCACCCATTCTTTTATCTGTTGCAAAAGTCCGATGCCGACATCATCTTCTATTGCGTCCACCGCCATTCTGCGAAAGACTTCTCCATCCCCATCGGTCACAAAAGCAGCCTTTGTCATTTCTGCTTTTTCTGCTTCCAGCGCAAAAAAATCACGATACAGAAATTTATCGAGGAAAATATCTTCCAGCGAAAAATTGTGATTCATATATTCCAGGAGGTGTTCTTCTGTCAATTTTGTCGTCCCATGCACGGTTCCATAGGAACAATCTACTGCGAAAAGATTATACTGTGCGAATAACTCTCTGTGATATTCCGCCAGAATACTATCCATTCCTATGTCCATAACACATTCTGTTTCCAGGCAGATCCCCCGGCACCGGCAACCTTCTATCAACGCAAGGCACAGTGAAATCATCACACCAAGTGTAAGCGCAAGATATATTGTCATGTATCCGTTTTCTTTCATAAGGTCATGCTCTTATATTTTTTTCGTCTGGTTGGTAATTTTACTGAAAATAGAATTAACGATCTCCGTAATCTTTTCTTTAAAGATCACTACAAGACCCACCAGTACCACGATGATCAGAATCACCTCTACAGTTCCCATTCCATCCTCTTCTTTTATAAATTGTCGAAACGTTTTTAAATGGTTCATATTTTTCTCCTTTTCTAAACTCCCACATTGGAAAACGCGGGAAACATAATTAAAATCATAACAACCAAGAGTAGCATTATCATTGGTAACAATAATTTTGTAGATGCCTCCTCACATAATTTTCTGGCATTGCGCATTCTCATTTCTTCTGCTTCTTTTGCCTCTTCGCGCAATTGCTGTAAAAGCATGGTGCTTCCTTTTTTTACATTTTGCGTAAGGAAAGTACTCAATCGGATATATTCCCGAACTCCTGTCCTTTTTCCAAATTTTTCATATGCCGCGCCCTCCGACACACCCATACGGATCTCACGGACTGCAATCAATAATTCTTCGTATGCTGCCTGTTCCTTTGCTCCTTTCTTCCGTGTCTGTTCATAATCTTCCGCTATCTTATTCACTGCTGCCCGTACCGTCAGTCCTGCTTCCAGATATAATGTTATTTTTTGCAGTATTTCCGGGTACTTCCTTTTTTCTTCCTGCTTCTTTTTCTCTACAAGCTCATGAATATCCCGATCTTTAAAAAAGAAGACTGCCACAATCGTCACTAACGTTCCCAACAGTAATTGAAGCTCCGTCAGATTTCTCTGTCTCCACGATACCTTTTTACCGTCAATTGACTCAGGCAGCATAAAAGCTTCCTGCTCCGGATCTGATGTCTGTGCATTTTCCAGCATTATTTCCAGAACAGCTTTTTCACTTTTGTCGATTGCATCACTCTGATTTTTTACGGTAACCGACGTTTCTGTCTCCCATTGGTATTCGTCGTAAGCAAGTTCCGCTTTCAAGCGCACCGTGCTGTCCTGCTCCTGAGGATATACTTTCCCCTCCGGACTGATAACATCCATGCAGTCGCTCTTCCATGTAACCGTAAAAGGGTAATCATCATATTCCTCCTGCAATTGCAGATCTTCCCTGACACAGTCCAATGATTCATTGCCTCCGCAGATCAGGCCCGGCAGCTCCTCCCGGAAAGCATCAAACAATTTTTGCAATTCCTCCTGACGGTATTTTCTGGGTTGTACTGTAAGTGCAAAGGAATATTGACTTCCATCCTCTACTTTTCCGATAATAACATAGTCCTTGCTTCCGCTTCCGGAATCTGCCCTCTTCATCCAACCGTTTTTTATAGAATTTCCTTCACTTTTTCCAAGTACAACAAACAATATCAGAAGAATTCCCACGAAAAATATCATGAGGGACATTGTTAACTTCCTTACATAATACTCTGTAATGCGCTCCTCCTGATTTTCTCCGGGATATAAACGGCTCAGATCTGTCTTTACCCTGTCTCTTCCCGGAACCGGTATTTTCCACAGGTGCATTTTCTTGTATATTATGAGCACTACCTGATAGCAGATCTCCACTACACCCTTTTTTCGTTCCATAGTATTCTCCCTTTAGAGACTTTCACCGATCCGTTCCATGATCTTCTCTCCTACGATATAGGCGCACAAATAGATTGCTAGGCATACTGTCATTATGATATATCCGGTTATGTTATGATACAGCGATACAAAATAACCCGGATATGTGACACCTATATAGAATGAAATTGCAAAAGGCATCACTTCCATCACTCTCTGTTCCAGGCGTCTTCCCTGCAGCAATGTCATCATCTCCTGTGTCGTCTCCACTTTATCGCTGATCAATTCTGCAGTATTTCGTATGATCTGCGATACATTGCCTCCTCCCCTTTTCGCCACGGAGAGTATCGTCGAAAACTGTTGAATCTCTTCACATCCACTGCGTTCTGCCAGATCTCCTATCAGTTCCTCCAATGTGATATTTACAATCATTCCTCTGCGGATCAGTTCCAGTTCACCATACATTGCGGATCGTTCGCCAAAAAGCAGACGAATATCTTCTCTGCTCTCCAAGAAAGCATTTTCCACGGCGTATCCGGTTCTGAGCGAATTGGCAACTGCCAGAAGACATTCCTTGAACTGCACGGTCAGTTCCCATCGTTTTTTCTCCCTCTGTTCTCTGACACACTTCCGGAAATAAAGAATTCCCGGGAAAATAAAGAGAATGACAGCAAACGCCGAACGATAGAAAAACCAGGAAAAAAAGAGAATTCCGGCTGTTGTGCGCAGCAAAGGATTCATCAATTCACGAAAGTCCGGCCGCTTTAAGTTTCCCTTCATGAAGCAAGCCTCCCTTTTTCTGTAATTTACCAACTACATTACCTTCACTGCTCTCCCCCAGTTCTTCAAAGTAGTACAATGGATTCAGACGGATTTCGCCGTTCTCACAACCCACTACTTCTGTAATTTCCAACACTTTTCTGCTTTTATCCCGAATTCTCCCCAGATGCACAATAATATCCACGCCGGATGCTATCTGGTTGCGGATCGCCGGAAGCGGCAGATCCATTCCCATGAGTACCATATTCTCCAGTCTCGACAGCATATCGGCCGCGCTGTTTGCATGTCCTGTAGACATACTGCCGTCATGCCCGGTATTCATACATTGCAGCATATCAATAGCTTCCGCGCCTCTCACTTCGCCTACAATGATCCTGTCGGGCCGCATCCGCAGAGATGAGCGGATAAGTTCCCGGATTCCGATCTCTCTGCAACCTTCCGCATTGCCATTACGTGTCTCCAGGCGCACCAGATTGGGAATTCCCTGAAGTTGCAGTTCCGCGCTGTCTTCGATGGTGATGATCCGCTGTTCCGGCGGAATGAATCCGGATAATACATTCAAAAAGGTCGTCTTCCCGCTACCGGTTCCTCCACTGACGAAAATGTTATATCCAGCCTTTACCAGTGTTTTCAAAAAATCCGCAGCTTCCGGAGATATAGTTTCCATCGCGATCAGTTTTTGCATGGTGATCGGTTTATCCGGAAAACGTCTTATTGTAATGATGGGTCCATTCAATGCAATGGGACTCATCACAATGTTCACACGGGCTCCATTGCTTAATCGCGCATCAACAATTGGTGATGCCTCATTTACCACTCTGTTACATCCGGCCACGATCTGTTGAATCACATCCTGGAGCTTTTCCATGGAATCGAAAGCCCGATCCAGTTCCTGCAGCTGTCCGTCCCTCTCTACAAAAATATGATCCAGTCCATTGATCATAATCTCCGTAACAGAGCTGTCATCCACAAAAATCTGCAGAATATCCAGCCGTCTCAGGGAATCAAACAATTCCTTACGCAATCGTCTTCGCAATTCCACAGAACACAATTCCAGATTTTCCTGTTCCATGAGAACTTCATCAATCGTATCCTCTACCTCTTCATCCGTATAGTCTCTTCCGTAATCCAGTCTCTCCTGCACCATTTGTCGAAGCTTTCTTCTCTGTTCCAAGTAATCCATTTTTTCTCTCCCTGTTCTAATTTTCCAGCATTGCTATTTCTTTCCTCACATACTCCGCCAATTCTCCTCTGGTAAATTGCTCCATTTCTGTGGGAAGCTTTTGAAAAAAGGGTAAAGCAAGTTTACGGGTTTTGCCTTTTACCGTGTCTTTTTCGCACAAAGCAAGCAATTGCTCATATTGATCCAGTTTCATTCGTGACATTTTATCTTCTTTGGTCAGCGTAAATACTCTGGTACATATCTGCAGTACCTCAAACAATCCCTGTATACTTTCGCTCAGATCCAGTATGACATATTCATATTTTCCGAGTTCTTCGATCCGTTGGAAGAGGTTTCTCCACTCTTCCGGCGGGATTTCCAACAGGTTCTGACCGTTGCGCATCGGGGGAATGTAATCCAGACCGCCTTTGTGCTGGATGACCGTCTGCATCCGTAAAGAAAATTTTCCCGCATCTCCTGTCAGAAAATACAGCAGATCTGCAAGGTCTCTGCTCTGTCTCTCCGGAAGGAGTTCTGAGATCCCAATATAGTGTTCAAAATTGAGATACAAAGTGGGATGTTTTTCTGACAACAATTGGCCCAGCGTCAGTGCAAAAGAACTTTGCAGACATCGATGTATCGGGGAATAGATACCTATAAATTTTGTCTTATACTCTGCACACAAAAACGGCAATTGTGTTCCCACCGTCTCCACATACAATTCCAGCAATTCCTTCCACACCTTGTCAGCTTCCTGGTACTTATTGATATTCGGAAACTGGTGAAATCGAAGTGTCCCGCTTTCATTAAGAATCGCCTGGCATGCCGGCTCCAATGTACTCAGCGTATCCATGCAGGAAGATTCCGCCACTACCAGCATTGTCACCTCCCCATTTTTCTCCCGTTCCAACAGTTCCTCCATCTTTGTGTATGTATGGATCTCCCATGGCAGTTCCTTCTGCCTTCTCAAAAACTCCGAAAGAAGTCTCGCATACTCTTCTTCACGGTCGAACAGAACCATAACCGCTTCCTTCTGTTCCATCAATAAATTCCTCCTATGTATAACAGCACACTGCAAAACACGGGACCGGCCATACAGATTCCGCTTGCCGGATGTGCTCTCTCCTCTGCAAAATACGCCTTCCAGCGTCCACAGCGGACAACATCCCACACATATTCACCCAGATAACACAATCTGTCCCACAGATTACGTGCCAGGTACATTTTGCAAAGTGCAAAAACTGCTGCGAATAGCAGCGCGAAAAATAGAAAACAGAGAACTTTTTCACCGGAAAAATATCCTGCACAGACAGCCAGGAGTTTCACGTCACCGGCTCCCATGGCACCAATATAAAAAAACAGATAGAATGCCACTATCGTCAGTAAAACATTGCAAAAATATTCCATAATCCCATAAATCCCCTGTTCCCACCATCGGAATGCCGCTCCGGCGATCAGGCAGCTCAGGATCAGACCGTTGGGGATTCTGCGGCTTCTGTAATCATATCCGCAGGCAATACTTAATAGAAAACATAATACACCCTTTATTACTGTGTTCGTTGCATTCTCACTCTCCTTTCCTTCGATTTACAAGTGGTAATGTGGGATGACTCTATCCCATAAAAGAATTCTTTCAGATCTTATAAGATATTTGATACAACCATCGCGATTGGTTGTAAGATGGATTATAGCCGTTGTTTTTCCGTCTGACAAGTGTTTTTCCGTAAAAAAATAATCTTTGGCACATTTTAACAATCACCTTTCTCATACGGCCTTCCAAAATCCCGCAACTCCTTGATTTTACGGCATTTTCATCTGTCAAAGCATATGATAAACTGCCAGGCCGTATAATACCAGGATTCCCGGAAAGCCCAAAATACCCACTGTCAGAGCCGTAGCTGCATTGATTCCCACTGCTACCGTGAATCCCAGGATCTCTATCCCCCAATTTAGAAAATACATAAAGATCACTCCAAAAACACTCCGCAATACAAGGTTTAAAAACCACTCCGCCTTTTTTCCCAAAAAACTTATGGCAAAGAGCAGGACTGCTGCCCCAATAATCCACAATAGATTCTCCGGATGCTCCATTGTTGTCCTCCCGATCTTTCCGCTGTTTGTTATAATCTATTCCCATTTTTCGCAAAAATGTCTTCCAGTTTTATGTTAGGCAGGTATATTTTCCCTTTCTGCTTCCTATACTGTTAGCAGAAAGGATGGATTTTTACATGAAAATCTTTTTTAGTCAGGTAAATACAAATTCCGAAATGATCGAAGAAGATCTCGCACCGTTGGATTTAAAAGAATCCATAAGAAAAACCCGCCAGGCTCTGGATATCGCCTATGCGGGTTTCGATAATGCAATCGAAAGTGATCTGATCGACAGTTATATCTATGAAATTAATGCTTTGCAGAAACGGTATCAGCACCTCACCGAACTCGCCGCTTCCCAGCCTGTGCGGCAGGAAAAAACTTTATACCAGCATTCCCCGATTCGAGCCCTGGTCAGCCATGTTTTCGGTTAACTGATTTCTTCCGTAAGTCAGTCCCGCATACACGGTCTGCGAATTATTCATCACAGGACCGGACGAATTCTGATCCTGAATCTGTCTGTAAGCATCACAGAGCGGTGCTATAACCTTCCGGATATCCTGCAGCGCCGTTCTGTCGGCTTTTGCTTCGCACGCCGCCAGTCTGCGGATACAATACAGATACAGCCTGGAAAGCTCTGTCGCCGGACTGTACTGTCTGTGAAGAGAATTTAAAAGCTCATTGATACAGCCTCTTGCTCTGCGAACTGCTTCCAAAAGTTCTGCGTCATCCGCAGCCTGTTCGCCGTCTGTAAGATACTGTAATGTCATTTCGTAGAGAATGACCACCAGCTGTGTGGCATTGGCCTGGGTGATCCGCAAGGTAAATTGTTGTTTACATTCTTTTGTCATTTTGAATCCTCACTTCATCGGAATCCATTACTGCAACAGCTGTAACACCTGGGACGGTCTCTCGTTTGCCTGGGCCAGCATGGAGGTTCCTGCCTGTGCCAGGATCTGATAAGTGGTATAGGAAGTCATTTCCTCCGCCATATCCACATCCATAATACGGGAATATGCCGCGGTCATGTTCTCACTGGTAACATCCAGGCTGTTAATGGAAGACTCCAGACGGTTCTGAAATGCTCCCAGTCTGCCGCGGACGGAGGATACATATTTGATGGCTCCGTCTACTCTTGAGATGGCATCCTTTGCCCCTTCCTGCGTATTCACATCAATATCTTCAATTCCCATGTTCTGCAGAGTAACCGCGGGAATATTAACCTCCAGTACCTGTCCTTCGTTGGCTCCGATCTGCAGACGCATTGCTCCGATACCGGTAGCATCGATCTTCATGCCATTATAGGAATCTCCCTCTTTTGCTTCCGATACATCCAGACGCATTTCAAAGCCGTTCGTGCCGGTGATCGTCAGAAGATTATCCTTCATATCCGTCTTTAAGGGTTCTACCTCTTTAAATCCGTCTCCGAATTTAATATCTCCGTCTACTTCAAAATTTCCCTCTGCATCTTTCTTAAATTTCATAGACTGTATGGTATATTCTTTTACCGGTACATCCGGAGAGCAATAATTTACTTTAATCTCCTGCTTATCGGTGTATCCCTTGAGATCAAATTCTCCGTTCAACAGCTTCTGCCCGTTGAATTCCGTGGTATCCGAGATACGGGTAATCTCTTCCTTCAGCTGCGCTACTTCATCCTGTATGGTTGCGCGGTCATCCTCTGTCATAGTGCCGTTGGCAGCCTTGACGGAAAGCTCATTGATACGCTGCAGCATCTCACTGATCTCTGTCATTGCTCCGTCCGCAATCTCTATAATGGATACGCCGTCACTGGCATTCTGATTGGCCACGGACAGTCCCTCGATCTGAGCATTCATACGCTTGGACATTGCCAATCCGGCAGGGTTGTCCTTGGCGTGATTGATCTTCAGTCCGGAAGAAAGTCTCTCCAATGATTTGGACAGCAGATCGTCATTTGTGGATAAGGCATTGTTGGATAACATTGCCGATACGTTGTAATTGATTCTCATGTGTTACTCCTTACTTTCCGCTGCTGTCTGCGACAGCCTGCAGGAATCCTTTTGCCAGACGGTACAGCTGTTCCGTATCGATCCGACTCTCTATGGTATCTGCATTTTTTGTCTCTCCGGCTGCCATCCTTGTCATATCCCGGGAGCTGACGATGGGAAGCTTTTCCGCTTTCCAGTCTGCAGAAGTATCTGTCTGAATCCGTTCAAGGAATATATCGGAGGTCTTCTCTAATTTCGTAACCTCTTCCGGTGTATTTCCTACGAGATAGCCATCGATGGTGTCTCCCTTTACCTGTAAATGTGCCTCCAACTCCATATCTCCGGCATTCACCCGGATTTCCACAGCTCCTACAGCTCCGGCTCTCTGCTGTAAGATAAGATGGACTCCCGCCAGCTGCTCACCCAGGAACATCGGAAGAAAATATTCCTGCTTCGCCTGAAGGCTCTCCGCAAGGCGCAGCTGCTTGTGTACCAGCTGCAGCTGTTTTACATCCAGATGTTCATCCGCCTGTTCCAGACTCATGGTCTCCACATCTTCTGCCGTATTCTGAAGCATGGTCCGATAATCCTCTGCAAAATTCTGCTGATCCAGCTGTTCCCACAGTTCGGAAGTTTCTGTCCCGGCAGGCACTTCGCTGCCTGCTGTCTGCAGCATTTCTTTTTCCTGCCGATACTTTTCTCTGTATCTGCGCATATTGCCAAACATCTCCGCCGGATCATCCATAAGTGCCTGGGCCGCCAAAAGATTCGACGCGCTGATGGAAACTTCTCCTTTTTGCAGTAGTTCTGCGGCTTCCGGTGCCGTATTTCCCGCCTCACGCATCTGCTGCAGTCCTTCCCGGTCATACGCTGCTCTGCTTTCGCCATCATCTGACACCTCTGTCAGAACCTCTTTTGCCATACCCATCCGAATCTGTTCAGATATATTATTCTCGGACAAATGAATCTCCTGTGTCAGCCCGGTATCCTTCGACACTTTCCAGTCCATATGAGAAGCCCTTCTGCTCCTGGCTGCCGTCAGCAGAGTGGAAAATTGCAACTCTGCACCGGTATTTACTACCGCGCCTACCGCTGCGCCATCCTCTCTCTCGACCTGATGCACCATTCGATAAATTCCAATATATGCTTTTCGTTCCTCTTCTGTAACATCCTTTTTCCGTTCCAACTGATATAGGAAACGGCTGTAGTCCTCCACTTCTTCCTCATAGCTTTCGGGGTTCTGTGAAAAATAGGATTCCAGTTCGTCAAAGGTCTTCTCCAGAGGATTTACACCATCCCGGATCATCTGTAACACATTTTTCGGTGTCAGTCTGTCCACTACTGCGCTGACCTGTCTGTCAGCTTCCTTGACCTTCTCGATATTTTCCGGTGTAATTTCCATATTGTTATATGCCAGAATCCGGACAGCCCGCTGATTTTCCGATGTTTTTTCTAATGACATATCTGTCAGAATGTCATCTACATTAGAAAATGCTTTCCGGATGCTGTCTCCCAGATCGCTTCTCGGTGCCGTCATCAGAGTCTCATAACGTTCGCCCGCTTCCTCATAGGCTTTCTGCATTGCAGCGCCTTCCTTATGGAAGTCAGAAACTGTCTCTGTGGCAGCATTCTGTTCCAGGCTATAGGGTCCCAGTACTCCGGCAGGCAATCCCGGCAATTCGGAAGCCACCTGCACTGCCTGGGTATAAGTCTCATATTTCGTCACTGCCTGAGACTCACCGGGAAAGTATTTTTCGGCAACCTCTGCCTCCGCCTTTCGCAGCGCTTCGATCAGCTGCTCCATGGGGGCTGTATCAATAGAAAAATCACTCTGTAAAAGCTTTACGTTCACTTCTGCCGTCATGCGAAGACGAATCTCTTCCAACTGTTTTCTTGCTGCCAGATTCTCTGCCGTGGCATTCCACTTTGCATCTGAGAACCAGTCCTGCAGCATTTTATCTGCTTTTTCATAAATCGTATCCTGTCTGCCCAGGTTCGCATACATCGGGGATTTTCCCTCCGCAATTGCCGCTGCTGCTGCCTGCGCAAAAGTGTCCTCCGTGACAGGATAGGAAATACCGTCCAGTTCCACAAGCTGCTGCAGCGTATCCGTGGTCAGCGGAAGTCCTGCACTTACCAGCCACTGTGCCTTCTGTCTGTTCTCATCGTTTACCGTCAATCCCGCATCCGCAATTACCTTGTCCATCTGCTCCTGCAGTTCCTGCGGAACATCATTATTCTGTACTTTCGCACCGCTGTTCTCTGCCACATAGAGGTTCCAGATCTCCGGTTCCAGTCCATTATCCACCAGGTAGCTGACCGCACCTTCTTCCGGTTCCTTCAGGGAAGCTGCCATATCCCAGGCGCTTTTCAGTTCATTTATATTTTCCTGTGTCAAAGGAAGATCCGCGGAACGGAACTGCTCTTCGATGCTTCGGGCTAAAGTATCACTTCCTACCGCTGCCGCCAGGGTATCCATATCGATATCATCCGTATACCCTGCGATCTGCTGACCGGAACGCACCAGTTCTGCCTTGATCTTATCCACGATGGTGACCGCTGTATCCTGATCCAATTCTCTAGGATCAAATCCATCCTCACAGGCCTTTGCATAATCCTCCTGCGACATAGTATGCGACAGCAATGTCATATAGTCCTGCTGCAACGCCACATTAGCATTCCCGGCATCCTGCTGCAGCTCCATCAGAGATTTTCCTTTGTTGTTCTCTTCCTTTTCCAAAGAAGACATGGGTACTGCGGCCTGCCCACTCTCGTATACTGCCCCGAAATTCACATTTACGCTTTTTTTACTGCGCCATGTCTTATCTTTGCCCCAGCTGTTTTTCTCTGGCCGGTTACTTTCTGTTCTATTGTCATTTTCATTAATCGTTTGATTCTGAAATGTTATCTTCACGTCTCTCGTCCTTTTCTGTACAGTTCCCAGAGCCCGCCGGTTCTGAATAGTTAAGAAAAAAGATGAGTGCACTTTTTGGTCACACTCATCTTTTATTTCGGTTGTTTTATATGATTTCTTAACCTGACCTAGAACAGAAATACCGCAGCGCCGTAGGGTGGCAGATCAAAGCTGATGGAGTAATCCTTATAATGATAAGGCTTTTTCTCCGCCGTAATCTCTGTGGGAATCTCGTTTCCCCAGCCGCCGAACCGTTCCTCATCACTGTTCAGCAGAAGCTTATATTTTTTCTTCTTAGGCACGGGAACAGTATAGTTCTCCCATTTCATCGGGGTCATGTTAAGTACAAACAGCAGATTATTCTTGCCACTGGAACATTTCCGGACAAAGGAGTAAGTGCTGTGTTCCGCATCATCCGCGTTCATCCATTCAAAGCCGTCCCAGTTATTGTCAATCTCGTACAGAGCAGGGTATTTACGATACAGCTTTAACAGCTCCTTTACATAAGTATGTACGCCCTGATTCAGCTTCTCACCTAACAGATACCAGTCAAGCTCACGCTCTTCGCTCCACTCTCGCTCCTGTCCGAAATCCTGTCCCATAAATAATAATTTCTTGCCGGAATGCCCGAACATGTAGCTATACCCCACACGAAGGTTGGCATATTTATCTGCCGGATATCCTGGCATTTTATTCACCATGGAGCACTTCAGATGTACCACTTCATCATGAGATAATGGCAGAATATAATTCTCGCTGTCGTTATAGCTCATAGCAAAGGTCATGGCGTAATGATCGCCTTTCCGGTACAGCGGATCCAGCTTCATATACTCGCAGAAATCATGCATCCAGCCCATATTCCACTTGAAGGAAAATCCTAAGCCTTCCTCCCCGATACCACTGGTAACATTAGGCCATGCGGTAGATTCCTCGGCAATCGTCAAAAATCCCGGATAAGTTCCGCGGATCACTGAATTCAGATGATGGAAGAACTCAATGGCTTCCAGGTTCTTATTACCGCCAAATTTATTCGGCAGCCATTGTCCTTCTTTTTTACCGTAATCCAGATACAGCATGGAGGCTACTGCATCTACACGGATACCGTCTACATGGAACTCTCTCAGCCAGAACAGAGCATTGGCTACCAGGAAGTTCTTCACTTCATTTTTGCCATAATTAAATATCTTCGTTCCCCATTCAGGATGCTCTCCCAAACGGGGATCGGGATGTTCAAAGATGCACTGTCCGTCAAATTCTGCCAGTCCGTGTGCATCGGTTGCAAAATGTGCCGGTACCCAATCCAAAATGACTCCGACACCTGCCTTATGCAGTTCATTGACCAGATACATAAAATCCTTAGGCGTTCCGTAACGGGAAGTAGGCGCATAGTATCCGGTCACCTGATATCCCCATGAGCCATCATACGGATGCTCCGCGATTCCCATAAGCTCTACATGGGTGTATTTCATCTCTTTCAGATATTCCACGATCCGGTCGGCGAACTCACGATAATTATAAAATCCTTCCGCAGTGCCATTATTGGGATGTTTCATAAAAGAACCGATATGGCACTCATAGATTGCCATGGGTTCCTTGTTCATATCTTTTTTATCCCGGGCTTCCATCCACTTGGAATCCTTCCAGTCGAATCCCGTGATATCAGTAACGATGGACGCTGTTCCGGGTCTGTATTCCGCATAATTGGCAAAAGGATCGGCTTTGTACAGCTTTCTGCCATCCCTCGCATAGATCAGGAACTTATACATTGTTCCTTCTTCCACGCCGGGAACGAACAGCCCCCAGATACCGCCCTCTCCCAGCTTCTGCATGGGATGCGATTCCTCGTTCCATTCATTGAATGTACCGATGACATTCACCTGTGCAGCATTTGGTGCCCATACCCCGAAATAGACTCCCTGCACACCATCTTCCGTCGACAGATGCGCGCCCAGTTTTTTATAAATATCATAGTGCGTTCCCTGGGCAAAAAGATACTGATCTGCTTCGGAAATAAATACCTTCTCCTTCGTCATAGCTGCGCCTCCCGCTATATATTTTTAACTATTCAGAACCCCATTCGCAAAATCGCATTTTCAATGCTTTCCTTTTGCTCATGTGGTTACTTCGCCCTATAAACATTGATAAATGTTTACATGGCTCTGAATAGTTATACAAAATCTTTCTCCGTGAGGATGATCATATCCTCGTCGTCATATCTCTTGGCAAACAGAACATCAAAGAAATGCTTTAATGTCTTTTTATTCGCATGAGCGATTGCTTCATCCACGATTTCTTTTACATCCACCACGGTAACTACATGATCTATCGTCTGCATATCCTCGATTCTGGTATGCAGTGCCAGAACACCCAGTTCATCGATGGAATATTCCCTCTCCCGTGCATACTGCCTTCCGAACGCTACCAGTGTATCATTGCTGAGTGCTTCGACATCCATGCGGGAAGTGAAGCTTTCCTGCAATTTCTCATACTTTTCCAGAAAACGATCTATCTCTTTCCTGGTATCTTCCAATATAATGACAATGCCCTGATTCTCCTGCTGCAGCGCTTTATACATCGTGTCCACAGTTTTACTATTCATTTCCGATGCCTTACAGATGATAAGTGCACCGTTCTGCAGTCTGTTCAGGGTCTCGGCTGCATCTTTTTTGTTCAGCGCATGGCCGGAGATTTTGGCAACTTTTCCGGAGAAATTGCTGTCGGTAGCCTGAATCTCCCGAATCATATTTTTCGCAAGAGATAAGGTATCCATGCCTTCTTCACCGGTGATGATCACATTGCCGGTATAGGCAGCCAGGCTGATATTATCAATGGCTTTGACTAACTGTTCTCTTGCGGACTTACTCTGAATAAAGGGAGCATACAGCTCGCGCTCTTCTCTGGTAAGCGCACGGACTTTTGCCTTGTCTCTCTCCACTACGGGAGGCTCCGAGGTCTGTGGCTGCTCATCCTCATGGACTTCTTCTACCGCTTCTTCCGGCTCCGCTTCAGCCTCCGCTACGGATTCCTCCGATGCTTCCTCGGTCTCTGCTGTGGTTTCTTCCGATGCTTCTTCGATCTCTGCTGTGGTTTCCTCCGGCACTTCTGGGATTTCTGCAGCCGGCTCCTGCGTCACTTCCATATCGACAACAGCGTCCGGTTCCTCTGTTGCGGATTCTTCTTCATATTCCGCTACGGCAGGTTCCTCTTCAAGTTCTTCTACCTCTTCAGTGTCAACGATATCCGTATCAGCAGGTTCTGGTTCTGGCTCTTCTTCAGAAACTTCCGCAGGAGCTTTTTCTGTTTCATCATTTACATCTGCAATCTCTTCCAGCTCTTCAACTTCATCTGTATCCGTAACCGTATCAGCATCCACCGCTTTTTCTTTTTCCAGTTTTTCTAACAGGCCATCTCTTACCGCCTGTTCAAATTCCGTGAACATGGCACCGGTCTGCTGTAGTACATGCTGGCGGACTTCTTCTTCTCTCTTTTCGAGGTTTTCTTTCTTTTTACGTTCCCACTCTGCCAGAATGTCTTCAATATTGATCTGACCGGTAATCTGCTTCTCAATGCTTTCCGCCTCGGGCATTACCAGGCTGATCTGCCCGTCGGATTCCTGTGCCAGTACATTCGCCAGCTCCTTGGGAGGTTCCACCGGTGTAGTCGCTTCCGGCTCCACTTCTGCTTTCGATAATTCCGGCACAACATCCTGTTTCTTAAGAGATGCGGGTTCCTCCGGCAGGATTTCCTCGGTCTCTACCTCCGGAACCTGAGACAGGTCACCGATCTCTCCGGTCTCACCAAAGAATACCTCGGAACCTTCGATCTGCTCGGTCTCCGGCTCCAGATCATCCTCACTGACCTCTGCAATCTCCGGATAATCCAGAGATTCTGTATCGGAATCCATCATAGGTGCTACGATAGAACGGGTAATGGAGTCCGATGTCGCTTTTGCGGTATCTCCTTTTGGCTCCTCACCGAGGACTTCACGAAGTCCCGCTGCAAGTTCTGCCTGCAGATTGATGGTATTATACTGCCCCACATCCATGGTCTTCACATGAATATCGTAATCATCCTGTACCGGCTGTGTCGGTGTCTCCTGCTGTGCGGGTTGCACCGGATCATATATCTGTGTATCTCCGTTCACCTGATCATAACCGGAATCCTGTACGTAGCTCTGGTTCTGATCATAGCTGCTATCCTGTGCATAACTCTGATCCTGATCATAGCTGCCGTCCTGTGCATAACCCTGCTCTTGATCGTAGCTTCCGTCCTTGGCGTAACTTTGCTCATAACTTTCATTCCCGCTATACTCGTTATCCTGCACAGAGTTCTGCGACGGGATATGGCTTCCGGGCGCGTCGAACCGATGATCGTATTTTTCCTGCTGCTCCGGTGTCAACGGCTGATGGAGCATTTTCAGTTCCATTGCCTTAATAACGTATTTTCCCTCGCCAAACCAGAGGATCAGTTCATCACATTCCTCTACGCATCTGGCTGCCAGTCCGACTCTATGATACAAATAGGCCAGTTCATATGCCCATTTTTCCCTATAGTCTCTCTTCTTGAGTTCCTCCAGAACAGCAATTCGTTCTTCCAGGCTCACATCCTGCGCCTCATATAATTTATACTGCAAAATGTACCTTCCCGGATCCTTGGGCGCCACCTGTACAAATTCCTTATAATATTCTATTGCCTGCACATATTCTTCCATTTTAATGGAAAGCTCGCACAGAGAATAGCAGATGGTCCTTCCGCCGGGACGTCGCTCGTATGCTAAAAGCAACATATCTCTGGCATCCTCATATCTGCGATTGATCTTATAGAGGTCGCTGATCGTACACAACATCATGACACTTTTTACACGACGCCAGTCAATCGTGTCGGCAATTTCAGCCGCCTGTGCATATTCTCCCCGGCTGATCAGGTCTTTGATTTCTTCCGCTCTTAATTTATATTCACTCTTATCCAAGGTATTTCGCTCCCTTAACCTTTTCTTGTCCTAAGTTCCTTATTTCATCAAAGCAGACTGTCCCACTTTTTTCTTATTCAGTGTATCATAGTCACTATACGTATGTCAAAATCAAACTGGGGAAATTGTAGTGGAAATTACACGAACAATGAACCGCGCATAGGCATAAGGAAAGACAGCGATGGACGCTCGCGCACACATCGTTGTCTTTAATCACAGATATTTTCCCGTAATGCTGTCTGCATTGGCTGCGATCTGCTCCGGAGTTCCCACAGCAACGACCCTGCCACCGTCTTCTCCGCCGCCGGGTCCCATATCAATGATATAATCGGCATTGCGGATCACATCCAGATCATGTTCAATGACAAGTACCGTTGCCCCATTGTCTACCAGCGCCTGAAATACCTGCAACAGGGTCTGTACATCTAACGGATGCAGTCCGATCGTCGGTTCGTCGAATACAAATACGGAATCTGATTGTCCTCTGCCCATTTCACTGGCCAGCTTCAGCCGCTGGGCCTCTCCACCGGAGAGGCTTGGTGTCTCTTCTCCTAATGTTAAATATCCCAGTCCCAGATTTTTCAGGACTTCCAGCCGCTGATGCACGACTTTCCAATCCTCTGTCGCCTGCAATGCCGTCGTTACATCCATCTCCATCATCTGCGGCAGAGAATAACGTTTCCCCCGTTTGTTCTCATAGCAGATGTCCCATGCTTCTCTGGCATAGCGGGAGCCGCCGCACTCCGGGCAGGGCACATCCACATCCGGCAGGAACTGTACGTCCAGACTGATCTGTCCGGTACCGTCGCAGACCGGGCATCTTAATTTTCCGGTATTGTAGGAAAAATCTCCCGCCTTATATTTCTTATTTTTCGCATCCGCGGTTTTTGCATAAATTTTCCGTAGTTCGTCATGCACATTGGCATAAGTGGCTACCGTGGACCGCACATTGATGCCGATGGGGGATGCATCGATCAGTTTTACATGGGCGATGCCCTCTGCGGTGATACTTTTTACATAGCCGGGCAAATGTTCGCCGTTTAACTTTGCTTCCAGTCCGGGAATCAGGCTTTCCAGCACCATGGTGGTCTTACCGGAGCCGGAGACACCGGTAACGACCGTAAGTCTTCCTTTGGGAATGTCTATTTCCAGAGGTTTTACCGTATGGATGGCATCTGTGGACAGATGGAGCTTTCCCGGTGCAAATATTTCCTCCCGAGCGATAGGCTTACGGATACGCATATCCGCAGTCTGCGCCAAAAAAGGACCGATCATGGACTCCTTTTTGGCGATTACCTCTGGAATCGTACCCTGTGTGATCACATAGCCGCCTCCGGCACCGGCTTCCGGTCCCATCTCGATCAGCCAGTCCGCTTCGGACAGAATCTGGGTATCATGGTCTACCAAAATAATAGAGTTGCCGTCAGCGATCAGGTCATGCATCACCGCATTCAACCCCACAATATTCGAAGGATGCAGACCGATGGAAGGCTCATCCAGCACATAGAGCACTCCTGTGGTACGGTTCCGCACTGCACGGGCCAGCTGCATCCGCTGTCTCTCCCCGGTGGACAGAGAGGCTGCCGCACGGTCTAACGACAGATAGGAAAGGCCCAGATCCATTAATCGCTTCGCCACGGTCTGAAAAGATTCACAGATGGATTCCGCCATGGGCCGCATCTCTTCTGGCAAAGAATCCGGCACTCCCGCTACCCAGTCCACCAGTTCTTTCAAGGGCATCTGGCAGGCCTGCGCAAGCCCTATGCCCCGAAGTCTCGGTGCTCTGGCCGCTTCCGAAAGTCTACTACCACCGCATTCCGGACAAATGTCCTCCTTTAAGAATTTTTCCACACGTTTCATGCCCTTTTCGTCTTTCACTTTTGCCAGGGCATTTTCTACCGTGTATACCGCATTGAAATATGTAAAATCCAGTTCTCCCGCCTGATTGGTCTTTTTCGCCTTATAAAAAATATGTTTCTTCTCCGCGGGACCGTGATAGACGATCTCTTTTTCCCGATCTGTAAGTTCCCGGAAAGGCACATCCGTCCGCACTCCCATTTCCCGACAGACATCTGTCATTAAAGACCACATGAGACTGTTCCAGGGTGCCACCGCTCCCTCGTCAATACTCAGGGAATCATCCGGCACAAGAGAATCCAGGTCCACAGTCCGCACACTTCCCGTACCGCCGCATTTCGGGCAGGCTCCCTGAGAATTGAATGCCAGTTCCTCTGCGCTGGGAGCATGTACCTTCGCTCCGCATTCCGGGCACAGGATCTCCTGCTCCGCCGCTACTTTCAGGGTCGGAGGCACATAATGTCCGTTAGGGCAGCGGTGGGATGACAGTCTGGAATACATCAGACGCAGACTGTTCAAAAGCTCCGTTCCGGTTCCAAAGGTACTGCGGATCCCGGGAATGCCGGGGCGCTGATGCAGTGCCAGAGCAGCTGGAACATAGAGGACTTCATCTACCTGTGCTTTCGCCGCACCGGTCATACGCCTTCTCGTATACGTGGACAGGGATTCCAGATAACGTCTGGAGCCCTCTGCATAGAGGACACCCAGTGCCAGCGAAGATTTTCCCGAACCGGATACACCGGCGATCCCCACAATTTTGTGCAGGGGAACATCCACATCTATATTTTTCAGGTTATGAACCTTTGCACCTCTTACCTTGATATGTTTTGGTTCATTAGCTTCGTATTCCATGACAGCATTCCTCATCTTTTGATTTCATTTATTAAAACAGATCCAGCATATTATCCAGATAGATTTCTTCTCTGACCTGCAGCTGGTACTCCGGCTTCGTCATATAGTACAGTAAAAATTCCAGAACCAGTGCACTGCCCAGTCCCCGACCCTCGATCTTATAATTGGAAAATCCCATAGGCTGATAGATCTTCTGAATGTCTTCCACGCTGATAAATCCGGGATTTTTCATGGCTTTGGAGAAACGATAGCCCTCCTCCGCCCCCGGCGAGGTACAACTAAAATCCGGCTCCTCTCCCAGATTCCTGCGGCTGACGGCTTCGTAGCATTCCTTCCTGTCCTTACAGCCGAAATAACAACACTCATTGCACAAAAATTCCACTTTGTCTTTCTGTGATTCTGTCAGCGTATTTAATTTTTCATAAACCTTGTTCAGGCGGAAATCCGGTACAACATAGCGAAAATCGTCTCTGTCGGTCTCCTTTTTTAACGTTTCAAAATCCGTCAGAACTTTCGTAGTGGAGGATACCGGATAAAGCTCCGGATAATGACTTTTCAGATACTGTAACAGCAGATCTGAATGAACGATCACGCCGTTCTCCGGGGTGGCATTTTCCGCGAACAGAGCACAGAGTTCATTGCATTTTCTGTCCGAAAGATGTTCCTCGCGAAGAAGGGAATTACTGAAGGTCAGACGAGCTGAAATGCCATATTCCTGTAACAACGCCTGCACTTCTCCTGCATCGTGATCCTCCAGTGAGACCCGGCCGCCTCCCCAGATGCAGTCCGGCGGGGCTCCGTAGATGGAACCGATGTCGCA
>ENA-ORLW01001322-ORLW01001322.1-human-gut-metagenome-genome-assembly--contig:-NODE-1322-length-27918-cov-3.909055_pt1 | contig 27918 bp, 24 predicted proteins | sample MGYA00243017_ERZ508829 | MGnify/ENA primary metagenome ERZ508829 (study PRJEB26277, sample SAMN04329776) | human gut metagenome | biome: human-associated habitat | host: Homo sapiens | place: USA...
GACCCTCTGCTTGTAAGGCAGATGCTCTCCCAGCTGAGCTATGCTCCCACCGTTTTGTCGCTATTTTTCAGCGACTTGTATATTATACACTATCAAATTTTATTTGTCAATACTTTTTATAAGATTTTTTAGCTGCTGCGGGGAAAAATTATATTTCTTATCACAGAAATGACAACAAACCTCTGTATTTTCCTCATCAGACATACTTTCAAGTTCCGTTTTACCTAAACTTATCAAAGCCCTTTCTACTCTCTGCCTGCTGCAATCACATTTATATGAAACCTCAAAGTCATCTAACACATTAGGATTAAGACCTTCCAGTGCCATCAAAGAAATATCTTCTGCAGTTTTTCCGCTTTCTAAAAGCTGGGTAACCGAACTCATACTTTTTATATTATGCTCAATGATGTCAATTGTTTCATCTAAAGCAAACGGCAAAACCTGAATCAAAAAACCACCTGCACATTTTACGGACAGATCAGTGTCAACTAAAACGCCTAATGCACATACGCTGGGGGTTTGCTCACTTGTTGCTAAGTAATTTGTTATATCCTCAGCAATCTCTCCCGATACAATCGGCACCTGACCTGAATATGGCTCCTTTAATCCCAAGTCCTTTACAACACTTAAAAATCCGTCTTTGCCGACAGCACCTGCCACATCAAGCTTTCCCCTGCTGTTCAAAGGTATTTCAACAACAGGATTTGCAGCATAAGATTTTACATTTCCATAGCTGTCAGAAACAGCAATAAGATTGCCTGCCGGACCTTTTCCGTTAATTCTAAGCGTTAAAGTGTCGCTCTGTCCTTTGAGTCCGAATCCTAAAAGTGAAGCACCCATTGAAAGTCTTCCGAGAGCTGCTGTTATTACAGCAGAGGTCTTATGAATTCTTTCAATCTCAGAAACTATATCTTTCCCGTCAATGGCACTGCATACAACAGAAGCGTCAGCAGTTATCGCCCTAACTATTCTACTCATTATATACCTCGATTATTACTTATTTGATAAAAATTATTTTTTGAACACATAAAAAATCCGTTCACTCTTATCATTTATCTTGTTATCAGAAAAACCATCAAAGCTCTCCAAATACTTAAAACCTTTGCCTTTAGCAAACTCCTTAACAGCATGGCTGTCACAAGCGATTTCCGAAAACTCTTCATGAAACCTTTTATAATTTTTGTTATCGTCAGTTCCAAAGAAATCTAAAAATATATCAACTCTATTATCTTCACTGTAATACTCATTTTGCCATACACAATATACACTGTCTTCTTCATATACAAAAACATTATCTGACAAAATATATTTATGCTTGTATGGAGTATTCATATCCAAAATAAACAGCCCGCCTTCAACTAAACTGTTATAAACATTCTGAAACGTCTGTTTTATTTCATCAAAGCTTTCCAGATGATTTAAGCTGTCAAGCATGCAAACTATTACATCAGCTTTATTTTCGTTCAAAGACCATTTTGTCATATCCCCGAAAACATACTGCATATTAAAACCTGCTCTGACCTTTTTGTCATATGCAATAGAAAGCATTTCCTGAGATATATCAACCCCTAAAACACTAAAACCAAGCTTATTAAGCTCTTCGCTGAGTGATCCTGTTCCGCATGCCAAATCAACCAAAAAATCGGCGTCTGGAAAATGTTTATTAACAACACTGTTTATCTTTTGTGCAATTTCTTCATAATTAACATCAGACATTAATATGTCATAATACTTTGCGAACGCTGTATAATTATTGGCTGTCATTTTTCTTTTCCAGTCTTTCAAATACAACCTTGTACCCGTCACTGCCATAGTTTATTGAACGGTTTACTCTGCTGATAGTTGCCGTAGAAGCACCCGTTTCACTGACTATATCGCTGTATACATAATGCTCGTTCAGCATCTTTGCAACCTGAAAACGCTGTGATAATGATTTGAGCTCTAAAATAGTGCATAAATCTTCAAAAAAAGCAAAACATTCATCTTCAGTTTTAAGACATAAAATAGCTTTGAATAAATCATTCATGTTCTTATCCCTGATGCTGTCTTTCATTTGAATCCTCCGTTCAAGCGTAAATCTTTATTTACACTAATTGTTAATTATAATAATTATAGTTTCACACTTTACAGTGTGAATATGCTATATTTATATATTATCACATTAAAACACAAAAGTAAAGTGTTTTTCATTTAAGTACATAAAATAACCGGCTTAAATTTCAAGCCGGTCAAATTCATAAATATAAATGGTTACAAGGTTGCTGCATATTCGATAATTTCTTTTATTTTATCAATTCCTTCGCCTGTCTGAGCTGAACAAGGAATCACTTCTATATCATCAAAGTATGGAATTTCCTCCTTAAAGGCTTCCATTCTCAGCTTTTTTGCCGTAGGCTTCAGCTTATCGGATTTTGTCAAAACTATAACAAACGGAAGCTCCTTCTCAATCATAAAATCAATCATCTGAAGGTCGTCTTTGGACGGTGCATGACGCATATCAATCAGCTGAAAAATAAGATTAAGCTTTCTTGTTGTGTCATTCAGATAACCCTCAATAAGATTTGCCCATCTGTTTTTTTTACCCTTTGAAACCTTTGCATAACCGTATCCGGGCAAATCGACAATATAAATATTTTCAAAATCGAAAAAGTTGATTGTAACCGTCTTTCCCGGCACCTGACTAACCTTTGCAAGCTGCTTTCTGTTAAATATTTTATTAATCAAAGAAGACTTGCCCACATTTGACCGCCCTGAAAAAGCAATCTCTATACGCTCAGCTTTCGGAATCTGGTCAAACCTTCCGAATGATGTTTTAAATTGTACATTGTTAAAATTCATATGTCACCTTTCAAATTATACTGTAACTGTCACATTCTTTTTCGGTGAAGCTTTTGTCAGCATACTAAGCGGAATACTGTTCTTATTTCTATCGGTATCAAGTGCAGCTTCAAGAACATCATCAATACTTTTTGCAAGAACTATTTCAACAGATTCCTTAACAGCATCGTCAATTTCCTGTATATCCGCTTTATTGTCAAACGGAATCACGATAGTTTTAATACCGGCTTTATAAGCAGCCATAGATTTCTCCTTTAAACCTCCGATAGGAAGAACTTTTCCCCTGAGTGTAATCTCACCTGTCATAGCAACCGAGCTTTTAACCGGAGTTTTAGACAATGCAGAAATCATGGCTGTTACCATAGTGACTCCAGCGGAAGGACCGTCCTTAGGAACTGCTCCTTCCGGTGCATGAATATGTAAGTCTTTTGTCTTATAAAAATCCTTGTCTATTTTAAACTTTTCTGCGACACTTCGGCAATAGCTGACTGCAATCTTTGCACTCTCCTTCATAACATCGCCGAGAGAACCGGTAAGCGTTATATCGCCTTTGCCGTCAAGCACCAAAACTTCAAGAGGCATAGTTACTCCACCTACAGATGTCCATGCAAGACCGTTGACAAGACCGACTTCACTATTTTCGGCGACAAGGTCAGGAAGATACTTTTTAATCCCCAGATATGCTTCAATATTGCGTTCTTTAAAAGTTACCCTTGAAATGTCATTCTCCACAATCTCTTTAGCGGCCTTTCTGCAAAGAGAGGCTATACTTCTCTCAAGCTTTCTGACACCTGCTTCTTTGGTATAGCCGTCAATCAAAGTATATATACATCCGTCCGTAATTCTCATCTGTGAAGACTTCATACCGTTAGCTTTAAGCTGCTTAGGAATTAAATGGCGTTTTGCGATATTGAACTTTTCCTCTCTTGTGTAGCTTGAAAGCTCAATAACCTCCATTCTGTCAAGCAAAGGCTCTTGAATGGTGTTTAAATTATTAGCTGTAGTAATAAACAAAACATTTGAAAGATTAAAAGGCATTTCGATATAATGGTCCCTGAATTCCCTGTTCTGCTCACTGTCTAAAACTTCAAGCATTGCTGAAGACGGGTCTCCTCTGAAATCATTGCTCATTTTGTCTATCTCGTCTAAAAGCATAACAGGATTATTTGTTCCTGCCTGTTTTAATGCAGTAATTATTCTTCCCGGCATAGCACCTATATATGTTTTTCTGTGACCCCGTATGTCTGATTCGTCTTTAACACCGCCAAGCGAAACTCTGACATATTCTCTTCCCAAAGCACGGGCTATTGATTTCCCGATAGATGTTTTTCCGACTCCGGGAGGACCTGAAAGACAAATTATCTGACCCTTAACATCAGGATTAAGCGCCTTTACCGAAAGAATTTCTAAAATTCTCTCTTTAACTTTTTTCAGTCCGTAATGATCTTCATCAAGAATTTTTCTTGCCGCTTCTATGCTTGAAGTATCTTCGGTAGATTTATTCCAAGGAAGTGCAAGACAAGTATCCAGATATGTTCTGATTACAACTGCCTCCTGTGAGCCTGACGGCATTTTCGAAAGTCTTTTTACTTCATCAAGCAGTTTGTTCTCATTTTCTTCGGCAAGATTTAAAGCTAATATTTTATTTTTATAATTTTCAATATCATCATCTTCAGTGTCTTCTCCGAGTTCTGAACGAATTACTTTCAGCTGTTCTCTCAGATAATACTCTTTTTGGTTTTCATCTATATTCTTTGAAACCTGTGCCTGAATTTCCTTCTCAATTGTCAAAACCTCAAGTTCATTTGATAAAATACCTATTAACATTGTCAGCTTTTCACCGACGGTTTTTGCTTCTAAAAGTGTCTGCTTATATTCAGCCGATATAGAAATATTAAAAGCAATAGATTCGAATAACGCTCTTGGTGTATTTGCAGAATACACTGATGCCAGTATTTCCTTCGGCATTCTCGGAACATTTTCAGCATATTCTTTAAAAGTCCTCTTAACTTCACGCATTACAGCCTGCATTTCATAATTATCCATTACTTCCCGTGAATACACAGGAATTTTTTTGATTTCAGCTTCCAGATATTCTTCATCAGTTAAATACACATTCTGTGCTTTTGCCTTATAACGGCCCTCCACCAAAACACGGGAAAATCCATCAGGAGTTTTAATAATCTGTTTGATTTCAGCTATCACGCCGATTTTATACAAATCACCGAATTCAGGTTTATCAACTACTAAGTCTTTTTGTGCTGTTAAAAAAATCATTCTGTCATTCCTAACAGCAGCTTTAAGTGCAAGCACCGACCTTGAGCGTGCAACATCAAAATGCATCACCATGTTCGGAAATAAAACTATATCTCTAACTGCAACACAAGGCATCACCTGAATATTTTTACTGCTTACGATTTTAATTTTTTCACCCATATATGTATTTTCCTTTCCTTATATAATAACGGTCACACCCACTAATCTCATCACAATTAATATGTCTGTTTTATTATAACAACAATTAATGCTTTTTGCAACAGGAATTATATTCAACACAAGTGAACATTTTATGTAATTTCTATCAGCAAAAAAGCCCAGAGTAAAACTCTGAGCTTAAAAATCTGATTATTTAAACTTATTCAGCTGTGTAAGGAAGCAATGCCACATGGCGTGCTCTCTTTATTGCAGAAGTAAGTTCTCTTTGATGACATGCACAAGTTCCTGTAACACGACGAGGAAGAATCTTAGCTCTTTCAGTCATGCATTTTCTCAGCTTAGCAACATCTTTATAATCAATTTTTTCTGCTCTGTCAACACAGAACATACAAACTTTTTTACGATTTCTCTTGCCTGGTCTGCCATTTCTCTCCATTGTCTTTTTTCCTCCTTTAACTTTATTAATTTCACTGTATTTAGCTAGTTGATTTACTTTTTAAAACGGAACCCCGTCATCAGAAATAACAACCTCAAAATCGTCGATATCACCTATAGCAATAGACTCATTTGACGGTGTATTATTATAAGTATTATTCTGAACCGGTGTGCTGAAAGCAGAGTTCGAAGCACCGCCTTGCTGCTTTGGTTCACCTGTAAACGATACATTATCTACAACAACCTCGGTTACATAGTGCTTAACACCGTTCTTGTCATCATAGGTTCTTGTCTGCAGATTTCCTTCAATGGCAATCATCCTGCCTTTTGCAAAATAATTGTTAATAAACTCAGCCCTTTGACGCCATGCCACACAGTTAATGAAATCGGTCTGTCTTTCTTCACCCTGTCTTGCATAACCTCTGTCAACAGCAACAGTAAAAGACAAAACGCTGATACCGCTCTGTGTATTTTTTAGCTCTAAGTCCTGGGTTATTCTTCCCATCAAAATAACTCTGTTTAACATAACGCAAGTTCCTTTCTCAAAAAATTAAGCAACTGTAACTAAAAATCTCAGAACGCCGTCAGTAATCTTTAACACACGCTCTAATTCTGCTGGGAATCCCGGCTTTGAAGTAAAGTTCCAAAGAACATAGTAGCCGTCGTTTTCAAAATTGATAGGATAAGCAAGCTTTCTCTTGCCCCACTCATCAAGTGAAACCTCTCCCTCAGCGTTTGCTGAAATTAAGTCGCCAAATTTGGTCATAAGAGCTTTTATGTCCTCTTCACCAAGCTTTGTGCTGAATACGACCATAGCTTCGTATTTTTCTGTAACCTTTGCCATTACAATGCACCTCCTTTTAGATTTCGCCTGCGTCTGTTAAACACAAGCAAGGATAACTTGTAAATTATAACACACGAATAATAATTTGTCAACCACCGATTTTTTGTGCTAACCTTTTTATCAGTTTTTCTAAGTCGTCTTTAACCTCAGGGTGTGACAATCCAACCTCAATAGAAGCTTCTAGTATTCCGTATTTGCTTCCCATGTCATATCTCTTTCCTAAGAAATCAATTCCTATCATTCCGTTTTCACGGGCTAAAACCGCCATAGCATCTGTTAACTGATATTCGCCGCCCTGCCCTCTTGGAATAGTCTCTAAGACATCGAAAATTTCAAACGGCAAAACGCACCTTCCTAAAATCGAAAAATTGGAAAACTTATCCTGAAGCCTCGGCTTTTCAATCATATCGGAAATTGAATAAACATTGTCTTTTATATTCTCACATTTCATTGAAGAATATTTTACTATAAATTCATCTGAAACTTCCTTAATAGCTGCCGTACCTAAGCCATATTTTTCATAAGCATCACACACCTGCCTGCAGCACGGTACATCTCCGATAATAACATCATCACCATACAAAACCGCAAACGGCTCATGTCCTACAAAATCTCTCGCTAAAGAAACTGCATGACCCAAACCCTTTGCTTCCTCCTGAACTATATAAGTTATATCAGCCATTGAAGAAATTTTCTGCACTTCTTTTAATAAGTATTCGTATTTTTTTCCGCCTTTTTTCAAATGTCTTTCTAACTTTTCGTTTTTTGCAAAATGGTTTTTTACAATGTCCTTTCCCGGACTGAGTATTATACAGATATCGGTAATACCGCTGCTTACAGCTTCCTCAACATTATACTGAATCGCAGGCTTGTCCACAATCGGCAAAAGCTCTTTGGGCATAGCCTTTGTAGCAGGTAAATCACGGGTCCCCCACCCGCCGGCAGGGATTATTGCTTTTTTAATTATCATAACATATGCCCTTTAAGGAGCATTCCTCCCTCCGATGCTTTATGTTAACACTATTATGCATAATGCTTAAAATATTAATACCGAAAAATAAAAATATGCTCTTTAATTTTACGGTTCGACTTAGAAAACAAGCATTAATATTATCCTGATTATTAAATAATAAGCAGCAATGGCACCTATTGCTATTGCGAATGAAGTGCCGCCTTTTTTCGTAATCGTTTCACGTCTTTGGGTCTGAGACTGTGCAATACGGTCTATCGCTTCTATATCACGCTTTGTCTTTTTGTAATACCAGAAGTTTGAGAACATTCCGCTTAAAACATAAAGTACTATTGTAACAAAAGACAAAGCCATAAAAAGTCCTGACCATGCAGGGGAAGCAGACAGATTCTCGATAATTTCATTAGTAGTTACTTCACCGGACATTCCGAAGTTCAGCAGCATACTCTGCATAAAAACAGTCATAACAATTTTTAAAGTCATATAGAAAAATCCGTGTCCTAGCATTTTTCTGTAAAAATAATAATACTCAGGAAAAATAAATGCACAAAAATTAAAAGACCTTTTCATTTTAAGCTTTGCAAATCTCATAAACTGTGCAAGAAAATAAATCTTATTGCTGCCTACATAATCCGCAACATCCTTCACCTTCAAACCGTCTATATCGGTTTCATCATCTATTGATACAAAACCGCCTGCAAACGGGTTAAAAGGCTGTCCGTTCTGTTCGCCGAAGCTCTGACCCATAGGTCCGAAATTCGGATATGCATTCTGAGCATTCCCGTCATTGAAATGCTGCGTGTTTACTTCCTCGTTCAAAGGCAAACCGCATCTGGAACAAAAATTCTGATTGACATCATTTGAATAACCGCATCTCGGACAGGCTTTATTATTTAAAGCCGCAGCTTCCTCCAATGCTTTTTCTTCATCAAGTTTTTTCTGCCCCCACGACACACCTTCATTATGAAGCTCTGTATTTATACATTCACCAACCTGTTTATAACAATCTCTATGATATGGTGTTCCGCAATCCGGACAAACAACTATATCATCAGATTCATTGAAAACATTATCACAAACAATACACTTCGAACCCTCATAATTCGCCATAATAAAAAACACACTCCTTTTATGAGAATTATTCTTCTATATTTTAAATTAATTTATTATACCACATATATTCTAAAAAATAAAGTTATTTATTAAATTTCTTTACTTTTGGAACAAAAACAAGTATAATAGATTTGTATTTTTTTATTAACATACAGGAGAAGCATATGATTATTATAGATGAAATTAAACAAGAATTATCAGGCTATGAGCCTAAGCTTTCGGAAATTTATGATGTTTTGGAAATTGATAATAATAAAATCAAGATTAAAAAACTTCAGAATAAAACACTTGACAGTGATTTCTGGAATGATTCAAATAATTCTCAGAAAGTATTGAAAGAAATCAAGTCACTTGAAGATACAATAAAATCTTACAATGATATTAAAGACAAATATGATGAAATTATGCTTATGCTTGAGCTTGCACAAGAAGACGAAGATGAAAGCATGGCGAATGATGCAAAGTCAGAGCTAAAAAAATTTACCGAGAATTTAGACGCACTGACTATCACAACACTTCTAACGGGCGAATATGATAAAAACAATGCGATAGTTTCTTTTCATCCGGGTGCAGGAGGTACAGAAGCCCAGGACTGGGCAGAAATGCTCCTTAGAATGTATACAAGATACGCCGAAAAACATGATTTCAAAGTAACAACTCTTGACTATCTCGAAGGCGGAGAGGCAGGAATTAAAAGTGCAACCATTTTGATTGAGGGAAGAAATGCTTACGGTTTTTTAAAAAGCGAAGCCGGCATTCACCGCCTTGTCAGAATATCTCCGTTTGACAGTTCAGGAAGCCGTCACACCTCATTTGCGGCAATTGATATAATGCCTGAAATCGACGACAGTACTCCTGTTGAGATAAAACCTGAGGACATAAAAATGGACACATACCGTGCAAGCGGTGCTGGCGGTCAGCATATTAACAAAACCGATTCCGCTGTAAGAATTACTCATATCCCGACAGGAATTGTCTGCTCATGCCAGACTCAGAGGTCACAGCATCAGAACAGAGATTACGCAATGAAAATGCTGAAAGCGAAACTCATTGAAATAAAAGAGCGTGAGCACTTAGAAAAGATTGAAGATATTAAAGGCGAGCATAAAGAAATCGCTTGGGGCGCTCAAATACGCTCGTATGTGTTTATGCCTTACACTCTTGTCAAAGACCACAGAACAAACTGTGAAGTTAAAAATGTTGAATCTGTTATGAACGGAAACATCGACCCGTTTATTGATGCATATTTAAAAGCACTTTCAAAGGGCGAAATATGAAATATAAAAAGAAAAAATCCTCGGTTATTAACTAACTGAGGATTTTATTTTATAATATTTTACTTTATGCTGCGTCTTCTCTGCTTCTTTATAGGTTCTTCGGTTCCGCCCTTGTCCTCAAAAACAGTTTCGCTCTCGTCGTCTTTTAAATAATCAAACTCGGGACTTTCCTCGCCTCTTGCTTTATAATAAGGCTGAATTACATATTTTCTTATAAAAGGATAACAGTTAAAGCAAATTAAGAAACAGCCAAAACTAAACGGCAAAAACGGAACAACAAATACCGAATACGGATAGAAAAATAAAATCAAAAATACTAAAAGTGCAATTATGACAATATTGAATAAGCACCTCTTGACGCTTATTCCGACAAGCAGAAATGAATTCTTTATAATTTGCATAAGTGTAAGATTGGTCGAAACAATAAGCTGATAAATATAAAAATGCATCATTATAAACATCAGCATACAACTTAAGCATATAATAAAAGGAAGATACATAATAGTATTCTGCTGTGCCCAAGCATTATAAGAAACAGTTGATACTACAAAACCAACAGCAAATACAACATCAATTATTCCCATTATAAAAGACTGCTTATAGCATTTTTTAAACGACGATAAAAAGTCAGTAAACACGAAAGCGTTTCTTTCCTGCGAATAATTTCTTATGACTTTTGTAAAGCCTGCTGTTGCCGGACCTATTGTTGCAATGAAAATAATGGCCAACGCAGCGATTCCAACAACTTTGATATTCTGTGAAATACTTCTGCTGAACAATAAAGACATTGAAGCCAGCAACGGAATAAAGAAAATAAAGTACAGAAGGTTTATCTCCATCAGTTTCCAAAATCGTCTTCCGTATATTTCAAAAAACTTAAAAAAATCTGTTTTCTCCTGCGGAGCTTTAGGTATCCCTGGTCCTGCATTTTCATAATTGCTGAATAGTCCCAATTAAAATCACCATACCTTAACTTGTCATTTTATCATATTATACACTAAAGAACTCAAACAGTCAACAGCAGCAGAAACAGCAGTAACAGCTTCTAAAACCAGAAACTTAACTGCATAAAGCTTAACATATTCATTAAGGCTGTCCGACTCGCTTCGTCTGTTTAAAAAAGCCTGTGAAAAAAATCTGTTTGACAAACGCAGTGATTCTCTTACACCGATAAAAAGTGCATATGATGAAACCAAAGCACTGGGCAAAATCATAATAAGTGCTGTAAAAAAACCATGAAAACCGTTTTCGGAATATATCTGAGCAATTGTAGCACCGAATCCCAGACCTTTATAAACAGGAACTAAAACCGCAACAGGCTGAGCTATTGCACAAAATCCCAGCAAAAATAACACAACCATCAAAAGTGACGAGTTTAAAAGTGAACTGTAAAGAACTTTTATATAACCGCCGTTTTCTCTCATTGATAAATAATCATTTTCAACGATATTCAAATCACTGAGCGTACTTGTTTTAATAAAAGAAAAAGCCAATGTTCCGAATAACACTCCCAAAACCATAAGAAGCATTATTCTGAAGATAACATTTGGCTTTGAATTTCTCTCTTGCATATAATCAACTCCTAAATATTTGTTAGTTGATTATATGCTTTCGGACAAACATATATTACTTATTTTGAAAGCTCGTACGCTCTTTTTGTACAAGCTTCACATGCTTTATTTACAGTGCCCTCTAAATCGCCTTCCCTAAGTTTTTCAAGACCGGCTAATGTTGTTCCGCCTTTTGAAGAAACCATTTCAATTAACTCATCTATAGTATTACCGCTGTTGGAAATCATTTTTGCAGAGCCTATAAGAGTTTTTGAAAACAGCTTCTTAGCAACCGCTTCATCAATGCCAGCTGATTTTGCATAATCAACAAAAGCCTTTGCATAAAGATAAATAAATGCAGGTGACGAGCCGTTTATCGCTATGATTTCCTTCATTTTATCTTCATTAATTACCGCAATTTCACCGCATGAAGCAAAAATACCGCAAACAAGTTCGAATTCTTCTTCTGAAACAGGCTCTACTCTCGCTAAAGCAGAAGCACCCTCACCTAAAAGCAGCGGTGTATTAGGCATAACAAGAACTACCTTGGCGTTCGGAATAGTCTTTGATTTTATATATTCACCGCTGATTCCGGCACAGATAGAAACTAAAACGCTGTCATCTGTTATTTTATCCTTAATCTCTTCTAAAACTTCATCTAACTGCTGCGGCTTTACTGCCAGGAAAATATATTTGCACTTTTCTGATAACTCCTCAGCGGATAAACAGGATAAAACGCCATACTCTTCAAGCCTTTTGAGCTTTTTCAAATCATTATCAAATGCAAAAAGCTGTATGTCCGGGGATTTAACACACATATCTTCGACTTTGCAAAGTCCGCTTTCCGCAATACCTTTCATTATAGCAAAGCCCATATTTCCCGCTCCGATAAAACCTACATTAGTCATAATTATATTACTGCCCGATAAAGAGCAATCCTCCATTTAAAATTATTTGTCTGTCTTATACTGCACTCTTTAAAAAAGCTCTTCTGTAAATTAAAAGTGCAAAAGGAAGCATAATAAACAGAAGCGGAATATCAGCTGCAAGTTCAACGGCATTTTTTACAAACCGAGCTGCAACCGCTTCCCAAAATGCAGTATTCGGAATAAATCCATAATGCATATTAGCTTTCGTATTAAGCATTAAATTAATAATTGCAACATCTAAAAGTCTGGCTATAACAGCACATATGTATATTGCTGCATTTGCACCCTTTTTCTCTGCTCTTTTCATCATCCACGGACTTTTTCTGTAAAGGCATATTCCGTAAATGAGTCCCTGAAGCATTCCGATTAAAACATAAAGAGGTAAAAATCCTCCCTGAGGATGAACAAGAAATCCGACAATGTCACACAATCCACCTGCAATAAATGAAACCGTCGGACCAAACAGCATACCTATTACTGCTATTGCCAAAAACGCAAAGTTAATCTTTGCATATGGTATTTCAATAGTGAATGTTTCAATCAGCATTGAAATGGCAATAAACACTCCTGTTATAGTTAAACAACTGATTTTTTTCAGCTCACCGGCTGAGTCTTTGAACAAATAAAAAAAGCTTTTCATAAATTAACCTCCATTCATAATATGCTTTGTGCATAATGGAGCATGAAAAGCTTCGTTATGCATTCAGCGGGATGCGGAAACCAAACCGCAAGCCTAAAGCTTTTCGTTCAAACAGCAACTCCCCGTCTGTTCAACACTTTACGCCTGATTTCCTACTCTGTCTGCTTTTTTTCTTTATTAATATGCTGTATCGTTTAAAATTTGATAAAGCTTGCTGTCAAAAGGTTTTGTCATAGAAAGTGCTTCCTGAATATCAACATCATAAACCTTGTTATCCTTTAAGCCGACTACCCTGTTTCCGATTCCTTTTTCCAAAAGCTCAACAGCATAATAACCCATTTCAGTTGCAACAACTCTGTCACGAAGCGTAGGAGAACCTCCCCTTTGAACATGACCTAAAATTGTTGCCCGTGTTTCAATACCTGTTTTCTCTTCTATATCCATTGCAATTTGCTCGGAATTTCCTATACCCTCAGAAACGATAATAACCGAGTGTGATTTACCCGAAGCTTTATTTGCAAGAATTTTTTCAATAATTTCGTCAAGGTTATAGCCTTCTTCGACTGTAATAGCACACTCAGCACCTACAGCTGCCGCAACATTTACTGCAATATATCCTGCTCTTCTTCCCATAACCTCAACAACAGAGCATCTGTCGTGAGACTGAGTTGTGTCTTTCAGCTTGTCTACCATTTCCATTGCAGTATTCATAGCTGTATCATATCCGATTGTATATTCTGTGCATGCAATATCGTTATCAATAGTACCCGGAAGACCGATACATGGAATACCATGTGCCGATAAATCAGCAGCACCCCTAAAAGAACCGTCACCTCCGATAACAACAATACCGTCAAGACCAAGCTTTTCACACATATTCTTTGCTTTTAAAACACCGTCTTCTGTCTTGAATTCATGACATCTTGCTGTATATAATACTGTTCCTCCTCTTTGTATAATCCCCGAAACAGTCCTTGCACTCATTTCAATTATATCACCGTTTATAAGTCCGTTATATCCTCTGCGAATTCCCAGCACCTTCATACCCTTATTCAAAGCTGCTCTCGTAACTGCTCTTACAGCAGCATTCATTCCCGGAGCATCTCCTCCGCTTGTTAAAACTCCAATAGTTTTTGCCATGATAATTTTGCCTCCATCAATAAGTTGTATAATATAATAATCGTTTCAACAATTATATTATCACAGCTAAACGTCATAGTCAAGACAGTGAAACAATCATTTACATAAGTTTAATTTTTTCTCGTTTTAAAATACATATTTACAAAAAGCGATTCCCGAAAAATATTTCCGGGAATCACTTGTACTTATTTTATCAACAACAGCTATTCGGCAACAATTACAGTCAAAACATCGCCTGTTGTTGTGTCAAAAGGCTGTCCTATTGCTGTACTTGTAGCTATAACATTGCCCGGAGTAACACCCTCACCTGCGACATAAGCAAAAGCATATGTTATTCCAAGCTTTGAAAGCAACTCGCCATAGCTCGTTGCCGTATAGCCTGCATAATCAGGAATAATCGGTTTTTCCGTATATGATGATGAATCAGGTTCTGAACTTATATCGGAATCTGATGAAGTGTCATAATAACTGCTTTCATTTCCGTCACCGCTTGAAACAGTCAGCTTTAAAACATTTTTTCTTGCAGGGTCATATTGTGTATCAGCAGGAATACTCTGTTTAATAATAATACCCTTAGCGTATTTCGAGCTTTTCTTTTCTTTTATCTGAACGGTAAAATCTTTCTCAATTGTATCCTTTATATTTTCATACTCAAGGCCCTTTAAATCAGGCATAACCGCACCTGTTCCATAATCCTTTTTGCTTGAAGAGTCAGCCTTCTTATTCTCACTTGAAGCCGTCGTGGTCTGCTTAGGAACAGTAATAGAAGCAACATTGCTTGAAACGGTATTAGGTGTACCTTCATCACTTCCCCCTGTAAACATCTGTGCCAGGAAGAAAAGACCCACACCTACTAATAAAGCCAGAACTACTGAACCGATAATGGTAGGAACAAGATTTTTCTTATCTTCAGATTCATCTTCTTCATCTTCATCGTCATAGTCACTGAAATCATTTCTTATCTGATCGGTGGTTTCAACATGTATAGTTTGAGTTGCACCTTTTCTATGCTCAACAACATATTCAGGCTGTTCAAAAAGCTTCGTGACAAGCTCGGTAATAGTCTGTACCCTTGTTTCGGGATTAACCCTTAAAGCCTGCATAATTATCCTTGCAACATTTTGCGGAATATCTATATTCATTTGGCTTAAATCTATAATATTGTCTGCCTGCTTTCTTGAAACAGCACTAGGAGGTAAAACACCTGTCAGCATTTTATAAAGCACTGCCGCAATAGCATATACATCTGTCCATGTTCCCAGCCAATCCAGCGAATTATACTGCTCTGGTGCAGCAAAACCAGGATAAAGCTCTGAAGATAAATCGGAATTTTCCACTCTTGCCGCACTGATGCTGAAACCTATAAGCTTTAATTCACCTTTAGGCGTAACTATAATGTTATCAGGACATATTCCTCCGTGAATTATTCCGGAATTATGAATAAGACTGAGTGTAGTAAAAATCGGAGGAAAAATCTTCTTTATCTGTTCCCAGCTTAGTTTTTCACCGTTGCCCTTTAAAAACTTTCTCAGAGTAATACCTTCAACATATTTCGATATTGCATACATAGTATTATTCTCGGCAAACATATCAATTGCGGGAACAAGATGCGACAGAGTTCTCATTCTGGACAATGACTTATTTAGCTCTGCAAATTCAGACATATAAGTCTTATACTTGTTCAGAGAATCGGTTTTGACCATGATTTTAGGGCTTAGTTTAGTTCTTGAGCACAGGACATCGGGCATATATTCATGAATAACAACCTTTGAGGAAGTTACTGTATCAAACCCGATGTACGAAGCACCTTCACCGTTATATGATAAAACTTTTCCCACAATATATCTGTCATCAAGCATAGACTTCGGCGGTAGATATGACTGAAGATAAGGAGAATCAGCATTATAATTGCAGTAACTGCATGTTCCGTCTTCCTCCAACTCATTCATACATCCCATGCAGAGATTTTGAATATTTTCCATAAAAGCCTCCGTAAATATACTTTTTATCGTAACCTATGATATCAACATTATTTCTCAAAGTCAACAAGTTTAATCTAATTGTAGACATTATGAAACAATTTGTATCTATTCTGTAACAATTGATTATTTCTTTGCTTTTTTATGAAAACAGCACAAAAAAACAATAAAAAAACTATAATATTTCACAAATCATCATAATACAAAAGCCCCTGACAAAAGGCATTAACAAAAAACAGGATAATACACCTTAATTTAAGAAATTAAAAAATCTGCCTGATTTTTTTAATCAGACAGAAATTCAATTATTAAAATTTGTAACCGTTTTGTATCAGAGTGTTAACTGTAATTGATCAGGGTCTTCCATATCCTTAGCGAAGCTTCCCGCAGCAGGTATGTTTTTAGTTTTAAATTTCGACATGGTTTTTAAAGTTTCGTCATCAACGATAAATGCTTTTTCCAAAGTGTTTTTAGATTTAAGCGTCAGTGCCTGAACACCTATTGTATCTCTGGACGCTTTAGGCAAAAGCATGCCGGAATAAAATATTATAACTCTGTTATACGACGATTTAAGCATTAAATTGACATCATCGGTTATAAAAAATGCTTCGACAAGCTTTGATTTAGAACCGTATGCGTTTGCAAGCTTCTTGCGGTTTGTTTTAGTTTCATAAGCTTTAAGAGGTACCTTTGCTGCCTTTCCGTTTTCAAATACAAAAATCATATACCCCTGATAATCAACTGTCGGCACCATGTATCTTACATTCTCTTCACTGTCAAAGCCAAGCGTTGCCGGAATATAGTCACCCAATGCACTGGCTTTAGTATCATCAAACTGAGAAGCCTTTGATTTATACACTGTTGCACTGTCGGTAAAGAAAAGAATATCAGATTTATTGGTTATCTCAATTTCCTGACAGATAACATCGCCGTCTTTAAGCTTATGAGTGTTTGCCATTCTAAGCGACTGAGGTGTAATCTTTTTGAAATATCCGCTCTTTGACAGAAAAGCCGTACATTTATAATCTAAAACCTCATCGATTTCAACATACTCTTCAGCATCGTCAGCATAGTAAAATTGAGTTTTTCTCGGTTTCCCGTATTTCTTTGAAACTTCATTGAGTTCTTCTATAATAATTTTTTTAATGCGTCTTTCACTGTCCAAAATATCAATCATGTCAGCGATATCAGCTTCAAGCTGTTCGATATCCTGTAATCTTTTAAGAATATACTCCCTGTTTAAATGACGAAGTTTAATCTCAGCAACATATTCAGCCTGAGTTTCATCAATCGAAAAGCCTATCATTAGATTAGGAACAACATCGGCTTCTTCTTTGGTTTCGCGAACTATCTTTATTGCCTTATCAATATCAAGTAAAATCTTAGACAAACCTTTTAAAAGATGAAGCTTATCCTGCTTTTTCTTTAAATCAAAAGATACCCTTCTCTTAACACAGCTTGTTCTGAATTTTATCCATTCGTCAAGAATCTCATATACTCCCATTACCTTAGGATAACCGTTTACCAGTATGTTAAAGTTAGCCGAATAGGTATCCTGAAGAGGTGTCATCTTATAAAGTTTCTGCATTAATTTGTCAGGGTCAATACCTCTCTTTAAATCAATGGTAATTTTAAGTCCGCTTAAATCGGTTTCATCGCGAATATACTGAATTTCACGAATCTTGCCGAGCTTTATTAAAGATACGATTTTTTCAATTATAGCTTCAATAGTTGTAGTAGGAGGAATCTCTGTTATTTCAATACAGTTGTCACTCTTATCATAATTATATTTTGCTCTTACCTTAACAGAGCCTCTTCCCGTTTCATAAATCTTTTTTAGCTCATCTTCATCATAAAGCATAAACGCTCCCGACGAAAAATCAGGACCCTTCAGAGTTTCTAATATGTTGAAATCTTTGTTCTTCATCAATGCTATTGTTGTTTCGCATATCTCGGAAAGATTGAAAGAACAAACCGAGCTTGCCATTGACACTCCTATTCCGACATTTGAGTTAACTAAAATCGAAGGAAATGTCGCCGGAAGAAGTGTAGGCTCCTGCATTGTATTATCATAGTTAGGAACAAAATCAACAGTGTCTTTGTCAATCTCACGGAAAAGTTCATTGCATATAGCATCAAGCTTGACTTCTGTATATCGTGATGCCGCATATGCCATGTTTTTTGAATACGCTTTACCGAAGTTACCCTTTGAATCAACATAAGGATGCAAAAGAGTTTCGTTTCCTCTTGAAAGTCTGACCATAGTTTCGTATATTGCGGCGTCACCGTGAGGATTAAGCCTCATAGTCTGACCGACAACATTCGCAGACTTCGTCCTGTTACCGGTCAGCAAACCCATTTTATACATAGTGTAAAGAAGTTTTCTATGTGACGGTTTAAATCCGTCTATTTCAGGAAACGCACGGGAAACTATAACACTCATTGCATAAGGCATATAGTTTTTTTCAAGAGTTTCTGTTATTTTCTCTTCAACAACCTGTCCGGCACCCTCGATATATGCGTTTACATCAGGAGTTTTCTTTATTTCCTCTTGTTTCTTTTTTCTAGCCATTAATTTTAATCACTATACCTTTCTTAGATTTTATGAGCCGGTTTCTGTACCGGAATCGCCGCACTGATTTCTGCGGCAAAAGCTTAAAAAGCGTGCGTGAAAAAGTATTTTTCACTCTTTTTCGCTCTATGATGCTTTATGATATATCTGCCATGTCCAAATAATCGTGCCCGTTAATTGATATAAAGTCCTTTCTTCCCTGAAGATTATTTCCAAGCAGCATATCAAACATATATGATGTATGCTCTGTTTCTTCATGCGGAAGCACCTGAATAAGCCTTCTGGTTGCAGGATTCATTGTTGTAAGATTCATCATCTCAGGTTCGTTTTCTCCGAGTCCTTTTGAACGCTGAAGGGTATACTTTTTATCACCTATCATCGAAAGAATTTCTGCTTTTTCTCTTTCATCATATGCAAAATAAGTCTTATCCTTAGTCGTTATCTCAAACAAAGGCGATTCGGCAATAAAAACATATCCCTTGTCTATTAAAGTAGGAGTCAGTCTGTAAAGCATAGTAAGTATAAGAGTTCTAATCTGAAAACCGTCTTCGTCAGCATCAGTACAAATAACAATTTTATTAAACTTTAACGCATCGAGATTAAACAAAGAAATCTCCTTATTAGCTTTAGTTTTAACCTCAACTCCGCAGCCTAGTATCTTTATTAAATCGGTTATTATTTCACTTTTAAATATTTTATCGTAATCAGCTTTAAGACAGTTTAAAATTTTACCTCTTACAGGAATAACCGCCTGAAACTCAGCATCTCTGGCGAGCTTTACAGCACCGAGAGCCGAATCACCCTCAACTATATAAAGCTCCCGTCTAGTAACATCTTTAGTACGGCAGTCAACAAACTTTTCAACCATATTAGACAAATCCATTGACTGAGAAAGTGTTTTCTTTAAATTAAGTCTTGTTTTCTCGGACTTTTCTCTGCTTCGCTTGTTTATCAAAACCTGCTCTGCAATTTTCACAGCCTCATCAGGGTTTTCAATAAAATAAATTTCAAGCTGATGCTTTAAAAAATCAGTCATACAGTCATATATAAACTTATTCGTAATGGCTTTTTTAGTCTGGTTTTCATACGATGTCTGAGTTGAAAAAGAACTTGAAACCAAAACCAAGCAGTCGTCTACATCATCAAAGGTAATAGGTTTTTCGTTTTTATTGTATTTATTATTCTGTTTTAAATAGCTGTCTATCTGTGAACGAAAAGCCTGTCTTACGGCCTTTTCAGGCGAGCCTCCGTGTTCGAGAAAACTTGAATTGTGATAGTATTCGGAAAACTTAACTTTATTTGAAAAAGTAAAAGCAACACCAAGCTTAACTTTATACTCTTCCTTATCATCTCTGTCCTTACCTTTTCTGTCGGCATAGCATGTCTGAATAGAAGTTAAATTATCACTGCCGACTATTTCAGAAACATAATCGGAAATACCGTTTTCATAAAAATAAGTTTTCTCATCAAATGAGCCCTTTTCATTTTGGATTCTTAACACAAACTGAACATTAGGATTAACTACTGCCTGCTTTTTCAATATATCCTCAAAGTATTCACTTTCGATATTTATATCAGTGAAAACATCAAGGTCGGCTCTCCAGCGGGTTTTGGTACCGGTCTTTTTTCTGGCAGTCGGCTCTTTTTTCAGACCGCCTACATTTTCACCCTTTTCAAAATGAAGGTTATACTTGTACCCGTCACGATAAACCTCAACATCCATAAATTCAGAAGCATACTGAGTAGCACAAGCACCCAGACCGTTCAGTCCCAATGAGAATTCATAATTATCGCCGCTGTTATTGTTGTATTTGCCGCCTGCATAAAGTTCACAGTATACAAGCTCCCAGTTATAGCAGTTTTCACTTTTATTGAAATCAACAGGACATCCCCGTCCGAAATCCTCAACTTCGATTATATTGTCTTTATATTTAGTAAGAATTATCTTATCGCCGTTTCCGTCTCTTGCCTCATCAATAGAATTAGACAAAATTTCAAAAACCGAGTGCTTGCAGCCCTCAAGTCCGTCTGAGCCGAAAATAACCGCAGGACGTTTTCTTACACGCTCCGCTCCTTTTAAAGATGTAATTGCTTCGTTATCATAGTTATTGTTTCTCTTTGCCATAATAACATTTACCTCTCTTTTGTTTCCTGAAATTAATTATTATAATTTTAATCCAATTTATACACATATATTATAGTATACCACAAAATATATGGTTTTGTAAAGCAGCGTAACGCTGCATCCGATTCGTGTTATTGACTTTGAAACATGTCATAATCAGTATCACACGTTTATTATTAAATAAAAACGACAGTTCCGATAATTATATATTTCGTACAAAACTAAATAAACATATATTATATGCATATCCTAAAAATGTGTGAATATAATGCTAAAGGAAGAAGCTAAAACATTCCAAAAGGAGGACGACATTTAATGGACTTAAATTTAAACCATGAAAGCTTTATATCCAATGAAATTGCATTCGACGGAAACTTTGAGCAATCTGTTGAGCTTGACTACATACTTCCCGACTATTTTCCTGATATTTTCAGAATTTTAAAATGCTCTTTTATTCCAAAGATTGTTTCTCACACAATAAACGGTGAAAAACTTATCTTTGATTTAACTCTATGTATAAGAATTCTTTATTTATCAAATGATTCATCAAGCATAAACTGTATTGAACAAAAGCAAAACTATACCAAAACCGTTGATCTTTCATGCACACCTGAAAATCCGAGTTTTAAAATCACACCTTGCGTTGATTATGTAAACTGCAGAGTTGTAAACTCAAGAAGACTTGATATCAGAGGTGCTGTAACAACAAAAATCTCACTTGAATGTGAAAAGTCAACAAACATAGTTTCAAATGCAAAAGGTCTTAATGTTCAGCTGAAAAAAGAGTTTGTTACTTTCCCTGCAAAAAGACTGACTGCTGCAAAAAGGATTACCATAACAGAAGAAATCGAACTGAATCAGACAAAAGGAAAAATAAACTCTATTATAAAATCAGACTGTATTATAAACAGTTTCGAGAAAAAAATCATTGCCAATAAATTAATAATTAAGGGAGAAGCTAAGGTTTCACTGCTGTACAACTGTGAAATCGAAAACGATGAGCCTCAGATTATCGAAACCATAAAATTCTCTATTCCGTTCAGTCAGATAATCGACATAGAAGGCATAACAGAACAATATGAAGCTGTAACAAATGTATCCGTCGCTTCACTAGACCTTATTCCGAATAAATCCGGTGACAAAAATGAAATAGAATGTGAAGTAATTCTTTTTATAAATTGTACTGCATTCCGCTATGACACAATAGAACTTGCAACTGATGCATATTCAACGAAATATTTATGTGATTTTGAATGTGCCGACATTAAGCTTGAAAAACAGCCTGTTGAAATAAAAGAAAATCAGTCTGTAAAAGCTGAGCTTTCATGTTCGGACTGTGAAATATGCACAGCAACGGATTCATGGGCAAAGCCGTTTAATATTCAGTGTAAATACAATACTGATAAATCAAGCTTTGTCGTTTTCGGAAACATAGAAATCGGTGCTATAGCAAAAGATGAAAACAACTGTCCGCTGTATCTTGAAGACACTATATCCTTTGAACACTGCATTGATATGAATGTCGACGAAAACTCTAAGGCCGATATCAATGTACATATCGACAATTGTACCTTTACTATAACTTCTTCTGATACTATTGAAATAAAAGCAGAACTGTTTATATGCGGATATATTAAAGAACTGGATTCAAGAAAGCTTATTACTGATATAAACATATGTGAAGATAAGATTAAAGAAAGACAAAACTGCTATGCAGTTAAGCTTTACTATGCAGATAAAGATGAGGATATATGGGAAATAGCCAAGAAATTCTCAACCTCTGTTTCAGCCATTGCTCAGGAAAACGAACTGACAGACAGCTCAAAGCTTCAAAAAGGAATGCTTCTCATTCCTATACTTGATTAAAGGAGGTAACAAATATGAACAGTGACAAAATATATTCCGATATAGCAATGCGTACAAACGGAGATATTTATATAGGCGTTGTCGGTCCTGTAAGAACAGGAAAATCAACATTTATTCAAAAATTCATGGAAACCCTTGTTATCCCGAACATCGATAACGAATATGTAAAGGAAAGGGCAGTTGATGAGCTTCCGCAATCAGCCGGAGGAAAAACTATAATGACCACCGAGCCTAAATTCATACCCGAAGACGCTGTTGAGCTGTCACTTGATGACGGTGCTAAATTTTCAGTAAGAATGATTGACTGTGTCGGATATGTTATTCCAAGCTCTGTCGGATACTTTGAAGATGAAGCACCGAGAATGGTAAACACACCATGGTTTGACAAAGAAGTCCCGTTTAATATGGCTGCGGAAATCGGAACTCAAAAGGTTATTTCCGAGCATTCCACTATCGGTCTTGTCGTCACAACAGACGGAAGCATCACAGACCTTCCCCGTGATGAATATGAAGAAAGCGAACAAAGAGTTATAAAAGAGCTGACCGAAATCAACAAGCCTTTTGTTGTGCTTCTCAACTGTTTAAATCCCGAATCGGAAGCTTCACAAAATCTATGCAGTGAGCTTCGTGAAAAATATAAAACAACAGTTATTGCAGTCAACTGTCTTGATTTGAATGAATCTGATATTAAAGAAATTATTTCTCAGATTTTATTCGAGTTCCCTATTAAAGAAATCAATATTAATATGCCGAAATGGATAAATACTCTTGATAAGACTCACTGGCTCAAAGAAAACATATTCACATCAATAAAAGAGTCAACAAAAAATCTGGAGCATATCCGTGAAGTTAAAAGCTGTATTGATTTTATAAGTGCAAATGAAAATATAACAAACTGCTTTATAGAACAAATGGACTTGGGAACAGGCTCTGTGATAATGAATATCACTCTTAACAGCAATCTGTTCTTCAAAATAATCGGAGAAGCTACACACTTGGATATAAATGATGAGAGTGATTTGCTCCCACAGATTTTAAAACTCATTAAAATAAAAGATGCCTATGAGAAGTTTGAAAGTGCTTTAAATGAGGTAGAAGCGACAGGTTATGGAATTGTTATGCCGTCAACCGAAGAGCTGTCACTTGATGAACCTGAAATAATCAAACAGGGCGGACAATACGGTATTAAGCTTAAAGCTACTGCACCGTCAATTCATATGATGAAAGCTAATATAACAACTGAAATAAACCCGATTGTCGGCAGTGAAAAACAATCAGAAGAGCTTGTTATGTATATGCTGAACGACTTTGAAGAATCACCGGAAAAGATATGGGAATCCAATATTTTCGGAAAATCACTGAACGAGCTGGTAAACGAAGGGCTTCACAACAAGCTTCACAAGCTTCCTCCCGAAGCCAGACAAAAGCTCAGCGAAGCAGTAGAAAGAATTATCAACGAAGGCTGTTCGGGATTGATTTGCTTCTTAATTTAACTTATGACAGATGACATCAATGCTTTTTAACATCATTTATTAACAAAACAACCCAAGGAGGAAACTAATCTCCTTGGGTGTTTTTTTATAAACTAATTAATTTCGACCTTTGTAACGGCACCGCCGTTTATTGCAGAAGAAATCTTATCGTAGCTATCATAAATCCCGTCTATTTTCTGACCTTTTTCCGAATCACTCAGCATATACCAAGCGGGGTCTGTCTTATCAGGACAATAAACTAGATGAGCAAAACTGTCAAAGCTTTCACCGTCTATATATTTTATATTAGTCTGCCACCAGATGCTTTCATCAGTAAAAAAGTAATTGCTTTCATTATATGCACAAATGATTAAATCATTTAGATTAACAAAGTTACCGTCAGAATCGACCTCTAACAAATCACGGGTTGATATGTCCTTAAAATAGAAGTACGGCTTATATGTTCCAGAATCTGCAACTGTAAAACTACTTGGAATTTTTAAACTATCAGAATACTTTTGAAGAAAAACATTCATAAATGTAAGAACTGTATAATTATTAAGCCGTGTTTTTTTCTCTGCCTCAGTTCCTCTGTTAAAATATCCGGTTTTAAATGTAAAGTGACTGTAATTGTCAAACAAATTCCACCAATCACCAGAAGGCCAGCCAATGTTAGTTAAAACTTTGTTGTAAGTATCACCCATCTTATTCTTCATAGAATTCCCGTCGGAATAATTTGTATCAGCATTTAATGCATTTAATATTTCGGTGTTTACTGCTCCGTCTTTAAAAAACAAACTCTTCATATAATCGGATATGCTTTCCATACTAATATCCGATGACGGGCTCGGGTCAGGAGCAGGGTCCGGGTCGGGTGTTTCCGGGTCTTCAGAAGCTGTAATGTCCAATCTCACAGCAGGACTGAAAACCCTGCTTATTGAAATCGCACCGCATACAGCTTTTAGATTGACCTTAAATGATGTATCACTCTCTTTGGTTATAGATATATTCACATCAACATTCTGACCGTCGGAATTCAAATTATGTATCTTAGTTTTTTCATCAAGCTTTGTTGTTACGCCGTCAGCTGTCTGAGAATTTTCAATAGTTGGTTCGTCAATCGCCGAATCAACCGGGAGTGAAGTTTTAAAAGACTTAACAATTTCATCTGATATATTTTCAGCAGTTTTATATCTCTTATAAGAACAGCTTGTCTGAACACTGTCAAGCAGCATCTCTATTGATTTTCTGGTTGATTTATCTCTTGAATTATCTATATAGCCTATAAAACTAGGTATAGTAATAGACGCAATTATAGAAATTATTGCTATTACAATAATGACTTCAACCAATGTAAATCCACGATGGTTTTTAAGTGATTTGTGCATCTTATCACATCCTATGATTTATTGATAAAACTCAATCTTCCTTCAAGCCCTCAAAGAAAGTAACAGGTATTCCAAGCAATATTCCCGAGTTTGGAATAGAAAGGTCGCCGAATACTTTATTAATAGCTTTTCTTGCATCCTCGACTTTTGAATCTTTCACAGCAAACAGAATTGTTTTACTGGACATTTCTTTTTCACCTTTGAGCATTGTTGCCAAAACACCAAACATCGGCAAATCTTCCATATCCTTAATTGAATTTGCCATACCTGTGCTTGACAGAACCGTAGCTCCTCTTATATCTGCTAAAGCCAGTTCTTTCATAAGCTGATCTATCTTTTCTTCTTTCTTTGTTACAAATATTAATAATTGCATTTTTATCCTCCGTTCCCGTGTGTGACACACTTAACTTAAATTTACTTAGAAAAGGATACGCATACCCATTCCTCACTCTCAATTACATTTTCTCTTTTAAATCCGCACTTTTCTATAGCTTCAATAACTTCTTCTTTTCTTTGTTTTATAATTCCCGAAACTATAAGCGTTCCGTCACTTGCTAAAAACTCACTAAAATAACTGCTCATAGCAATCAAAACATCGGAAACAATATTAGCGACAACGATATCGAAATCACCGCCTATTTGTTTTCTTAAATCTGAATCTGAAGATATGTCACCGCAAAACGTCTTAAAACAGCCGCTCGAAATATTATTTTTAATAAGGTTTTCACCTGCTGTTTTTACTGCGTTATCATCAATGTCGACTGCCGTGAGCTGTGAAGCCCCCAAAAGCATACCTGCTATTCCAAGTATTCCGCTTCCGCAGCCCAGATCTAAAAGCTTGTCACCTTGGTGAATATTTTTTTCGAGATTTTCCAAACAAAGCTGTGTAGTGTCATGCTGACCTGTGCCGAAGCTTGAAGCAGGGTCGATTTCAAGAATCATTCTCGATTCATTCTCATCAGCCTTTTCCCATGACGGTTTGATTAAAAGCTTATCACCGACTGTCAGCGGTTTGAAATATTTTCGCCAGTTGTTTGCCCAATCTTCTTCGGCGATATTTTTCAGTTCAATTTCAAGTTCACCGTATTCACCGTTTTTATCATAATCCTTAAGCGCTTTGAGTTCAGACCTGATTGAGTTAATATTCTCACCCGAAAGACTGTCATTTTGAACATAAACGATAACCTTGCTGTCACAGCTTTTAAGCTTCATCAAATCATCGTCAATATAGTCCCAGTTACCATTCTTATCATTTAAAAACTCTTCAAAATCCTGTGCGTCTTCAATAGCGAAACCTGTTATACCGATATCCATTAATCTGCCGCAAACACATTCAATTCCGGCTGTTGAGGTTTTAATATGTACTTCTATCCATTCAGTCGTATTCTCAGATTCCACTTATGTCACTTCCCTTATAAAAAATAAAATACGGTATACTATATTAAATTACAGTATACCATATTTCACCGAAAAAGTAAAGCGGATTACATCGCTTTTTGTCTTATTTTTTCACTCTCATTGCCCTGAGTGAATTTAAAATTGCAATCACCGACACACCGACATCTGCAAAAACCGCTTCCCACATATCAGCTATTCCAAATGCTCCCATCAACATTACAAGAACCTTTATTCCAATCGCAAAAACTATATTCTCTTTTACTATTCTCATTGTCTTTTGTGATATAGATACCGAAAGCGGAATACTCATTGGGTCATCATTCATCAAAACAACATCTGCCGCTTCTATGGCAACATCCGAGCCTAACCCTCCCATAGCAAATCCTACATCAGCCCTTGCTATTACAGGAGCGTCATTAATTCCGTCACCGACAAAGCCAACATTACGGTTTGTTTCATCCTTTATCAGTTCTTCGACCTTTGTTACCTTGTCAGCAGGCAAAAGCTCACTGAACACATTATCAATTCCCAGTTTTTCCGCAACATTATCAGCAGTTTGTTTTTTATCACCTGTTAAAAGCGTTGCCGAAATTCCTTTGGATTTAAGCTGCTTAATTGCAGATTTTGATGTTGGTTTAATATTATCCCCAAGTAAAACCGCTCCCAGACATTCACCGTCTAACGCAACATATACACAGGTGGTATTATCATATTTAAGTTCTGCAGAAATATTGTTTTTTTCTAAAAGTTTTCTTGTTCCGCACAGTACTTCATGACCATTAACATTAGCCTTTACACCGTTTCCCGCCTCTTCAACAACATTGGATAAAATATCCGAATCAATAGGCTGTTTATATTCTTCGACGATTGATTTTGCTATCGGGTGTGTTGACATTGACTCCGCATATGCAGAAAGCTTTAGAATATAATCTTTTTGAACTTTGTC
>ENA-ORLW01001338-ORLW01001338.1-human-gut-metagenome-genome-assembly--contig:-NODE-1338-length-27769-cov-14.199227_pt1 | contig 27769 bp, 16 predicted proteins | sample MGYA00243017_ERZ508829 | MGnify/ENA primary metagenome ERZ508829 (study PRJEB26277, sample SAMN04329776) | human gut metagenome | biome: human-associated habitat | host: Homo sapiens | place: USA...
CTGCGCTTTTGGCTTGGCATCTGCCGCACCTCGCTCGCCGTATCGGCACTTAGAATTATGCGGTATTGCCTTAAAGTGTAACGGATGACCGCCCCTGTAGGCAAAGGAGTGTATTGTATTATGACCTGCCGCGTTCTGCGTATTGATGAACAGCTGTATGGCTGTGAGGAGCTACCTGCCGGGCAGCCGGTGCTGTGTGATGTTCTGCTGGCCGATGCCGCCGGTACCCAGCGGGTGCTTTCCTACCCCGATGAAGCCCTGACTGCCCAGAACATCCAGGAGGGCGATACCGTTGCCCTGCTGCCGGACGGCACGCTGAAAAAACTAAGGTGTATCTGACACCCTAGGGTAAGCCCGCACTTTGCAAAAGATTCACCGTAACTTTACATCGGTATGGTTGCAGCCCGCAGCCAAATGGCCTATACTGAAATTAAGGGCAACACCGCACAATTCCCGCCTGACGGCTTAAGCACCGCTCCGGCGGCTGCGGCACTTAGAATTATGCGGTATTGCCTAAGAACCAACAGGAAAGTGTGGATCACGATGACCTACCATGACATCAAACACAATGCCGAAGTAAACGAGCTGCTGAAAAAGGGCAACCAGAATTTGGGACTTTTGGGCTTTACCGACCATTCGCAGGCACACTGCATCCATGTGGCGGAAACCGCTGCGCACATCCTGAAAAAGTTTGACTACAGCGCCCATGATATTGAGCTTGCTAAAATTGCCGGGTACATGCACGATATCGGCAACGCCATCAACCGCACCCACCACGCGGAATACGGCGGCCTGCTGGCCAACGAGATTTTGAAGCAGTATGATTTGAGCGTTGCGGACCGCATTACCATTGTTTCGGCCATTTCCAACCATGACGAATCCACCGGCGGCGCGGTGGACCCCATTTCGGCTGCGCTGATTATTGGCGACAAAACTGATGTGCGCCGCAGCCGCGTGCGGGAAAAGCCCAAAGCCAGCTTTGACATCCACGACCGGGTCAACTATGCCGTAACGGACCAGACATTAAAGATCAACACCGACAAAAAGGTCATCTCGCTGAATCTGCAGATCGACACGGACATCTGCTCGATGTACGAATATTTCGAAATTTTCCTGAACCGCATGCTGATGTGCCGCGGCGCCGCTGACCTACTGGGCGCCACCTTTAAGCTGACGGCCAACGGGGCGAAAGTGTTGTAAAGGCAATACCGCATAATTCTAAGTGCCGATACGGCGAGCGAGGTGCGGCAGATGCCAAGCCAAAAGCGCAGATAATACTGGATGTCTTATCGAGCATTTTGGCAACGCAAATGCCGTGCCGCAGCCGCCGGAGCGGTGCTTAAGCCGCAAGGCGGGAATTGTGCGGTGTTGCCTAAAATTATAATCCTGTATCAAAAAGCTCAGGCTGTTCCCTGTTGGGGGCAGCCTGAGTTTTTATACCATGGAAAATCATTCCGCCGTTTTACAGATTCAGCATATACGTTTCCATTTGCATCGTCCTTACCGCCGCTCTTCATGATTCTGCCGGAACAAACGGCAATTCAATGTTTTCCTCGTCCACAGGCGGGGTTTGGGTTGCGCTGGGGGGCGGGGTTTCTGTCGGTTCCTTCGTGTTGTCCGCCGGTTCGCCGTCACCATTTTCTGCGGGCGCGGCACTGGCGGTGGGCTGACCGGCGGCGTTCAGCACCGGTGTTTTTTTCGTTGCGGGCTTCTGGGTCGGCTTGGGGGCAGTTGTCTGCTGCGGGACAGTAGTTGCCGTTGGCTGCGGTTCAGCCGTCGCGGCGGACTGCGGCGTGGGCTCTGCCGGGACGGCATCATTCGTTTCCGCCTGCCGGGTCGGCTCCGGGGTTGGCTGAGTACCTGCCTGCGGCCGGTGCAGTGCAAAGGCAGCGGCAAGCACCACGGCAGCCACCACAACGGCCAGGACTATTTTTTTCTTCATTGCTGTTTTCCTTTTTATATTTGGGGGCGTTGCGGCATCAGCCTGCCACGCTGTAACGCTGTGCAGCGGTGGTCAGGTCATCCAGCGCGCGGAGCAGGTTCAGCAGCGGCAGCTGGCTTTCATCCACCGCTGCCAGCGCCCGGACCATATCGCCATAGCTGAACACCCCATAGCGCAGGGTGCACAGGTCCGCCCCGTTTTGCCGCATGGCAACCACCGGCATGGCATCCGCGCGGCGGAACGCAATGGCCGGTGTAACGACATAATATACCTCTTTTCCGTCAAAGCGGGTGTTGGTATCCACGGGCTGCAATTCGGTTTCGGGCTCACCCGCGTTCCAGGCAAAAGTAAAAGTGCATTCCGCGCCGTCCGGCACCATAAAATAGTGGCGGATCTGGATAATGGGCTCCAGCAACAAGCTGCTGCCGTAATAATCATCGGTCTGGGTGCCGCTGCTTTCGAACTGGTAGCTGCCCCAGTTGGCCGTGGAGTTTGGCTCCGCGGTGCCGGCTAACGCATCGGTCCGGTAGCCAAAGTACAGCTGCGCTTTGCCGCCATACACCAGCAGGGTGCCGGCCAGCTCCTTTGCCTGTTGGGGATAATCGTGTTCCAGCAGGTAGTTCAGGTAATCCTTTACGGTGTAAGTATAAACCGGGCCATATTTACCGTTTACCACCATCCGGGCTTCAATATCATCCGTCAGCTGTTTGGCGGCCACCTGGCAAGGGAAAGCGGTGCAGCTTTTGCCGTTTACTTCCACCTGCTTTGCATCTGCCACTGCCACCTGTGTTACGGTGGAATCCGGCAGGGTAAACTGCATGGCGGCATCCTGCGGGGTATCTTCCGGCAGGGTAACGTAAAAATAAATTGTGACTGTCTCCCCCAGGCTCAGGCTGTAGCCTTCCAGATGCTCGCCGGTCTGGGCGGTTTCCGGGGTGGCGAGATCCTGCGGCGGCGGAGTTGGCACGGCAGGGTCAGGCCGGCCGGTTTCGGGGGTGCTCTGCGGCGGATCCGCCCAGGGGATATCCTCATCCGTTTCGCTCACCTGCGTCTGGATGCTGGCCGTATTTTCCTCTGCCAGCGCGGCGGCAGGCAGCACGGCACACAGCCCCACCGCCGCCAGCAAAGCCAGCAGGCGCTGGGGCCAGCTTTTTTGTTTTGTATGGTTCAAACTCAAGGTGTTTCCTTCCTGTTTTTTGTTTTATCTTCTGGCAACACCGCACAATTCCCGCCTTGCGGCTTAAGCACCGCTCCGGCAGCTGCGGCACCTCGCTCGCCGTATCGGCACTTAGAATTATGCGGTATTGCCTTCTCTTTTTTATCCCGCTAAAGGCATCATCCCTGGTTTTTGGCCAGCAGCGCTGCTCCAATCACCCCGGCGCGGTAGCCGAGGGTGCAGGTGGTAATGCGGGTGTGCTTTTGGGCGTAAGCATTGCCAAAAACCATTGGTCCCACCGCGGCGCGCAGGGGAGCCAGCAGGTTCTCCCCCTGGTTGGCCACCCCGCCGGACAGACCGATCACTTCCGGGAAGAAGATGTTGATCATGTTGGCAACACCCACCGCAAGGTAATGAATGTACTGTTCCACCACGGCTTTGCCTGCGGCATCGCCCTGGGCGGCGGCATCAAAGGCGGTGCGGCCATTTACCCCGCCGCTTTGGGCGGCTATGCCATGCAGGGCGCTTTCGGGGTGGGCTGCCATGGCTTCTTTGGTCATGCGAATCAGGGCGGTGGCACTGGCCAGGCTTTCCAGGCAGCCGGGGCGGCCACAGGTGCAGCGCGGGGCATCCGGGGTGTCCAGAATCACCATGTGCCCCGGCTCCGCTGCCGCGCCGGTGTAACCGGTCAGCAGCCTGCCGCCCAGCACCACACCGCCGCCCACGCCGGTACCCAGCGTAATGATCACCGCGCTTTCGGCCCCTTTGGCGCAGCCCGCCAGTGCTTCGCCCAAAGCGGCGGCGTTGGCATCGTTGGCAAGAGCAACCGGCAGGCCGGTTTTGGCGCGCAGATAATCCCCCATGGCAAAATCATGCCAGTCCAAATTGTTGGAGTAGCGCACGAGGCCGCCATCCACCGTGCCGGGGCAGCCAACGCCAATGCCCGCTACCTGCTGGCCCTGTGCCAGCTGATTGCAGAGGGCTGCAATATCATCGCACACGGCCTCGGCCGGGCGCGGCAGTTTGGTGGGGGTGCTCGCTTCCTTTATAATAGCACCGTCTGCATCCACAAGCGCAGCTTTGATATTGGTTCCCCCAAGGTCCACACCCAGATAATACATGATTGCAGCCTCCTGTACATAACATTTTTTTCAGTGTAGCAGATTGCCCGCCCCGGCGCAAGAACTTGTAGACAAAAAAGCATCCAAAAGTAAACCCGGCACTACCCACTGCTCTTTTGTCGGGTCGTGCCGGTTGGATTTTAGGCAACACCGCACAATTCCCGCCTTGCGGCTTAAGCACCGCTCCGGCAGCTGCGGCACGGCATCTGCGTTGCCAAAATGCTCGATAAGACATCCAGTATTATCTGCGCTTTTGGCTTGGCATCTGCCGCACCTCGCTCGCCGTATCGGCACTTAGAATTATGCGGTATTGCCTTTATTTTTTATTAGCGGCTGCTCATCCGTTCAGTTTGGCGTACTCTTCGTCGGTAACGGGCTCGCACCATTCGTTGCTGCAATCTTCGCCGGGAACTTCCACAGCAATGTGGCTGAACCAGCTGTCGGCCTTGGCACCGTGCCAGTGCTTGACGTTGGCCGGGATGGTGATCACGGTGCCGGGGGTCAGGCTGACGGCAGGTTTGCCCTCTTCCTGGTACCAGCCTTCGCCTGCGGTGCAAACCAGCAGCTGGCCGCCGCCCTTGGCCGCGTGGTGGATATGCCAGTTGTTGCGGCAGCCGGGCTCAAAGGTAACGTTGGCCAAAAACAGGCCGGTTTTAGGGTCGGTCAGCGGGTTCAGGAACGACTGGCCAATGAAAAACTTGGCATAAGCGGTGTTTGCGGCACCGGTTCCAAAAAACATTCTGCTGCTCAAATTCATGTTTATCCATGCACTTCATACTTGTTGCCTCCTGTTTTTCTGTGTCCCTGCCCTGTTGTGCTTGACGCTGCGGCGCTGGGATACTATGTGACCGCTATATTTTTTCAAAACCCCTTATCGAAAAAAGCTGCCCGCACAACGGCTTATCATACCGTGTACGGGCAGTTGATTTATCATTATCTACTTTTCTCTCAGGTCTGGGTCGATAAACGCAACCCCACCTGGTACCCCAGCAGGGTGCGGGTTTCCACCGGCTGATGGCGGATGAGGGAAAGCAGCTGCTGTGCGGTACGGCGGCCCAGCTGTTCGGCATCAAAAGAGACTGCCGTGATCTGTGGCGTACACCCCTGCAGCGCTTCGTCGTCATACAGGGAGGCAAGACGGATATCCTGCGGCACGCGCAGGTTCAGCTGTCTCAGGGTGTTCAAAGCCAGCTGGGCAACCTGGTCATCCATGCACAGGATGCAGTCCGCCCCACGCTGTACCGCGAGCTCCACAGCGCTGGTGCGTAGATCGTCGCTTTCCAGCTCCAAAAACAGCAGGCTCTCATCAATCTTGCAGCAGGCGCGGTCATGCGCCTGCTTATAGCCTTCCAGGCGGGACTGGTTGACGGTGTACAGCATGGATCCGCCCAGCAAAGCAATGCGGTGCAGGCCCTTCATCAGCAGCAGGCTGACCAGCTCGCGGCAGCCGCCCACCTGATCATGGTCCACCGAGATAACATCCTGGTCAGCCGGGCGGCCAATGGCAACAAAGGGGATGCCGCTTTTTTGCAGCATGGGGATCAGCGGATCACGCTCCAGCGTGCGGGCCAGAATCACGCCATCAATCTTGCGGTTGACCAGTAGACGCTGCATCGGGCTTGTTTCCTGCTCGCCCACCATCGTCATCAGCACATCATAATCATTGCGGGTGGCAATATCGTACACGGCGCTGACGGTTTTGCGCAAAAATGGTGCGGCAAGGTTGCCGAACTGGCGCGAGAACACCAGTGAGATATTATAAGACTGCTGGGTTACCAACCCGCGTGCCAGCATATTGGGCACATAGTTTTTCTCTTTGGCGTACTGGACCACGCGGGCGCGGGTCGCTTCGCTGACACGGCCATTGCCCGAAAGGGCACGGGATACCGTGGTCTTGGACACGCCAAGGTCTTCAGCCATCTGGCTGATGTCAATTTTTTTTTCTCCTTCTGTCTGTTTACGGCGCGGCATGGGTTTACTCCTGTTAATGTTTGCTTCTATAAGATCTTCTTTCTGTCCTTGCCGGTTTTCTACCCCACGGGCAGTTCCCAGGGTACCGTTCCAAAAACCAGTCCCCCACCCCGGCCATTCCCTACTCGGTTAATGGGCTTAACATATTATACCACATTTTCCTGAATCATGGTAGCCCCCTGTGCAAAGAAAGCAAAGAACACGCTACCCCAGTACGGGGTCATTATATCATTCCTGGCTCTGCTTTTCAACCGATTTCTGGCTCTGTTTCCGTTTTCCAGTGTGTTTTATAACCTGGTAAAGTTTTCTCATTTTGTCCGTATCCTGCTCAGTCATCGTACCTGCGCCAAATTGGGCGGCTTGGGCCAATGCCAGCAGAGCTTTGGCATCCTGGGGTTCAAGGGCGGGGACACAACTTTGCAAAAATGCGGCAAACTCCGGCGCATCGGATGGTGTATCCGGCGGCAGGCCGCGACGCACCAAAAGGCGGTAGATGCTGCCAAACACAGCCAGCACCCGCGCGTTGCAGCTGCCCCGGCCATACCCCATGGCATGGCGGCGGGCCAGCACCAGCAGCACCGCAGCAGCCAACAGGCAACCCCCCAGCAACGCCGCCAAAACCAGCCTGCTGCGGGGCACGATGGTGGCTGCGGGTTCGTTTGCGCTGCTCTCCCCTGCTGCGGGGGCAGTGTCTTGACCTTGAGTTTCGGGCAGCGGGTCGGTGCGCAGGTCGGCCTGTTGGGCGCTGACCAGCACGCCGGGGGTCATCTCCATGGGGGTCCAGCCCTGGCCGGAAATGTACACCTCCGCCCAGGCGTGGGCGTTATCGTCCTGTAAAATGGCGTGCCAGCTGCCGTCCTCCTGTTGGGTAAACAGGCTTTGCGGCGCGGCATAGCCCACCACATAGCGCGCAGGCAGCCCGAACATGCGGAACATAACCACCGCCGCCGAGGCAAACTGCACACTGTACCCCTGTTTGGATTCCGTTAAAAAGTAACGGATGGGGTCGGCCCCCTCCGGCGGCTGGGGAGCGCTGGCGTTATACTGGTAGTTGGTGTTTAGGTAGGCGCGGATGTAATCGCCAATGTCCGCAGCTTCGGTCAGCTTCTGGTCCTTTTTGGCTTCATCGCACAGGGCTTGCAGCTCGTCATAGCCGTCCGGCACGGCGGTGTAGCGGCTGGCGGCGTAAGCGGCATAGGATGCTTCCATCCGGTCCAGCACGCTGGGGGCGGCATCGGCGCGGGCTTCCAGCTGGGTTTGGGCGGTATCCCGCGGGTAATACAGGAACACATCGTCCTGCGCGGTCTGGCCCGCGGCGGCGCCATCGCCCTGGATGGTGTAATAATCGCCCCAGTAGGCGTTGTACGGTGCATAGGTGTACTGGGTATCGGCGTGGATGCGCTCCACCGTCAGCGTCTGGGGCTGGGCGGTGCCGTCATAGGCGGTGCGCAAAAACGGCAGGCTGGCAATGGTCAGCCGGGCGTTATCCTCGGTTTTCCAGTTCATAGCGGCGCTGTCAAAGGCATCGGCATCAGGGGCCTGCCAGGTGGTGCCGTCATAACTGCCGCCGATAAATCCCCGCAGGTATACGGTTTCTTCGGGTTTGTCGCTGGCGGTCAGGGCCAGATCCGTCACTCCGCTGACCTGAATACCCCCGCCCTGGCTCAAGGCGCCATCCGCCACACCACCGGCAGCGGCTTCTACCTGAATGTTCAGCCTGCCGCCGCTGACCCGCGGCAGCCAGGTAATGGCGGTGCTCAGCGCGGCGGATTCCACCCGCTGGGCCGCGGGCTGCAGCCAGCCAAGGGGAACCCCCAGCGCCGGGCGAAGCAGCCACCAACAGGGCAGCGCCAGTGCAAGGCAAAGCCCGCCCGCCGCCAGCGCGGCAGACTTTTGGATGTTATAATGGCGGCAAAGGTTCTGGCGGTAGTTTTCGGTATCGCGCCTGCCCCACAAGGCCCGCCGCTGCACCGAGCAGGAAGCCGCCCACGCCCCCATCCAACCGGCCAACAGCAGCAGGCAGGCGGGCACAGCAGGCGCGGCCCCGGCCAGCGCCAGCAGCACAACAACGGGCAGCAGCATTAGATCCAGCAGCAGGGCATCCGCACGGCGCAGGGCCGCAGCGGCCAGCGCCCCGGTAACGGGCAGGGCGGCCAGCAGCAAAAACAGCCCCAGCTGCGCCGCACTGCCGCCCTGGGCCACCGGCAGCGCGCTGCCAAGGCGGGCATTCAGGCTTTGGGCAATGTTCCCGGCGCACTGCTGCGCCCCGGCCAAAAAGTTCCGCTGGCAGATGAACAACACCACAAGATACACAATCACCCCCGCCAGCAGCCCCCAGCGGCGCAGGGCTTGCGGCGCACGCAGGAACAGCGCCCACCCGGCGCAGAAAGCGGCTGCCGCGGGCCACACCCACAACGGCACCGCAATGCCAAACCCGGTGGAAAGCACCAGCAGCAAACCAAAGGTGAGCGCCAGCAGCAGCGCGGCATCTGCCGCCAGCCACAACGCGGGGTGCGCTGCGGGGCGCTGGGTGCTCACCAGCACACGGTCCACAAACTTCAGCCCACTGCCGGGGTCGGCAGCGCCGCGCCGGCTCAGGGCAGTACGTTCTTTTTTGCGCTTGGGCGGGTTTTTGCGGTGCTTCGCCGCCTGTTGGGGAAAATCCCCCCATTCCTCCGCTCCGTCCAGGTCCCCACCGGGGGTCAGGGCAGCGCGCAGGGCGGTCAGCGGTTCGCGCACCATCAGGCGGTCCAGCTTGGCGCTCAACTTCCAGTGTACCTGCTTGATGGTATCCCCGTCCCGGTACTCCCGCAGCTCATAGCTGCCGCCCAGGGCGGCGCGGGTGTCGGCTTCGTCGCCGTCCTCATCGGGGGCGGTTTCCGCTTTGGCTTTGCCAGCCGCGGCAGCGGGCAGCACACAGATGCTCTGGCTTTGCACGGCAGCCGGGCATGCCGCGGTGAACACCCCCAGGTGATCCCGCAGGGTGATGCCCCGCACCGCAATGCTCCACACGCCGCTTTTGCCTGCGTTTAGGGTAATGCGCTGTTCGGCGCTCTCTCTGCCACCCAGCATGGCGGCGCAGCGCAGGGTGATCTGCCCGCCGCCCCATTCATCGGCGGCGTTCAGCAGCACCACAAGCGCAGGGATGGGCAACCGGCTGCGGTTGCGCAGCCGAACCGTCAGGGTAAAATCTTCGCCCTGTATCACGGGTTTGTCCGGCACCAGCAGCTCTGCCGTTACCTGCCTGCGCAGATAGGCGGCGTCCAGCCGCAGCAGCACCAGAAGCACCAGCGCAAACGCTAACAGGAACACCGCCAGCGGTGCCTGGGTGATGAGCGCCGCGGCTAGCAGCACCAAAAGCACCAGCGCCCGGCCCAGCTTACCTGCCATGGCGGTCAGCCTTTTCGGGGCGGGGGCGCGGCACGGTACGCAGCAGGTCCTGCATTACGCTGTCCACCGTTTCGCCGCCTGCGCGGGCCTGGTCGTTCAGCACCAGGCGGTGGCGGGCAACCGCATCAAACACGGCGGTCACATCCTGCGGGGCAACAAAATCCCGCCCCGCCAGGTACGCCGCCGCGCGCGTCATGCTGGTCAGCGCAAGGGTGGCACGGGGGCTTAACCCCACGGCCAGGCGCGGGTCCTTGCGGCTGGCCTGGGCCAGCGCCACAATGTAGCGGTACATCAGCTCATGCACAAATACCGTGCTGACCTCCTGCTGCATGGCAAGCAGATCCGCCTGACCGGCAACGGGGCGCACACGGTCCAGCAGGCGGCCTTTGCTCTGCCCGGCCAAAATTGCCAGCTCCGCTTCCTCATCGGGGTAGCCCATTACGGCGCAGACCATGAAACGGTCCAGCTGAGACTGCGGCAGCATCTGCGTGCCGGCGGCGCCGATGGGGTTCTGGGTTGCAATTACGGTAAAGGGTGCGGGCACCGGGCGGGTAACGCCGTCCACCGTCACCGTGCCTTCTTCCATCACTTCCAACAAAGCCGACTGCGTGCGGGAGGAGGTACGGTTGATCTCATCGCCCAAAAACAGGTTGCACATCACCGCACCGGCGTGGTACACAAACTTGCCGGTCTCTTTCTGGTAGACCGAAAATCCCACCAAATCGGACGGCAGAACATCCGGCGTAAACTGCACGCGGCTTTCTTTCAGGTCCAGCGCGCGGGCAAAGGCCAGCGCCAGCGTGGTTTTGCCCACGCCGGGAATATCCTCAATCAGCACATGGCCGCCCGCCAGCATGGCCATCCAGATGGTGTTTACCGTTTGCTGTTTGCCCTGCACGGCCTTGTTTACTTCGGCCGTAACGGCGGCGGCCTGCTGTGTGTACTGCATGGTTAATCCTCCCGGTGTTTTTTCCATATCACCATAATGCCAACGGCGGCGGCAATAACCACCAGCCCGGCCCACAGTGCGTTGTTTTCCAGCCAGATCATGGTATTGGAGATCGCGCTCCCCTCGGATTCCGCGCTGCCCTCCCCCGGCAATGGGGTCAGGGCCTGGGGGGCCACTTCGGCAATGGAGCTGCCGCCGGCATCCTCCACGGTCACCTGGCGCGGCGTTTCGTCCCAGGTAGCGGCGCTTTCCTGCAAATCCTCCTCTTTGGTGGTGTCCGCAGCGCCGGTGTCGTGCTCCGCAATTACCAGGTAGCGCTGGCTGTTGCGGGTGTAGGGGTGGCAGGTGGAAAGGGTCAGCAGGTCCCGCCCCGGCTGGATCAGCACGGCGTTGATATCGCTGGGGTCAATAATTTTCAGCTCGCTCACGCGGTAAATCAGCGTTTCCCACGGGGTGGTCAGCTGGATCTTGTCCCCCACCTGGATCTGCTGCACGTTGCGCAGCATTTCCGCGCCATAATAGCCGCGGTGGGCGGCAATCACGGTGTTCGTGTTTTCGCCGCCCAGCGGCATCGAGGTCTGGCCCAGCAGCGCCGCGCCTTTGGCCAGGTTTTCGCGGCTGGCGCCCAGGTAAACGGGCAGCTCCAGGTTCAGGCGCGGGATCCACAGCACAGCCAGCACATCATCGTCATAGCCATAGGCAGCAAGGTCCAGCGGGGCTTCCTCGTAGGCGAACGGGTCGGTCAGGCCGCTTTGGCCCCCGGCGTAAATTTCCGCGTTATAGTCCTGCATCGCGGCGTACAGTTCAGGGTAGGCGCGTTCCGGCTCCGGGGGTTCGGCTGTGGTTTCCTCCGCCGCGGGGGCGGTGGGCTGGGCTTCGGCGCGGGCCGCAAACTGCGCAGCGGTTTTGGCGTTGCGGGTGCTGGTCCACCACTGGGCGGCGGTGGGCTGTATCAACAGCGCCAGCCCCAGCAAAATGGCCAGCCAGGCCAGAATTTTAGCAATCAGCCGTCCCATTTAGTCATCCTCCTCGCGCTTTTTGCAGCGGTGCAGCAGCAAAAGCAGCAGCAGCGCTTCGCCGCCGATCACAATGCTGCCCGTTACCGCAATCCACGGCCAGGCATCCACCACGCGCTTGACCACCGTTCCGGTGCGCAGCGCCTGATACTGCACGGCCTGCGGGGTGTTGGTTTCTTCCTCTCCATTATAAGGGATGCGGGTGCCGCGCACAAGCATGCGGTGGGTGTTGATGGCATACGGCGTGCAGGTAACAAGGGTGCAGTAATCCTGCCCCGCGGTGATGTCCAGATCCTCGGTGTGCTCCGGTTCCACCACTTTGATTTGATCCACCTGGTACGCCAGCGTTTCATCCAGAATATGCAGGTAGAAACAGTCGCCCTCTTCCAGCTTGTCCAGGTCGGTGAACAGCACGGCTTCGGGCAGGCCGCGGTGGCCGGTCAGCACGCTGTGGGTGCTTTCGCCGCCAAGGGGGTAGCTGGAGCCTTCCAGATGGCCAACGCCCCTTTGCAGCACATCATCGCTGGTGCCTTCGTAAATCGGCAGGTTGACGTCAATTTTCGGGATGGTGATATACCCCAGGCTTTCGCCCACATCCACAAGGTCCACATAGCTGGTGCCGGTATCCTCCGCTTCGCCTGCGGCATCGCGCTCCACGGCGCTGTCCAGCTGCTGGTTATAGCGGCGGGCGGCCTCCTTGGCGGCGTCCAGTTTTTCGGTATCCATGCTTTTTACGGTATCATCGTAATTTTGGATCGCTTCGCTGGCGTGGCGCTGCGCCACCGCGTTGCTGATAACCGGGTACGATGCCACCCCAATGCCGGACAGGATCATCAAGGCCGCAAAGCCGACTTTTAGTTTTGTTGTGGTATCCATAGCGTCACCGCGAACCTTTCCGTGAGAGGGTTGAAGTTGGGAACTGATGCAATTAGAAATTAGAAATTAGGAATTGGAAGTAGGCAAAAGAATAAATAATAAAGAATAATGAATAATTGTGGTGGACCGCGCCGCATTGCGCCGCTCAGGAGATATTGGGTTGGGGGTGGTTTTTAGGGTAGTGAATAACAATAAAATAATCTGTAGGGCCTTACGGCGTTGCACACCACAAAATTGTAATAAACCTCGCCCTGCATGTAGGGGGGCGGCGTCCCCGACGCCCCGTTTGACGGGCCTAATAATTGCCGCCCATCCACCCCGCGCCGCAAACGTTGCAAATCATTTGTAGGGGCCGATGCTCGCCATCGGCCCGTTGACGGGCCTTGCCCTATTTATTTTTAGGTTCTGCACGGGGAACCACCCCTCAGTCACCTTCGGTGACAGCGCAAACAGCGCCCCGTCCCCTCTGTCGCTTCGCGACATCTCCCCGCCCCGCGGGGAGTCACCCCTCAAGGGGCGCCAATATCTTACCTTATGTTTGCGGTGGCTCCCCTTTGAGGGGAGCTGTCTGCAACGCAGACTGAGGGGTGGTTCCTCGCCACAAACCTAACGGCCGTGGGGTGGTTCCCCGCCACAAACCTAACCCGTAGGGTGGTTCCCCACGCAGAACCTAAAAATCAACCGAACAACGGCCATGTACACCCAAAAAAATTTATTCCCCAATAACCCACCATAGGGGGAGGGCCAAATCCGGCCCTCCCCCTGTGTATGATGGATTATCCCTCTATACCCTATTGGTGAATTGTAACATTGTTTTGCCTTGCGGCGGGCGCATCAGGCGCGGTTCTTCTTTTTCAGGCTCAGCAGCACGCCAACACCGGCCACAACCAGCAGCACACCAATGCCGCTGAACAGCAGGGTGCCGAAACCACCGGTGGTGGGCAGGTCGAAGCCCCTACGGTTGATGACAGTAACCGTGATTGTAGCAGTGTCAGTAACGTCTTTTCCCTTATCATCGGTAAACTTCGTTGTTTTCTGATCCCAATCATGCTTTGTCAAAACGCCATCTTTGTACTCAAAGTTTTCATTCCAAGACGTCTCTTCGCTAATGTTCAGCGTAACCTTGACAGGACCGTTCAGCAAATTATAACTATCAAGAGTCTCTTTCTCAACCAAGTAGTAATCACCATTTGCTAAGCCATCCTGATGAATATTACCTTCGCTATCTGTTACCAACGTATCTGTGTTTACTTTAACCCACACTTTTCCAGCTTCTGCAGTAGGCAGACCATATGCTTTCACTTCATCCGCTGTCAAAGCCTTATCTCCGGCTTCCTGCTCCGGAACCTGCTTGTACAAGTCAAACTTTACACCGACTAGATTCTTTTTATCATCACCGTCTTTATGCACATTGATTGTATAGCTATAAACAACGGTATCGTCATGAATCTCGCTGTTAGAGCCGTCATCCGGCTGACCATTGACATTAATCTTATTGGTATACTTCAACTTTGCAGTATTGTGATTACCATCTTTCGGCGTGCTAGCAGCAGCCGTCATTTCGGCAGTATAAGAAATCACAATATTCTTCCCTGCATAATTTTCCATAGCAGCAGGGGTAAATGTAATCTTAAAGCCATTTGCAGGAACATCTTCACCCTTGGTAGTAATCCTATATACCGCTTCATCCACAGCAATGCCTTCGCAGGTCAATGTAGCATTCCCATCATACTTCAAGTTGTTAGGCGTATCCGTTACTTCAAAGGTACTAAGCTTCGTAATGTTATTAGGAACACTTACTGTAATCGTATACGGAACATGGTCGCCTACGCTGTAATCTGTATCTTCTGTTTCGGTATTGTCTTTATCAATTACTTTCTTTTCCAAATCCGGCTTTTCATTGATAACTTCAATGGTAACATTTGATTCCGTTTTGCTACCATACGTAATCTTGCCCTCGCTGTCAACTACAAACACAATCGGAGTCTGATCAAGAATATAACCAGTATCTGGATCATAGCTCTGTTCGATAAAACGGTAGGTACCCTGAGACAGACCGCTTACAGTAATCTTGCCATCAGTCGTCTTTAACGTTCCAAGATCTTCATCCGTTTGCTCATTTTTGGTTACTTCTTCCCATGTTTCGGGATCATCTTTTACCTTCTTTTCAAGCTTGTATGTAACGCCATTCAGATTCTCTGGAGTTCCACCGCCCACGCGGCCTTTTTTCTCCAAGGTCACTTTGCCGTAGGTCGTTGCATTTTTAGGGAATACATACACATCGTACATCCACTCTGCCTTATTGGTTGGATTTGCCATAGGAAGCGATACCAGGAACGGTTCAACCGGGGTCGTTACCTTAGCGGGGGTTTCAGTTTCGATAATAACATACAAGCCAACCGGCAGGCCCGTCTCGCCATCGCCAAACTTTACAATGCCATTCTTGCCCGTCTTACCAGAGCCATTTGGCTTATTAGCATAAGCAGAAAGAATCTGACCATTCTTATCAACATAAGTGTTGATGCCTACCTTCTCTGTGCTCTTACCATTATAGTACTCGACCAGTTCATCCGCAGTCATTACCTGATAATAGGTAAAGGTTGCACCTTCCAAGTCTTTTGCATCTGTGGGCACATTGTTCTCGTCTCCTGCTACACCTGTGCCGGCTTTATCCTCGTTACCATTATATTCATACTTATGAATCGTGATGGTACCCTTTGCATCTTTATCAATAGCGCTAGCCAGGGGAGTTGTGGGTGTAGTTTCACCTGTACCCTCTGCCATTGCTGGCATGGCGCACAGGCTGAGGGCCAGAGCGGCGCTCAACAGGCCTGTGAGAAAACGTTTTGCTTTTTTCATTTCAGTACCTCTTCTCTTAAAAAATCATCATCGGATGGGCGGCGGGGCCGCCCGGCTTAAGGGTTCTGCATCAGCACGGCGTGCAGTGCGGGGCGCTGCAGCGGGGAAACGCTGCCGCGCCGCCCGCACTGTGCCGTGAAGAAAAAAGGAGGAAAAACTGGGCCGCTTGCCCACTTGGCTTAAGGCTGCGCCCTGCCGTAAACGGACGCGCACGGGCGGGCAGGCCCTGTATCCTGGGGGTTGCTGGGTTTCCGGGGGATGGTTAATGTCGCCGGCCCCCTTTCCTGTTGTAGCGGAATGTGAATATCAACAGCCCTGCCACCGCCAGCGGCATGCCGATCAGCAGCCACAGGCTTGGCGCGTCTGCACCCGTGTGGGGCAGCTCAGGCGTTTTACGGTTCAGAACGGTAAGGGTCATGGTGTAGGTGTTGCCGGACTGCGTAAACTTGTCTCCGAGCGGAATTACCTGCCCATCAATAGAACACGTGCCGTCTTGGGTAAATTCGATCACAATTGGCTGTGCCAACAGGTTGTACCCCGGATGTGCCTTGGTTTCCGTCAGGCGGTATGTACCGGGTTCCAGATTTGTGAACGGGTTCGGGGTTATCTTGCCGTCCGCTCCGGTTGTACCGGTAATGGAACCTTTGTTTGTGTTATCGAATGGGTAGTTTTTATCTACTACCGACTGCGTTTTTCCTTCGGTTGTTGTTTCGACCAGCTTTTCCAGCTTGAACTCAACACCTTTCAAGAATACTTCTTGGCCCTCATTATTGGGTTCCGCGTCCTTCTTGATGATATCCAGTACAAACTTCGGGTTCTGCAGCTTGTTGGTCAGCACAATATTGCCGCTGCCGCCGGTGATGGTTCCATCGGTGGCTGTGGCTGGCGTTGTAGTTGCGCCGGTTTCGCTGTCCTTTTCGCTTTTTGCTGTTGCTTCAGCCGTTACAACATACGTATTGCCGTTAATCGTAATGGTTCCGTTTGCCTGGGTAAATTTACCTTTATCGTCCACCGTACCTTCCACAATGCGGTATTGGTAGTTCGTGTTGGTATCGTCAACCGGGTACTGATCCAGGTTGCTAAAGGTAAACTGCCAGCCGTTATCACCGCGGGTAATGGTAACATAGTCTGGGCTGTCTGCGGTCGGGTATTTTACCGGTGTCCAGTCTGCATCGTTTGTGCTGGTTTCCAGGCGGCGCTGGAGCTGGATGCGGATTTTATCCGGCTGGTTCGCAGTACTAAGGTCCGTACCATTTGCATCTTTCCAGAGCTTATCGAACTCAATGTTGATCAGTTTGCGCCGGGTGTTGGTAAAGATTGCGGTAACTTTCGGATCGTTGCTCTCCTTAATCACGCCTTCCACCATGGTGTTGTTGTTGATCACATGGGCAGAATCGCAATCAGCCGGAACGGTTACGCTTTGCAGTCTGGAATCATCACTGGCTTTGACTTCCTCGATGGTATAGCGGGTGCCAACGGGGATGCCGGTGATGGTTCCGGTGTGTTCTGAGTTATTCTCATCGCTCATGTTGATCTCAACATACTTTATGATGGGCTCTTTTTCCAGACCCTCACCGCCAACATCATTAAAGGTAACCTTGAAGGTGTAGGTGCCTTTAATGGTATTTTCCTCACCAGCTGCGGCCTTCTTTTGGATTTTCAGCCCGCCGGTTTTGACGGTGTTGACGTATTTTACCTTTAGCTTTGTCAGCGTGGAGCTTGTTTCGTCCGGGTCCTTATAGGAGCGGAAGACGATGGTGTTGGCTTCTTCGGGCTTTTTGCTCACCTTGTAGCCATCATTCTTTACACTATCGTCATAAACTTCCGTTCGGCCATCATCGGGGCCGTCGGCGGGGGAGCTCTGGCTAACCAGCGACTTGTTCGCGTTGTCAACTCTCACGGATTTGCTATCGCCCTTCATCGAAGTAACCGCCTGCCCGTTCTCGCACACCGTCCATGTGGTGTCGTACAGGTTTTGGTTCAGTTCCTCTTTGAGCGAAATGTAGCTGCCGCGGCGGAACTGGTTGCTGAAGGTAACGGTTTCTCCAGCTTCCAGAACAAAGCGTCCGTCCTTGTCCACCAACTGGGTGTCTGTGTCATTGCTGGAGGTGTACTGTGCGTTTTCGGCGTTTTCCAAATGACCGCTTTCGGCGGAGCCGTAATCCGGGATTTCCTTCTGATCGGTTGTAAAGCCGGTCATCTTACTTGGCACCGCTTTGGGAATGAAGGTAAAGTCCCTGAAATAGATGTTGCGGTTATAGTTATCGCCCACGCGGATGGTTTTGACGTTGTTGTTAAAACCGCCCTGCTCTTTCATCTTGTGCAGGTCCAGCTTTACGGTGACCCATGCGCCTGTCTTCACTTCGACCGAGCCATACGTTGCGCCGTTAATGCCTGTTGTGCCAAGGCTGCCTTTTTGGACGTTGTTTTCATCCAGCAGTTCCAGATACAGGTTGTTGAGGGAAAGGTCACCTCCATGATCCTTTGGATCAACGTAAACCTGGAACGTAAGGAAGCGCATGTCTTTGATATTGATGGGGTTTTCCAGCGTCAGGATGCCACGACGTTTCTCACGCGCTGCACTTTGCGTATCCGTAAAGCGTGCGTACCAGTGAAGGACCTGTTCGTTTTCATTCCCGGAATCTGGCCAGGGGTTTGTTTCCCGCCTGAAAATGTAGTCATATTCGTTTCCTGGGGTTGCGGCGGCAATGTTGCTCTCATTCAAATTCACCTTTTGGGACTGAGTTCCGCTTTCATTCGGGCCAACGGCATCTGTTTTTCCATAATGGGTTGCCTGGTTCTGGATGGTGAAGTTGAAGATTTTCTGGTCTTTAAAGCAATTTTTGAAGTCTGGATCAACCTTGCTCAGTTCGACCTCTTTTTGAACCTGCAGCTCGTTATTATCCGGGAAGTTGAACGCCACCGCCATGTTGGACTCCCACATACCGCGTTCCATGTAGTACATGGTAAGGGTGTGCTTTTGGCCTTTGTCGAGTGGAAGAGTAGTGCCTTGCGCGTAGAACTTGATGACCTCCTTATTATATGTTACGGTCTTGACAGGGGAATTGCCATTTTTATCATCTTTATCACTACCTGACGTTCCGCCTGTTTTGACCTTACTGACATAGGCTGTTACACTATTTTTCTTTCCATCTTCTGTATCTGTCTCGCCAAATTCCAGCAGGCCGGAAACCTCACCATGGGCGCCGCCAACGTCAAGCGCCAGCTGGCCATCAATGAATACCCAAACGTCATCGTCACCGGAGAAGAAGAACTTGATGCTGGTTTTTTCCGTTGTTCCATCTGCCTTTTCTGTTTCCACCATGCCGTCATCCGTCAGGGTAAAATCCATCTGCAGCTTGGTGCCAAAGCCGTAATTGTAGGTAGAAAACACACCAGGCTTTGCTGTTTCATTGAACGGGAAGTAGCCATAAGGGTCTTTCGGGGTCGATGACGCACTCACATTCTTTGAAGACTCTCTGTTATTGGCACTTTGGCTTTGGAGAAAATATTTTGAATCCGAATTTTGTTCCGAATTTTGTTTTAGATACAAGGTTGTATCCTTGCTGTCAAAGCACCAATAATCAACGCCCTGATCCTCACCAAAAATCTGTTTCTTGGTAAAGGGGAACGCAACGTTGTCGTACACTTCACCAAGCTTTGCATTTTTACTATTCTTTCCTAAGAGGAATTCTTTGTTAAAGTGCGGTTCTACTGCTCCTGTACCTTTCAGCAGCGGTTCACCTGTTGCTTTACCGGTGGATGTTGTATCCGCAACCAAACCCTGATAGGCATAGTATGTATGATTATTGTCATTGTTTTGAGAATCTTCATTATACTGAGAGTTATTGATTGCCATGAAACGCTTAAATTTGTCGTACCCAAACAAATTTAATGTCCCAGCAATATCGCTAAAGTTAGTTCCTCCTCCAGGCTGAAAATGTCCGGTATAAATCGGGTATTCGGCACTTGCATCCTTATAATAATCGCTCAGCGCCTGATCGAACTGGCGGAAGGGTACCCAGTTGCGGTGACTTACAGTAGAAGAATTTCGATCGTAACTACCACGGTTATTGCCGTTCAGTTCGTAATCTGTATAATAGTCATACAGCGTACTGGTAACATATTTTGTGTCTGGTTTTTCCGTAAATTCAGCGGGTTTAATATCTACTACTTTAGTGTCAGGATTTTTCCACGTTTCGGCATCACGCAGGGTACCTTTTGGAGCCCAGTAGCCGCCACGAGTGGTACCTTTATATACTGCATCGTCATTCGTATCCGCATAGAAGCAATTTTTGTCATCTGTGGGAATCGGCAGCCACTCTGTACTTACTCCATTTCCTTTTGTCGCATTGTCATTGCCAATTTCTACACTGGAAAAGATGATTGAACTATTTGAACTATATTCTTGGGGAATGTCAACATAATAAAGGTTTTCGTTTGTATCATCTTTTACCAGCGTGCCTTTTTCGGAGTTTCCGTTGCCTCCTTTTATCCGATAATAAATGATCTCTTTATTGGCTTTGGGGATTGAATAGTCGCCGCTAGTATCACCCGTTCCTGTTGTTGGCAGCTTTGAGAAAGTAGCATCGTAATAGATGCGGAAAGAGTTTTCTCTACCCCATCTTACGTTGTCTGCGCCAGTATAGATAAAGCAGTTCCTTGTTTCACTGTACATAAAGGATTCTTTATCATTACCACTAACAGACTCGTTATAGAAGTTATAGAATTTGCTGGATTTTTCTTCACCGTCCTCATCCCATGTAAACTGAACATAAGAGCATGCCACGTTTGGGATGTTAAAACTAACGAATTCTCCCAGAGGAACATCTTGAGCTACTGAGTCACCATTAACCGGTTTTAAGGCTCCTCCATTTTCATCAGGGATATAGAAATTTGCCTTTACGTTCGTTAAACCAGCTGTACTGCGGTTTTCGAACTTGATGGGTTTGTCTGCATAGTATGTATGACTCGTCAGGATGGAATCGTCTGTCCAAGTACCGCTTCTTCCATCATCAGTTGGAACATACATTTTGTTATTGTAGGAGCTTATAGTTTTCGGTTCCGGCTCCTTTAGCGTAATCTGTCCTTTCCATTCAGAACCATTGTATAACTGGAACTGTATTTCTAGAAAGTTTTTTCCTTTTATATCTTTACAATTCTTAACGGCATAAATCTTATGTCCATCTTCTGTTTTCCATCCAGTCCACTCCATTGGATGCGGATGCCACCACTCACCATTATTAGAATTGCCCGGGGTTTCATCAGTTCTTACATTAAGCCTAATTTCATAGGAATCTAAAACGGTCACAGTTTCATCATTTTTTGGCATCTGATTCGGAACGACAAAGTAAACCGTGAATCCTTCTGTCGCTTCCTGCTCACTAGCTGCCTGCACGTTATCCACGCTTTCTGCGGCGTACATCTTCTGCGGCTGTTCGGTCGGTTCCGGGGTGGCGGTGGGGGTCACGGTCGGCACAGGGGTGGCCGTTGCGGTGGCTGCCGGTTCCGGAGTCAGGGCGGGTTCTGCCGTGGGCTCCGGCGTTTCGGTCGGGGCGGGCTGCTCCGGCTCGGCGCTTTGTTCCGGTTCCGGGGTGGCGGCGTTCTGCTCCGGCGGAACGGTATCCTCCCCGGAGGCCGTTCCCGGCTCATCCTCCAGCAGCTCTACTTCGTCAGGTGCGTCGGGCAGAAGATCCACCTCGGCGTATACAGGCAGGGCCATTGCCATAACCAGGCAAGCGGTGACAAGCAGCGCTGTCAGCCGGCGCGCCCAACCTGTTGTGTTTTTCCCTGTTCTATTCAATCTGCTCACTCGCCTTTCGCGCTGGCTTGATGAAAGCACATTGTTCCACAGGGGATCCCTGTGGAACAATAAAAGAAACCAGCTTCTTTTACTTGCGCAACCGTTGCCATGTTGTTTTCAAAAAAATTACGCATCGAATCTTCTCATTGCGCATTTACTTTTCAGTGTTAAAGTATAGCACCTTTATACCAGAAAGGCAATACAATCCACGCAAATTCCTGTTTTTCAGCACTTTTACTGATTGCGTTTTCCTCCAATTATACAATGTATTCAAAGCCTTTGTATAATTTATTCCTGATTTTCTTTTTGGCAGCGGTCCCTTTTATATACTTTGACCGCGCGTTTATGATCCTCTGCGCACACAGAGCGCAACTTTGCAGCAAAATTCGCCTTTTTTGCTACATTTCCCTGTTTTTGCGCAATTATTTGTTTCGCATGCGCCTGTTTGTGGCGGGGCCTGGCGGCTGGGTGGGCGCCTTGTGGGAGGGATGGCAGGTTTGCGGCGCACGGCTCCCGTTTTTTTGCGGCGCGATGGGTACACCGCGCCCCTGCAAACGGTTTGCGGTGTTTGCGGCGGCGGGTGTGTGTTTGGTGGATTGCACACCCGCCAACGGGACGCCGTTCTCCCTTTACAACGGGGTGCGGGTTTGCTGCAGATATGCCCTTTGCTTTTTTGTCCCCCCTGCCCCGCCCCTGATTCCCGGTTCTCCCTTGCCGATCTCTATTTGCGCCAGCTCCTGAGGTGCATCTGAGAGCACCGAAAATAGCGGATCTTTCGCAAGCACAAAATCCGGCTGCGTTTACTGAAACAGACGAGCTTTTTCTTTGTTTTCAGATACACCTCCAGCTCCCAGCTTTCAATCTATCCTGTGTAAACTGCAACCCCTCACGCGCCATTCTGTGCGGCACTTACCTTATTATAAAGGGGGTTCTACCCTGTGTAAATTTGCAACTGATTTATTTGAAGCAGTTGTGAGCTGTTGCAATTTTGCACAGGGTATTGCCCGCATTCTGTGCCGAACATTCCCGAAACGTGTTGGAAAAACGCACAGGATTGCCTTGTTTCCCTATGCCGCTTACCGTTGGAAAAACGCACAGGTTACCCCCGGAACAGTTGCATTTTACACAGGGTATTCCCGCTCCCCTGCCCCGCCGTGACCCGCGTACCTGTTGGAAAACCACACAGGATAGGCCCGTTCTCCGTGTTGCAATTTACACAGGTTTGGCTGTTTTTGGCTTATTTGCAACTTTACGCAGGTTGCTTTCCGCACAGGAAAATGGTGGTGGAATGCACAGGCTGCAGTTGGTTGAACACACAGGTTTGCGTTGTTAAATTACACAGGCTCTACCTATTACTAATATAGAACTAAACATCTAAGCCATAATAACAACCAGAGGTAAGCCGGGAGATGGGGGAGAACGGGAAAAAATTGGTGTTGCCATTCCATCAGGTTACAGAACCCTGAAATAGCAGGACAGAAAAGCACAAGAAAACCCTGTGTAACCTGCACCCGGGCTGCAGCCCCCACAGGATATATGGCAAACCACAACGCGGGTGTTGCATTTTGCACAGGGTAATGGCGGTGAAACCCTGTGTAAATTTGCAATTCTTGCGCTGGACAACAGGATGTGCTATAATGTTTAGCATGATGTGCGTGACCACCCAGGATACAGCAACCGATATAGGAGGCCCCTGCTTATGGCGGCAAGTAAACAGAAAAAAGATGATCCGTTTGTCGTTACGTTTGAAGAACGCGGGGACCAGACCATCGTTCGCAAATCCAATGACCTTGTACAGATGACGCGCAACAACCTGACGCTGAGCCAGCAGCGCCTGATGCTGCATATTTTTTCGATGATTAAGCCGGAGGATACGGACCTGCCCTCTTATGAGCTGAGCATTTATGATTTTATCAAGATGACCGGCATGGACCCGCACAGCGGGGCACTGTACAAGCAGGTGCGCAAAAATATTGAGGAGCTGGCCAACGCGCCCATCCAGTGGATCAAGAATAACGGAACTTCCACGGTGGAAACATTCCGCTGGATCGATAAAGTGCGCATTGATGAGGGCCGCGCGCGCATGACCATCACGCTGGATCCGGTGCTGAAACCGCACCTGGTGCAGCTGAAAACCCTGTATACCACCATGGATGTGACCTACACCATGCTGATGCGGTCCACCTATTCCATCCGCATTTACGAGCTGTGCAAGAGCTACCAGAGCCTGTACCTGAAAAAGAAAGCGGCCGGGGAACCGCTGGTATGGAACCTGAGCATGCTGTATGAACAGCTTTCGTATACGGCCAACCGATGGTCGGATTTCCGCCGCCTGGCACTGGAAAAGGCAAAGGCGGAAATTAACGAAAAGACGGATATTATTTTTAATTACGATGTGTATGAAAAAAAGGGGCAGAAGGTTCTTTCGCTGGTGGTAACGATTGACCCGGTGGATGATGCCGCCGCACAGGCCAACCTGGACAGCATCAACAGCACGGTGCGCAAAAAGAGCAAAAAGAAGGGCCGTCCCACCGTGGCGATTGAGGATTCGCTGCTGGATGACCCCAGCGTGATCACCTTTGATTATGTTTCGGCACCGGAAACAACGATCCCCTATTCCTTTGGACGCCACCGCACCGAGCTGCGGGAGGAAATTGTTGTGAAAGCGCGCATGGATCAGCTGCGCGCGGAGATTACGCCTGAAGAGCTGCACGCGGTGGAAGTGATCATTGATGTGTTGGCAGATGCCTGCTGCACCATCCAGGCAGGCGATGGCGAGCAGGACGGCGGCAACAAAACGGTGTTTGGAAAGATGAATGCCATCATCCTGGATTGCGGCGGGCTGACCAGTTGGCTGGCCGGTGTGGCACCCCGCTATGCACAGGAGATCATTCCCCGGTCGCAGACGATGCGCAGCCCGGCGCGGTACCTGAACAAGGTGCTGCGCGAGGATATGGATAACTACCGCATTTATATTTTCCGCAAGGCAAAGCCGGCAGCAGAACCCAAAGAGGAGCTGTTGGAAGCGGAGTACCATGTGATGGACGAGCCGGTGCAGCAAACGATGCCGGAGCCTGAGCCGCCCAAGGTAGAGCTGATTCCCGAAACGATTGTAAAACGGCAGGATATGCGAAAAGAGTTTGCAAAGTTTGTAGATGATGGATACCTGGAAAAGACGTTGACGAGCGGCCAGCGCGGCGCTTACCACGAAATTTACCGCCACCTGGCAGCGCGGTGCGTGCCTTCGCCTTCCAGCCTGCGCAATGGGCTGAAAGACGAAATGCGGCTGCATTACCTGGCATGCATGAATGAAGTGATTGAAAAGTATGGCAGCCTGACCCCATTGATGGAAGCTATGGCGCATGAACTGGACTTTGATGTGTTCTGGGCAAAGGCCGCCAAGGACCCCAACGTGAATAACCCGATGGGGCTGTTCTACCACATTATTGAAGAACGCGCGCTGAACCCGATCGGCACCATAATGAACGACCAGGCACAACGGCAGAAGGTTGCCGCCAAGGAAAAAGGTGAAAAAGATAAGTGGCACAACGAAAGCTGGATGGATGCTTTTGAGGAAGATATCCCGGATGACAGCGAAGAGTAATTGAGATGAAGCGGAGCGGAACATCCGGGAGCGCTATTATAATAAGGTAAGCAGCGGCTGGCAGATTGCTGGCTGCTGCTTTTTTGTTGGGATGCAGCTGAGAAATGGAAATATCCGGCGGTTTTTGATTTCAGATAGACCTTGGGCAACACCGCACAATTTCCGCCTTACGGCTTAAGCACCGCTCCGGCGGCTGCGGCACGGCATCTGCGTTGCCAAAATACTCGATAAGACATCCAGTATTATCTGCGCTTTTGGCTTGGCATCTGCCGCACCTCGCTCGCCGTATCGGCACTTAGAATTATGCGGTATTGCTCTTGGGATAATGGGTGAGAATGAAGGCAGGTGAGCGGGAATGCCTGGATGAAGTGAAAAAGGATGGGAAGGAAAAACGGCAGAGAAAATGCGTGAACAGCAACGAAGAGATGCCTGCATAATATTCGTCAAAATATCCGTTGACACACGCGAAGCATATGATATAATAGAAACTATAACAGCAACGAAGAGATGCCGCACGGCATGGGGTGCCCGTTTTTGCAACCCGCAGTTAGATTAAGATACCGGCGTGCGGTACCGCAAAAAGAACCGAACAAAAGGCAAAGATTAACCAACAGCAACGAAGAGATGCCTACACAAAGGCGCTCGCAAGGAGGAAAACAATGGGATATTGTATCTCAGTCTGCATTGAAAAAGGTGGCGTGGGAAAAACCGTTACCGTCTGCAACCTGGCGGCGCTGATGGCGCAGGACGGCAAGCGGGTGCTTGTTGTGGATATGGATGCCCAGGGTAACTGTACCTATACCCTGACGGGCGCCCGTGTAACCGATAATACTTTTGACCGCGCTGGCGTGTATGATATGTTCCGTGCCTATGGCATCAGCGGCACGCAGAACTATATTTCCCGCACGCAGTTTGATAATATTGATATAATTCCGGCAAATGGCAACACCCCAATGGCGGCCAAGCAGCTGCAAATCCTGGAACAGTCCGAAAGCACCAGTATCAATATGTTTTTGGCCATGTGCCTGGCACAGGTTGCCGGCGAATACGACTTTATTTTGATCGATACCCCGCCGTCTCGCGATGTAATGGTGACTAACGCCCTGATGGCCAGTGACTTTGTGCTGATCCCCTGCGTGTGCGATGACTACAGCCGTGACAGTGTGTACCGCACTGTGGCCATGTGCCAGCAGTTGGAGCACGATGAGGGCGAAAAAATTGATGTTTTGGGCATTATCCTGACTATGGTGGAAAAAACTGCCCTGACCGAAGTGATCCGCAATGAACTGCGGGAAAGCCAGCTGGGCAGCAAGCTGTTTGCTGCCGAAATCCGTAAGGGACAGGCTGTAAAGGATAGCACCCGCCTTGGTGCGCCGGTTGTGCTATGTGCACGCAGCAGCAACCCGGCAAAGGATTATGCAAAGGTGTATGCCGAGCTGAAAACGCGCGTTGAACAGGAGGCAGAGTGATGGCAAGCAAACTGGACCGACTGCAGAAGAAAGGCTTTAAAGTAAACGAAGCAGCGTTAAGTAAGATCGCGCGCGGCGACCAAGAGCCGGGCGGTGAATACAGCGAGATCAATATCAATGATATTGAAGAAAACCCGGATAATGCCCTTTACCGTGAGCTGGATACCGAGGAAGATATTGCGCTGCTGGCCGATGATATCCGCCGCGCGGGGCTGTTGCACAACCTGGTTGTGTTCCCTAAGACCGGTTTTGGCGGAAAATATGTGCTGCTTTCCGGCGAGCGCCGCCTGCGTGCGCTGCGCCTGTTGGTGGAGCAGGATAAACGCGAGCAGGAAGAAAAGCAGCTGCCCAACCGCATGAGTGAATGGCAGAAAGTGCAGTGCAAAGTGGTGCGCAACTTGACGCAAAACGAAAAAGTTGTGTATATTGACAGTGCAAACCTGCAAGTGCGCGGCGGCATCAGCAATGAACGTGTGATGCGCCAGGCGGCGGCGCGTTTTGTGGAAAACCTGCAGAAAGCACCGTATAACCTAAGCGCAGCGGAAGCGAAAAAAGCGCTGAAAGAGGTCAGCCCGCTGAATTCCCGCACGATTGATAAGGCACTTTCGATTCAGAATGATCTCAACCCTGATCTGCGCCGCTTGCTGGATGAGGAATTCCTGAACCGAGCTGAGTGCGAAACCTATCTCCGCTTGACCCTGGAAGAACAGGCCCGTGCAGCTGCAGTGTTTTTGAAAATCGCAGCCCTTGACCCACGCAGCCATGAGCGCCGCGCCATTAAGGACGCATTGACCACCGCCATGTTGGATGTAGCAGTGGAACGCCGCAGCATGCAGGAGCGCGAGAGCGTATTTGCAGCAGCGTTGCAAAATGCACAGGATGCAATCGGTCAGGCCAAGACGCAGGAAAACAAGGCGGCGGCAGTAGATAAAGACCACAACTTTATTTCGGCCAAGCTGCCTACCACGGCCCGCAAACTGCGTAAAATTGCAGCGGCAAAAAATATTGAAGCTAAGATCCGCAGTTATACGGCAGAGGACCGCAAAGCAATGTCGGACCAGATGCAGGAGCTGATTGCGGCAGCGCAGGAGCTGAAAGCACTGATTGATGCTGTGGAATAATCCAGATCCACGAAAGCAGAAAACAACAAAAATCCATGTAAATAGGAATACAGGAATCCACAATATGAAACAGCGAATTGTCATCCGGCTGCACCTGGCTGTGCGGGCAGTGCTGCAAAGCGAAGCGGACTGGCGCGGCACGCGGCTGGGCACCCTGACATCGGAGCTGATCCATGAACAGGCTGCGAAAGCGCGCCTGTGCGGGGTGCAGAATTACGAGTTGAACCCCGTCAGCAGCCGCTATGTTCCCGTTACAAACGGGACAAAATATAAGCAGACATCTGGCCTGGAGCAGATCTCCATCTATCTGAACGATGAGGATATGCAAACCCTGAAAGAGCTGGCACTGGCCAACGATAGTGTGCGTGTGATCAACGGCAGGCAGGCAATCACCTACCGATATGTTGTTCCCGGAATGCTGCTGAACGACCCGGTGTTTACGGGGCTGACAGAGCAGAACAGCACGGCAGGGTAAGCACTTCAAAATCTTGA